>Ga0123353_10013512_pt1 | contig 11700 bp, 7 predicted proteins | sample TergutLab28metaG_3_FD_92763 | JGI IMG/M metagenome (GOLD analysis project Ga0123353, IMG submission 92763) | Labiotermes labralis P3 segment gut microbial communities from Petit-Saut dam, French Guiana - Lab288 P3 | ecosystem: Host-associated > Arthropoda: Insects > Digestive system > Gut ... | reverse complement strand
GTACCACACATTATTTTGCGAACCTAAAGTGGGTGAAATTAGTATCCACCTCACAAATTCGCGTACCAAATATGTCATTACTGAATTCGAGAAACTTAAACGTATTTTCGGTTGGTTCAAGTTTAAATGGGAGGTATACAGACGACACAGTAATCTACGCTTATTTCTCTCCATAAAGAATGTAAATGAAAGAAACAAATGGGCTGCAAGACAAGAAATCCGACATCCTTACGTCTGATAACATATGTCAATGTACAACTTACACTGCAGCCCGGTATCATGAATACAGCTATCTAATAAAGAAAAATGCCTTCAGGTATTTCTTAAGAACCTCTAAGAATCATTAAAATTCCTGTGAATTTCAAGATGATTTGTTATGTGTACAGTTGATTTCCTGTGTAAAGTGCCAAGAGGACAAAGCAAAGGGAATACTACTAAAAAAGACGAAGTTAGTGTTTGCGGGCCTCGTCTCAGCAAACTTCCTGAAGAGAGGGCTCTATAAAAACATTCAGACAGACCCAAGGTGAAACCATAATCCTGTAGCGGATTTACAACATCCTATAAATTTACTGAGTCCTGCTAACACGCTATCTTGATAAAAAAAAAAGAGGAAAATTTAATACGAGGTGGAATTTCTGTAATTTAAAAACTGTAAGAAATCCGATGTTATATATAATTATACTTTAAAATATATGATTTTGGACGTAAAATTTCCAGGAAAGAAGCTAAAAAGTATGGACAGAGTTTATTAAAAAAACAGTTGCACCGGTTGCAACCGGAAGGTATCTGGGTCCAAACTCGGACATGCAGCCAGTAATTCTGAGATTACACGTGCAGCCAATCAGCCACTACAATACACGTCAACATTTTCAGTTGCTGTAGTGACAATTAAAGCACTTTAGTCTAAGATATCATTTCTCTGCCAAGGGTCGACACACTGCCTACGCTACAAAATCTAAATCAGCCAATGTACGATCAGGATTACAATCTTACGGAGTGTGATGCAGTGCGATGTGGAACAGACCTGCTCCTTCTGTTTAAAAAAAAAAGAATAAATATTAATATATATATATATATATATATTTATATATATAACTGTATGAGGTATGCGGATCTCAAAGCGATAGGCATTAACATTTTGGAACTCGTTTATGTTGCGCTGTACAGGTTGGTTACCAAAGTTTCGGAGAAATTTAATGCTTTCCTCACCAAGGTACAAGGCTTCTTTGTTGGTAGCAGTCCACCAAAAGAAGTGGCCCTACCCACTAAACGTCATGAGAACCAGAAATCTCCAGACTACATGTTTTCACACGACAAAAGCGCAAACTCACTTTACCTTCCACGTCTACTGGCCCTTTAAAGCCTAGTCTTTACTGTACATACCAACGGGTGTAACACTTTCAACTCTGAATTTTCCCCACACTGAGTACTTACGTATTTCATATGATTCTCACAATAAACAATGCATGTTTCCGTACACATCAAAGACCGGTATTTCTAATAAAACCGCACAGTGTTATCTGTAAGGACCAAACTGAATCTTTATATACGTGTGTAATGTAGATGCGCTTAGCCTTCCACAGCCGTGCACGGCTTAACGTAGGTAGTCGCTGGCCTCTGCTGAGCCCAGTTCGATCCCAGGGAAGTCCATGTGAGATATGCGGTGGACAAAGTGGCATATACAAAGATTTTATTTCGAATAATTCGATTTTCCCATGTCGCTGCACTAATACTGCATTCTCACCTTCATCTACCTGCTGTTCTTACCAGAAAGCAAACGGTCGAAGTCAGGAAACCCCCAAAAAAGCAATGCTCTTTCGTAAATCGGAAAGCATTGGAAAGAAAACTAGTACGTCTTCACTTCGTTTATTCTTCAGAGGTGCAGGTTAAGAGCGAACTATAGCCACAATCAGAAATTCACACACCAGCAGTAACTTCTAATGCTGTTACAACACCTCCCCTTCACAGGTATTCCAGTAAAACACCACGTGTCCACGACCGTGAATCTATTCTATTTTCATTCAACCCGCCCAGAAATTGCCGGCATTGTCCCTTACTTTCTGGTTTTGGATTAAAATAGTAAATGCAGCGTAGAGAAACGGAAAGCATAGTAGAATCCAACAGGTAGATTTTTCAATAGTATTCAGAACCCAACTGGCAATCCTGCTCTCTTCTTTCAGTCCTTGGCTACAGGCGACGAACTCGAGTGACCTTCACTGTCTCAGTTCTGAAGCTGAAGATGGCCATCAAGTAATCTAGTCAACAGCCCACTTTACTCATTCATCGAATATGAAGCTAATTCCCAGATACGGTAGTGAGCACGTGCGAAAAACACATAAACAAGAAGTTACACCACAAGATCAAGTCTTTTTACGAAGGGACATGCTGGGGAAGAATGTGAATTACTGTTACATAAAATACAGCTGTACAAGGTATACTTTGATTTTCAGCTTCAGTATAACACTATAAATTCTTATTTTATCCATCATCTCAACAGCAATGGACACCAGAATTTGGAATGGCCCCAGAGAGTCGTAATTCAGTCTTACTGTACATATATAATTATGTATTATGAATTCTGAATGTTAGTATGTATTATATTTCAAAATTACTGCACTCAGCCACTATTTACTATTTTTCGTGGCACTACCCTGTCTATGTTTCAGTACCAGAAACTGTATACAGTGTTTGGGGTAGTTCCTCTTACCAGTTACTGTTTCAGAATCAAGTACTCCTCAAGATACGTGGTAGTAATGGGCTAATGTCTTGAGCACCAGCAACTCTTTAAAATATTTCTGGTAGTGTAACTACAGGCAACTACCTCAGCACGTTAATATTTAAAATGTTGTAACAGTAACCTTTATGGCAGCCATCCCGTTGGGATTATTACTAAATAAACTACACTTATTCAGGTTAACACAACACAGATTTATTCTAATTCAGATTGTTGCCTTTACAGGTGTGGCAATATGTTTCGGCCTGTACTAAGGTCATCCTAGGGCATGTCAATATAAAAACCTTACAAAGGAAGACATAATAAGTATTCCAGGGGCTCCTTGTTTCAGCCACTATTTTTATACTACTAAAATTTGAAATATAAACGTATAAGACTTACGTAATTTTTTTAAAATATATACATACAGACTTCTATTAGACTGGTTCTCATGGACTGTATTAAGAGTTCGTAATAAAATTCTTCGATTTTGTGTATTTTAATTGGCGCGGTATGGTCTCATGGGCCTATTCTTTTATAAAATTCTTGTTTGACAGTCACACCCCAACTCTCCGCAGGTAAACACCGCTTCATCACGACCTTAATTCATATCCTGTCCCATAATTTGCAAACAGAATTCAAAGAAGAATTTCATAAAAGAATAGGCTACATGAGATCAAACCGCGTCAATCAAAATAAATAAAATCATAGAAGAATTTTCCATACGAACACACAATACAATGAACGAGAAACGAAATCTAATAAAATTCTTCACATACACATTTTAAAAATTATTTACGTTTTATATTTTATATTTTGTATTTTATGTTGTAACAACATAAAACTAGTGGCTATAAATAAGGGGCCACTTAGATTATTACTATGTCTTCCTTTGTAAGGTTTTTGTATTGACAAGCCTGAGGATAGCCTGAGGAGAAGACGAAACATGTAGCACAAATGTAAAGGTGACGATCTGAATTACAATAAACCTGTGTTGTGTAAGACTGAATAAGTGTAGATTATTCTGCAATACTAATTTTGTAATGCTTGAGAGCCGGCAACTCTGTTGTTTTTGTGGCAATTGGCCCTCTACAGGCTACTATTTTAGCATCAGCAACGATTTGAAATTATGTGGTACCAACCGGCTATTGTTTCAGTACAAGAAACTGCTGACAGTTCTCTACTACATTCCACATTTCCAACCAACAATTGCACACAACTGTTATTTAATTAACAATAATATTTTAAGTATTAACTCCTACGTTTTTCGGACTTTTCTGTCTATCGTCAGGGAGTACATTAATTGTTGCTGTATAACAGAGTTTTGTATTTGTACCCTTCTCCGCTATTATTCAATATCAACTCCTAATTACAGTTTTGTCTCGGTACCCAGCTATCTGTTAATAATATTTATGGTAGTAGGCTTAACGACTATTATTATGAGCATCAGGTAGTATTCAAAATGTATGGTTGATCCGGCTGTCTCAGTGCCGTCAACAGTTTACAGTTTTGGTAGTATCCCTACAGCAGCTATTTGAGTATCAGATGTTTTAAAATGTGTAGCTGTACCTGGGTAACTTTTGTTCAACATCATCTGTTCAGAATTTTTTAGTGCACAATGTATCCTTACCATCTACCAAATTTTACACTAATTTGTTGTAGTACCTTAAGTAATATCCGTCTACGGTTAGAGTACGCAGCAAAGAAACTAATTTTCTCTGTCCGTTGTTTCGTTGGAGATGATAAGAGATTACGGTCACGGTATTATTCTCGGCCCTACAAACAGAACATGGGTTGCAGCCCCCCGAACACGAGCTGAAAACAGACCAAGCATCGCTAAACTATCAAATCATTTGGTCTTGTATATTATGTAACGTAAATAGTAACTGGCAATAAAGCTCTGAACGCGTAAGGTAAAAAAAAAAAAGGGGGTAAGGTAAAGTTCACCCTAGAACAGGCCACGAATGCCCAGAAGGGGAGTAGAGGTACAGTTATACACTTTGCTTAACCTCAGCGCTAGATGAGGGTGGGTGGTCAACGCCACGCCCCGGCCGATTTACCGCCGGGAAAGACCCGGTACCCACTGTATAGAAGGCTGGGTGGGCCCCAGGGCCTATATGAACGCGCGAGGAAAAAATCGTTCCCACCGGAATTCGATCCCCGGACCGTCAAGTCCGTAGCATGTCGCTATACCGACTGCACTATGGTAAGAAAGGTACGTAATAAAAATATTTACACACACATCGTCCTATAATATGTACACATCTTCGGTAATAATTTAAGTCAAAAATTAACTTACAATTAATCCAGTGGCGGTAATGAAGAAAGAAATTGCTTAAATAAGCTCATACACGTAAGCTTTGCGGTTCTCGCAGCAGTGACAGAGATTCTTAATCCTGAAGATGGAGGCAAAAGGATCCTCTAAAACGTTGAATTTATACCAGAATTCACACTCCAGAGGCTGGTCAAAACAAACCAAGAGACGTACGTTAATGTTTACAAACAAGAGTGCTGAACTAAGGAAAACAAATTACGGTAGATCAATAAATGTAACTGACGTGGGAAAATTCACTCACCAAGAAGCAGAAATTGAAAGTTCATTGCAGTTTGCGCGTCTAGTTGATAAAGAAGCATCAACAAGTATATCGAAATGCAGGACTTTCAAAATTCTTTAATATCCTTGTAGAATGGTGGAGGGGCATAGGGGACATGAATTTATAATCTCCATTAGCGTCAATAATGTTACCCCATTTCATGTATGTGTAGGTCACAAAGGGACTGTTTTAAGGCCTACGTGCATCGGGCACGGAAGGCTAGAACCCAAATACTATTCTTTTCTTCAAGTAGGTTAATTTACACTTACACATTATTTCAAATCTATTAGTGGAAATGTTAATTTGAAGAATTAAATTACACTCACATGAGCTTCATTATTATTGTTAAGCAGCACCACGCCATTTAATTCTCCGCTCTTTTTTGTACGTACTCGTCATCACATGGCAGCAAACTTTCCGTTAACCGCATTCAAGACATGTGCCATATAAGAAAAGTTTCTCTTTTCCTTCTTACGACCAGAATTTGATGGTGTTTTGAGGTACACAAAATATCTTTAAAGAATCTGTACATTAAAGTACATAACATGCAACTAGGTGGTGTTGTCTCTACCACACGCCCCTCTGTCACTATAGGTCTACTTTTCTCCCTGGATGTAGACTGCAGGTTCAGATTCTAAAAATACAAGACGGATACAGATGAAATCGGGTATTCATTAATCATATCAAAATCGTTCTGTGAATTCAAGATTCGGCTGTAACCTCAAACAGATTCAACTTTACATGACGCCCAAAGTGAAGGTCATTAAATTTCAATGAAAGAAACTTCACAATGTAAAACACGGAACTCAATAAGATATTACGCTGGAACGTGAAAACTTCTCGAAACGAAAGAATTATTGTACTTCGAATGCAAGGATATACTTAAAAACTAATATCACATCGCGTTACGGAAAAGTGAATTCACGAGAGCTTGCCGTAACTTATAAAATTATTGTGGCACTGTTCCAACTAATTAGAAGCATTGTTCAATCTAATTAAAAAACAGTGAAGTCAAACCACCCAGAATCAAAACAAAACTTAGCATTACCACGATACCCAATTTTATCTTTTATCTTATGGACCTAAGGAATCATAAAAAACAAAATACGTCCTATAGCTTCACTGAGTACAAACAACATTTAAATTGCTGAACAAATGAGGCTTGTTAAAATTTCTGAATTAAATTTCCAGTAATGTTTCGTATTTCTATTTATGAACGCGATTTTATGGACTTGATTCTTGTACAGCTTTCGATATCTAAACCGAACTGTCAATGTATTATACCTACTGATACTGGAGTCGTTACAAGCTACAAACCTAGAATTCGAAATAATTCCTGATTGTGTTTTAATTGGAAATCCATAAAACGTCGATGCCCATCTTAGAATGGCGTCTTGAATTTAAAGAGAAAAATTGGATGACATAATTAAAGACGAAACTGATTACTACAATAAGACGTTCGGGTACAGAAGAGAGTCTATTAAACATTTCTATAAAGATTCACGTAAGATAGAGTAATTACTATTTGACTGTCTGTGTATATGGGAACTCATGGTTTCCTTTGTTGAAGAGCTGTTAATTCTAAACTGCAAAAGAGGACAAAAAAGGGTTCATTTTACTAGCCGCTAAACGGGCATTACAAATTCACAAACACATTCAGAACACGAAGCTCACGTGCCAAATGACAGTCGATTTAATTTGTTTTATTCTTAAATATGTGTCACGTGAGATTGTTGACTTCTGATAACTACGTCGTATGACAACGTCTAGTGTTTAGTATCATTTTTAAAATGAAAATTGAGGCCTCGCGCCGTTAGAGTCAGTCTCTTCGGATTTGTGACGTCCAACGTTTTTACCACCTAACAACCCACTGCTCAGCCGTTGGAATGGGTATCTGCGGTTTTGTGATGTACGCAATTCATGGATCAGTGTTCGCCATGGAATGTTTCCACTCGTGCCGAGAACCTTCTGTTACAGGTGCAGGCGTGGTAGGCGTAAGTCACCACAGATCTATCAGTGCCCTGTGGAGGCTTAAATCTTTAAAGACGTAGCCTAGATTATTTTAATAAAACACCCTGTTTTAATAGCGCAGTAAACACTTTACACTTCGGTCATTAAAACCAATAAGTTAATGTCATATAGAGCAAAGGTCACCCTTCTGAGATAAATACAAACCATAAATACATTGTATGGACAGAAAGTACAATTTTTAAATTAATTTAAAAGGTTAATTTAATTTTAGAACCTAACTGAATACTTTGAAATAGGGAATATACTATTTAATGTCCGATCGCCGCTATATGGATCCTACATCTAGTCTTCAAAAAGAGATTACGAGATACTTCACACCGTTTACAGAAGGAATGCTCCAAGCTTTCAGTACAAAGTGAGACTGCGGGTCTCTGTCCATGAGATAGACAATCTGAGCCTCGCATTAAATCATACCTGCTGAACCTTGTATATAGTGCTGGCAACTTAGGCAAAATTTGGTCTAAAGGTGTGTCGTCAACATAGAATAAAGAATAAATAATATGTGTACCTATCAATATATGACTAATTCTCAGGTCTGCGTTTTTCTACAAATCACATTCAATACAAACATAAAATGATGATGATGATGATAATAATAATAATAATAATAGAGAAGATTTATAAAAAAATGGAATTCACAACACAGGCTAGGGTGTCACTAGTTTTGGCATATTTTTATAAAATGAATTAGTAATGTAAAACAGATGACTGGAGTTGGCTCACTACACCCTGTTGCGTGGTGTTATACCAACTGGTTTTTAACAAAGTTTCACGAGAAAAGAACCACGGTGCATCTTCAAACTGACAACGACCGCATCATCACAATTACTTTCGATACTTCGCAGGCTTATTTTTTTCATTTTATTCTCCTACCAGCAACAGCTGAAACAGTGTCATTAAACAATACAAAAGTAAATCAACTGATAAAAAACTACATTAGCACCGTGACTGCATGATCCCTCCTGTCAGAGCTCAACCCTCTCGGCCTCGAAATGGTATCAGCCAACAGCAAAATATGTCACGGGCGTTGCCAATTGTTTGAATCGTCTGACGATCCTTTCCGTCGCTGAAAGATGGGAAATGAGAGTACATATTTATTAAGTTAAGCAATACTTCCATATCTATGCAGCTGATGAGGTAAGAGCATAGAGCTAATAGTGGACCCTGCAATCGGAGGGGGGTTTCGCCTGCAAAGTGATTCAGACGCGTTGAAAGGATTCGAATGTGCAGAGAAAGGACAAAATAGGCGTTATAAATTTTGCGCATGCATAGTGGAGTCGGGCACGTAATAGCAGCTTATGTTACCTGATGACGGTTTCAGAATGCCGTCAACAGACCTCCGTCCTTTCGTACTGACGAAAACATAAAACTGTGTGACACTTCCACATACCACACATAATCGTGACACGAGTTATTAACTTGCTATACGGAAATGCTTGTGCGTGTGTGTGTGTGTGTGTGTGTATGTGCGTGTGCGTGCGTGACTTGAAATGTTCGGCACACATTAGACACTATATGCTGTCTCATCCAGTTACAATGCCCTGCCGTCCCGTCTACATGCTGTATCGATAACTTTCATTTATAGCTAATGACACTATAAAAGAGAGTGATCCAAGCAGTAAGAAGAATGCAAAATCACGAACTGTATCACACGTGGGAAGTGAATGTAGCGGTTTAGGCCATTATTTTATGCTTATACTAACTTCACTTAAATCAGCGTTAGTTAAGAGACGGATCTGGGGCGGATAGGGTTGGACAGGTGTCCCAAGTGCAGATGATAAAATGGCCATCAGTCTACAACGAACCACAAACTGTGAACGCAGTTATAAGATTGCTTTCGTATGATATTATTACACAGGGACCACCCTCTAGGGTGCTTCACAAGTCGTTCTTTCAGGCACGCTCCAGTAGCCGCCAAAGCGCCTACTGGTTTCATGTCCGTCCTACGTCCCGAAGTATCAGCACAGCTCCCCCAGGACGGATTTCCGTAACATTTAGTTTTGGGACTTTTATGAAAATTCGTCCAAAAAATTCACATTAATAAAAAGATAGGTACATTTTGCATGAAAAATTAATCATTCTTCCCTCTAATGAGTTTATAACACAAAAGGGTGTGTTCTGTTTAAGTACGTGTAACTACGTTTCATTGTTGCCGGCGACATTAAATCACCATACAACGCTCTCTTCGTGTGAAATAGTGTTAGTCTAAACATTAAGCGAAGGCGCCAAAATATTACGTTATAAATACATCGTCTATCTGGTTGCCACTGTGTTCCAAATTGTGTCAGAGGTTCAGTCCTCTGTCTGGCTGGTCACAGACACTTGCTGAACGCCACATAAGGGGTAAAACTTCAATTCTGCCAGTGTTAATAAAAAATATGCAACGAAGGAGTACTGTGTGCATAGTGGAAGCAAGTATTTTTAACTTCGGCACGAGATATTCGTAAGCTGTCAAATTCGTACACAGGTTGCTGCACCCCAACTAAAAGAGTCGCAGCTATCGATTCGAAGCCCAGTCGGCTCTACTGCCGGTACGGTCTGGACGCATTAGTAAAAACTACAGTCTCTTTCCCCACCGAGAATAAACCCGGTGTACTGTAGTCACCGTCGTCGAAAGATTTGTATCTGCGATAAATTAACATCAGTGCTAGTGAGGTTCGCAAAATCGCAAATAACGCATTCAGAAAAAAGCGTTAAGTTCCTGCATCCCAGACTGGTAATACATTGTACCATTCTGTTTAATTAATCGTTTTATGTAAAGTATTCTCATAAGTTTGTGTTGGCAATTGAGGCAGTAGGTTCGGACTGGAAATTTACTCTCCAGAAAGTAAACAAGTACTACGTATTCTCATAAGATATCATTCAAGAGGATCCATGAGTGCCTAAATAAAACAATGCAAATTAAATTAATATCAATTTCGGACGCTTAAGAAATTACAAACACAAAAATTTTAATTAAGTTGGAACTGCTAATGAAGCATGCTTCCTGTGAGTGTTGTAAATTTCTACTCTACGAAATAACTGATCCTCTGTTAATGGAATCGCTGATATAAATTACTTCTAATTATCCAAGAACTTTTGTTTTCCATTACACAAGTAGGTTGTTTAGGTCTCATTCTCTTCTCACAGGAATGATTTCATAATTGCCTTTCACTAAAGGTGCCAATTACGAGGCATTTAAGAATATTTTAAACACCAATTCACTGGCAAAAAATAAAATTGTCTAAAACTTGTTTTGCTTTGGTGTGAAACTTGGTCTCTCACATTCCATGCGTAGAGTTAGTTGCAAGTTTGGTCGAGTCGAATCGAGCACGGCTGACAAAGATGCCGCAAAGTGAGACAAATCCGTTTCTCATTGAATTCATGTATATCCTTCTCACTTTGAAAGGGTTGAGTCAGCAGCGCTAATCAGGCCCGACTCAACTCGACTGCATTCAATTCGATTAGTCCCGGATTGTCGGAAAACAAGACTCTTGTGGAAAACATTTAGAACAGACTAACAGAACGGAAGCCACAGAAGGAGAGATAAAACAATGCAGGGAAAAACTTAACAATATTTCTTCGCCTGAAATGGTTAGGGTGACAAAATCGTGGCATACGCGACAGGAAGACTGTGCTGAACACATGAGATAAATGAAAAATGCATATAAAATTTTGATTTAGTAACCTTAAAATACTTGCGATCTACATCCCGACTTAACCGATAGGGCGTTATTCCTTGTGAAAATACATTCAACTGCATCACATCCATACCAGATTCTTAACTAATGCTTTTTGTCTTCGCTCACATCTAGATGTGGAATGCGTGGAGCTTTGCCTACACGCCTCATATAATCTATTCGAATGGGTCGACCAGCTATTGTACCTTTAACTTTTCTAAAGATTAATGCTTCTGTCAGTATTCGCCATGTGTCAGTGGTGGCTGCTAGTGAGTCTTCAGGAACAAAATACGCTAGAATGAAAGAGCGTGGCAGTGAACAGAAGATGCAACAGACACTGCAATGAGTATGACCGGTGTATTGCTGTGGCTCCACTTTCAGTGCCGACAAAAAGTCGCCATGTTTTTTTACTAAATGAACCTGATGTAAGGCGCCTTATCATAAGCAAACCTATAATAATTATACAAACATCGCATATAAGATTGTAAATTAAAATTACAAGTAAACAGATGACGTTTTCATTTATAATCCCCTTCACGTAAAAACTGACAACTACAGTTGTTGATACTATAACAAACATTAGCGACCGTGTCTATCTGTAAAGTTACAGGTTCACAACTGGCGAACCTAGGTTCAATTCTTCTTGCTACAACGTCCACAACAGCTCTGAAGCCTGCTACCCCCCCCCCCCCCAGAAAAAAAG
>Ga0123353_10013510_pt1 | contig 11701 bp, 4 predicted proteins | sample TergutLab28metaG_3_FD_92763 | JGI IMG/M metagenome (GOLD analysis project Ga0123353, IMG submission 92763) | Labiotermes labralis P3 segment gut microbial communities from Petit-Saut dam, French Guiana - Lab288 P3 | ecosystem: Host-associated > Arthropoda: Insects > Digestive system > Gut ... | reverse complement strand
TGGGCTTCGAGGTGGCCAGGGTATTGGTCCACCCCTTCCAATCCAGGCATCAGGGAATCTCTCATTTAAAACGTCAGTCACAAAGCAACTGAAATGGGGAGGAGCTCCGTCTTGCATAAAAATTACCCTACTTACAATTTCTTGTTCGAAGGTTTAACGTGTAAATCCGTCTAGTACTTTTTAAGTTCCAGCGGTTTCAAATCCCGTCCATCTTTTTCGATGACCCTGTACGTTTCTTTTAGGCACTCTCCGCCTACTGTCTGCGTGACTGAAAGCGCTTCTTATTTTCAAGCCCTGATAAGACGAGGGTAGTTGGGGCAGTTTCGCGTTGTCATCAGCGAGTACTTTTTACCCTCGGGGACAAGACTGAAGTTAATATTTGTATAACCATGTATGAATAGAATGAATCCCAGATGTCTGGCATGAAGCAACGTTTATGTCGAAAGGAATTTGTCCGTCGCAATTATATATTCTTTTTCTTCTCGTGAAGCTTCGGTGAGAAACAATGAGCACAGTTTTCTAAAGCAGGTTTGGGTGTGTTCGGTGGCCGAGCTGTACTCGTCTGCTTTACGGAAAGCTCCGGTCGGATCACATTGTACAGAGCCGAATTCACAAATGCTACCAAGAGTTGGATCTTTTCTTGGCTAAACTGAAAGTTATTACAACGCTGTGATGCTCTGACTCATCGAGACATCCTTCGCACAACCAAGAAGCGATAACTAGAAGTCTGGTTTCTATCCGGCCACCCGGATATGCAGTTGCCGGCGAATTGCAAGCTATTCCTTGTTATGGAATCTTTCGTCCAGCCACTTATTGCCTCGCCAGAAGGGTTCCATAAGGCCCAATGGCCTGGCAGGCGCCTGAAGCTGCGTGTCCGGCCACTGAGTGGCCCGTGTAAGCAGCCTAATGTTTCTGCAGAAGGCTGCCTTTACCACCTTTTACGATTTCATATTGTATTTTCTATTCACATGCAGCCTTCATGAGCAATGGAACCGCTAAGACCCGGCAGTCTTGCTACCTATATAGGCCCTACATGTCAGACAACTGAGCACATGGTAAACAGCCAACTAGCAGAATCTTCCTTTCCAGCACTAAGTGTGAATGTAGACATCATAGATCCATTATTAACTGCCTTATAAATGTGGAGCGCCGTATCTAGAATTACATTTCACTCTGCTAAACAACTGATCGCAGTATTTTCCATCTGGAGAAAGCGTATGGACACCACGTGACGTTGCTGTATTCAACGGACCACCTCCGCTAGATTCTTGGGAATCGTTTCCGTTTCTTTCTTCGTTCTTGCAGGACCATCACGTCTCGAAAATGATTTTACCCGTCACATGCAAGACCATTAGTGTCGCATAAATCAGTTCTGGGTTAGGCTTTGTTGGAAGTTGACATCGGTGATAGATATATTGTGCGCCGATCGGTCAATTGTATAAGTGTCGTTATACGAGTGTTTTGACAGCGTGGCCATCTTTTATGGATCCCGGATCAATGATAATTGAAGGTCTTCTGTAAGCTGGTATAAATGTCTCCCCGTGGGCTTCGAAGGTCCTGTTCTTTTCCTCCTTTACGATCCATTGCGTACACTTCGCACGTTTACGGGTTTTACATCCTGCTTCAGTCAGTTTGCTCAGCCTGTCAAGTTTATGATCCTTATATTGACAGTAAACTTTTCGGAGAACCTCATCTGAAACGGCTGCTTGTAAAACGCGGTCACTTATTATTTTAGTTCAGCAGATCTTGGGTCGGAGACCTGATGGTAGTGCTCCACCTTTACCTTAACCTTCTCCGGCCTCTGAGACTGTGGCAGCTGCATTTATGGCTCTGCAACGAATTCAGAACTGGTAGTCACAGACTTAGTCCACTACGTAGTGATTCATCCTTGCCACTGCCTCGACTAAATGATACGTTGAATCCGGAGATGCCAGCCTTTCCTGACCAAGGACTGTTCATAAAGAAGCGGCGCTAGCGACACCGCTCCGTTGCCCTTCTTATGGTGCCGTATTTTATTCTATCCATCGCAACGAGCACGAATTTTAGCATCAGAACTGTTCGACCTATAGGTCTGCACTTCCTTAGCCTCCTCAGTGTCTTTACGCGCACTCTTGCCGCGTATTATTCACGATAGTCTCTCGCCTCTTCTGCCGCGGCATATCGTACGTTCCACTTGTGTTCTTGGTGTCGCCGGAGCTTTGCCGAACTCCTTTCCGATTACCGGGACGGATCATTTGTTCACAGGTCGACTGGTCGTGCGTTCACGTATGAAAACCAATTATTTTCTGTGCCGTATTATAACAGCGTCCATACGGCCGAACTCTGCCATTTATCCATCCCTTTTCTTCGCTCGGGAGCAACTGGAGCAGTGGCACATCACCACAGACTAGCAGATTACCCTCTAGTCCTTCGAGATTCTGCAGCAAGTGTACCATAGTCATGAGGCGGGGAAGTGGGTTATGTTCTGGTTGGTACGTGTCCATATGGGCCTGTCTCGCAATGGGACCGCTAGTAGAGCCCACAAGGAAGTCCTTTGCGCTATCTGTCGTCAGATTGTATGCAGGCAATGAATTTCGCCCCGCTCCTCTTCACACTATTTTCTCCTCTTGGCAAGGCACGTAGACTCACACACAGCACAGAAAATTTCGAGCTCAGAGACCATCCGTGCACATCCTCAACTGCGTTAGGAAGGACGAAGTCGTTTTCACGCTCCTCGCGTTTGGGCACAGTGGCCAACCCTCATCTACAATGACTGAACGTTGATCTGTACATGCTGTGGGGACCCTCTGTCTTGCGTATTCTTATTCGATGCCCATTTCATGATAGTCACATATTCCATGTACGTGGCATGTTGGATGACGTAATTCAAAATGATTGTTTAATGTGTCAGTCCAGTCGTCTTGGCACGTATGAACAGCACTGGTTTGGCCGTTAAATTTCGCTAATGTTTTATACCATTTCATCACTTTCATTTTTATATCTTTGTGAGTTTTAGTCCCATTATCAGGCTTCTATACACTGTGGCAATTTAGCACCGTTTATCATCGTATTATCTTGTATGTTTAGTCATATTTACCTCGAATTTTACCGTCAGACCCAATGAAAGCCAGGCGTGGTTGTGTACATAATTTTTTCTTCCTCCCTGAGTTGCGGATGTACCCCTACGGTGATATATTGATTTTACACTTACTATGTCAATAAAGTGCCATTCCCAAAGGTCGCGCGGTCTAAGGCGTGGGTTTGCGGCCGCCCGCTTGCTAGGACTGCGGGTTCTTATCCCGCCGGGGGCATGGATTCCTGTCTCTTGTGAGTGTTGTGTGTTCTCGAGTAGAGGTCTCTGCGACGGGCTGGTCACTTATCCAGAGGAGTCGTACTGAGTGTAGTGTGTCTGAGTGTGATCGTAAGCCTTGGTAATGAGGAGGCCCCGGTGCATTAGGGGCTGTCATACCATTGGGGGGGGGGGGGGAAAAAATTTAATCAAATGCCTATAGACCTAGAAGCTGATGCGCTCTTGAACCTACAACTGCATGCGCGCTCGTGCACACGCACATAAGCATGACGGGGATTTTGATAAAGTAATTATGCAGTATTTATTAATTACATTATGATGTTCCGGACATGGCCGTTTTCGAATGGCGGAGAATTAAAGGCTATGATGATAAGGTTTTTGGTGTGCTTCCTCAGTACCCCCAGGCGGTTGCCTGAACTGTGTTACTGCCACCTTCGAAATTCCTTCTCGTTCAGAGTTCATGATTCTTTCAGCTTATTCCAAGTCACATAATTGCTGTGTAAGTAAGAATATTTGTTACCCTTAATATCACTGTTGCATAAGGAAAGCACGTTTGCCGGTGACGTGAGCATATATGAAGGTACTAAATTTGTTAACCATTAACAATATTTACCACAATAACAATTGTCCGTATTGAAGCTGTACATCTCGTACTTTTCATTTTCTCTGCATCGCATAACTTGGGAATTTGATAACTAGCCAAACAGTCAAACGTGTTTCCTTCACGGCATCGTCTTTATGTTCGTGCCAACTGTACGTGAACACGAGTGTTTAATTCCATGCACTCTGTAATATGAGTCGTATGTTTAGGAACTTTTACCAAGTCATCCTTTAACCGTGAAATTACTTACCTGGTTTCTTTTCTACATTGGGGTCAGCACTTTTGTAGAGGGGAAAGTATTGGTAATGAGCATCTGAACTGCGTATGTGTAAAGCGCATACATAGAATAGAACGTGTTGACACAACTGTCAGTCATATGACCTGTATACTTGAAGTATCTGGTTTGAATCTTTGCTACAGAACAGGCTCAGACTTTGCTGGCTTTAAAATAATCAAAAGACGAATCCCAACTATCTGGTGGTATCTCTCCCGGGAGCCGCGAATATGCTGGACGGATCTTTGAATTTTGTTGACGATAGTGAAAATTACAGCGTGATGACAACCGCTGAAGTAAAAAAGATAAGGAAAATACAGGTTTACTAGTTATAGTGGTACTTATCTGTCGTCAGCACAATAAATAAATCGAAGCCAGACACAGTTCTTATTTCCTTTACCTTACAAGAGATTAGTGGTTATATTGTCATGACCCTATTTATTGTAACTGTCGCTAGTCACTACCCATCAGACGGGTAATAAACAAAGTGCTCGTATTCTATGACGGGTGTCCGCAATCCAATCTATAATATTTCCCTTGCCTTCTTTGAATACGATGAACACAAACCTAATACATATTAACTGCAGTACATTGAACTAAGATGCGTGAACCCCAACCTTCGGCAGATTGAAACAGCGGCGAACGCTGCGCTGCCTACCGTCACGCGACCGGTTTTGGTGAGGTGGTTATACCGAGTTGTCAGTTAAAATGATGGCGGCATTTCCTTTACACCAGATGTAGTGTGGTATAGAAAAGCCATGGCACAGTTATCAGACCCTCGTTTATATTACAGAGGTTAGGATAGGTTTGGCATTGAGTTGGATATCTTGCCGCAAAATGTTTTAATCGAGTTGGGATTGCTGACACCTTCGAGTTCTTGCCTGTTGCACTCTGCTCATAATGATGCCATTCGTGACCATTCTTTTTTAAGATCAATTTATATAGACTGGAATTCGAGTTCCTGCAGAAGCGAACATTTTTCTATCCACGACAGCGTCCGTCCTAACTGGCAGTGAGGGCTACCCAGCCTTCTAGCTGACGGATTCCGGGCGCACTTTGCATTGGAATAAAGCAACCGGCTATGAAGTTGATTACTCTTCACCGTCTAGTGGAGAGTTTAATGTGAATGTGTACTTGGGACTTCTTCATATATCTTCATGGCGTGGTCCTTGTTTAAGCAGAGGGATAATTTACCTCTACCCTGAATTATTACTATGCGTTATTTTCGTCAACGAACAGCATCCTTATAGGCGCTTTTCGCAAAATTGCGAAAAGCGTCTCTTAGCTTCGTCGTATCTGTCTGGCCGCCTGTCCGTCCTCATGGAATAATTCGGCTCCCACCGGACGAATTTTCATGAAGTTTGATATTCGAGTATTTTTCGAAAATCTGTGGAGAACATTAAAATTTCTTTAAAATCTGACAAGAATAGCTGGTACTTTACGTGAAGTCTTATGTATAGTTATAATATCTCGCTGAATTATTTTTACAGTGACATGTTTCAGACAAATGTTATAGAGAAAATACACACGTTTCTTGTTAAGTAACTTTTTTTTCCGAAAATCATGACTTTTTTTAGATAATTTGGAAAAATATGATAGAGCCAGACAGGTCACAGGTGACAGTATATTATGGCAAATGCGCTGTGCGTGCTGGGTAACTAAAATTACACTACTCGAAATATGTAGAACTTCTTCCTTTTCCACGGCAACAGTGGTCATGCGAAAGCGCCTCACTGGTACATAATACGTCCATTGCCTGTCTTTATACAAAATAGAAAGAGCGCCAGGCACAGACTGCTATGGCACGATTATACGCCCTACATTGCAGTGCTCCTTACTTTGTTGACACTTCGCTTGTGTTATCTTAAGTCGCAGTTCCTGCGTTGCTTAAGTTCTATCTCTTTGTCTTTTGAAGCGGACAAGACTAGTACCGAAACCAACATTGAAAGTCACGTTAAAATATTTGTAAATTCTTCCCCCTAACTTCGTAATGCGTGTGTAATCCTACTGCGGGCGGTGTTGAATATCCCGCGGGGAATAAACTGAATTTTAATCTTTCTTCGTGCCACATCCTCTTAATTTTAAACGCTAAAGCTTCATTTCTTCCAAAACTGTTGCTAATGTACCGTACGTATTATCATAGTGGCGCAGGAGAGTATGTCTCTGTATCCGTACTTGCTTATTCTCCCTCTGGTTATTAGTCTAAAATCAGACTTTCAGCGTGTTAGTACTTTTCGAGGTGCATCAGTGGTACAACACCCCTCGCCGATAAAACTGTTGGTATGATGCAACTAGCATATTATTAAATTATAAATTACCCATAACAATTAATATGCTGATAATTCTTCATTGTACGATCCTCTAGGTGGACGTACTGTACAAACAAAGCCTTCAGGAGACCATGAGTTAAGGAGTTAAGGAGCTAAAGTAGCCAAAGAAGTACCGTGCAACAGAAACGTGATTTAGGAAACTTAATTGTCTAAAATTATTAAGATCTTTAGATTATACTCAAAATTAGCACGAAGAGCTGTTACAGACGTTGTCATGACACATATCAAACCGACTAAATACGTATATAATCGGGACTCTTACGTTCTTGGTACATTTAACCTGTATATCGTAGGCGCGTTCGCATAAATAGCGAAAAGCGACTGTCAGTTGCGTCAGGTCAGCCCGTCCGTCTGTCCGCATGAATCACCGGTGGTTACACTTAACGAATTCTTGTGACATTTGATATTGGCGACTTTTACGAGAATCAGCCGAGAAACTACAAATTAGATTAAATGGGACAACAATGTCTGTCACTTGACACGAAGACCGCAGTACGTATTATATTGTTGTCTGTAGAATGGGGAAACAATTTCATCAGTTAGGTTCGAGATATTTAAGGCGCCTTCGCGGAAGTTAGCTTCGTAATGCCTGCATATCCGTCTGCCTGTCCACATATGTCAGCGCTTCTCTCACAGGATGGGTTGTCATAAAATTTGCTTTAGGAGACCTCTACAGAAATCTGTCAAGAAACTCAAAACTTGGCTAAAGTGGGACAAAAATATCGGGCACTTTACAAGAATTCTTAAGTGTGTTTCATATTGACCGCAGCGACGTATGTAGTGCAACAATACAGAGGCGCATGGCTGTCCTTCCACAACATCGCTTTCAGTGTTTGTGACACTACTGTCAGCGACGTCGGTACAACTATAATACAAAGAGAATGCATTGTTGCGTTTCCGTGGCTACAATCTTAATGAGAATGCGCCAGAATGATACGTTATACGTACTTTGCCGTCATTGTTAATCAGTTACAACATAATTGTGTACAAGTTTCATTTAACACGAACAAAAGTGGGCCCTACAGAAGGTTATTGCAGTACAGCCGTTACAGCAGTAACAGGTGTGTGTGCAGTAAACATGTGAATAATTATATTGTCATTCACAGTAAAATTTGAAAGTAAATAAGAAAATTGCGGCAGCAGTTACGTATACGCATGTGATCGTTTCCACGTTTGCCCCTCTGTAGTGATTTATATAGGCATTTGACCAGTAGATAGTGTTTAGGCTCGTTCGCAAAATTGCGAAAAGCGTTATTAGTTTCGTCATGCATGTCTGTCCGTCTGTTCGTCCGTCCGTTTGTCTGTCTGTCCGCATGAAACAACTCGACTCCCACTGAATGGATTTTCATGAAATTTGATATTTGAATATTTTTCGAAAATCTGTCTTGAAAATTCAGTTTTCATTAAAATCTAACAACAATAATAGGCACTTCACATGAAAACACATGCAAATTTACGATAATGTATCGCTTAATAATTCTTAGAATGAGAAATGTTTCAGGCAAAAGTTGTAGAGAAAATCAAAACACACATTTCATATCAAATAACTTTTTTTTTCTTTCGAAAATTGTGACGTTTGTGAGATAATGTGGAGAAGCATGGTACAGCCAGACAGGTCACAGATGACAGTATAGTAGGGCGCATGCACTTTACTTGCTGTATAACCAAGGCTACAAACGCATACTCAGAATATATAATACTTATTGCTTTTTGGCGGCAGCAATGTTTTCGCGAACGCGCCTCAATGTTACGTTTGGTACAATAAGACACATATTATTAATTTACTAAGTTATAGTAATATTTTGCTGCTGAGGAAAATATTTAGACTCAAGATGGAGGCAGTAAGGGGAGGATGGAGAAAAATTCATAATAAGAAATTTAATGATTTGTATCCCTGTCCGAATGTTTGTAAGAAATATCAATGCAAGTGGGATGAAATGGGCGGGTCGTAGGGCACATAAGGGATAGAAGAGAGATTCTTACATAGTTTTGATAAGGAAACTTAAAAAATGGAGACAACTTGGAAGACCTAGACACAGGTAGGAAGATAATATTAAAATGTATCTTTAAAAAAAACAGACAAATGGCAGGCTGTTGTGAACGTGGTAGTGAACCTTCAGATGCGATAAATTGCTGGGACAACTTGACTAGCTGCGTTCCTGTTACCGTCTGAAGAAGGATTATGCTCCATGGAATTGGTTCATTTTTTAGTAATGCATTTAACTTGTATTAAACGGAACCTGCCTGAAATGGAAAGAATTTCGTTTTTGTGCGGTTTCATTGTAGGCAGACTTCACTGTGTTTTACATTAGTTTGTAGTTTTGGATTTGTTTTTATCGTCTTTCTGTCTTCGTTGCTATGTTTAATCCTGTCAAGTATTTTTATGCACATTTTGCGTAATTTATTTAACTGCTTCTATCAAATCAGCAACAGATTACTTGCTACTACGTATCTGTTCTGAATAAATACGAATATAAGCAGTTGCTTGTTTGGTCTACTGCCTTCTGCTCTTTCCTGCTCGCTTGCTTCCTTGTTTCCCTTCCAGTAACAGTCCAGTGCTTTCTGTTTATCCGTCCTTCTGTCGTGGACTCAACTCCCATGCAAATATAGCGTATCTTCGTTATCTGTGGAAGTAATTTTAATTCTTGAACAAAGCTCTCGGAAATCGAGAGAGTAGGTACATGTTGTGCGATTGGTACTTGCTCAGCTGTGGTGATGTACGTTACAGGTCTGCATGTGTCGGGCGCGAGTCACAGACCAAGCATGACTCTGATTGTGCCTGCAACCTCTTACTCCAGTTCGGAAGAAGAAGATTTTTATGATGCCAATGAGTACAATGACACTCCCAGCAGCCCGACCAGCCCGACAATGTAAGTTAAAGCATTACTTTCCTGATTTGTTGATACTTAAGTCATCGCTATCAAACCGAAAGCCAAGAATTTTTTTTTGTACAGTTGCCATCTTCTTACTTTACATCCTACAAAGGCATTTCCTTAATAAAAACTGCATATTTTTCCAAGGCCTCTTGCTGTACATAATTTTGGAAGTTGGAAGTAAGTGGCGCTAGTGTAACTTCCGCTGTACAGGTTTACGCGTCTCATTGCAGGAAATCGAGAGGGTGAGAAGTATGTATGTGTATGTCATGATAGGTTGGGTACCTTCTCTACCTCTCTACCTCCCTCCCTCCCTTCCTCCTCTGTCGTTTTCTGTCTCTAGTCTTCTGTTCGTGAATGCTTACTTCTGATTATCTGTCATCAATAGCGTTAAACAGGATATTTTGAGCAAAGTATTAATGAGTGTCTTTTAAAAGGGTCTTTCCTTGTTTTACACAAAATACGTTTTCTCCTTATCTTAGCGACAGATTTGCAGTCTGCCTAGTGTATGTCACAGAAGAAGATTGAAGTATCAGGGGCATATTTATGTAGAACACTGTGTAATATAAACGAAAAAACCTCGTGTAAATGCAGTCGGAGCGTAATTAGTGCTTCCTTTTGTTCTTCGCGTGGGATGGTTGGTTGGCCTTTGTACGTTGGGCAGACGGTGTACGTCATGTTTGACCGATTTTATCCAGAATTGAAAAGCTGGACAGTTTCTTTTAAAGTATTCCAGTATGAAATATAATGTAGTATCGATCGTCGGTTTTCGAGTTGTTATATGCGTACGGAGGGACGGACATAGCGATTTTAATAAGTGCTCCGCAGAGATGCGAAGGCGTCGGAATATACAGCGTTTGGGGTATACTTCCTTGTGCCTGCCTTGTTACCAAGTAATGTGAAAGTTCGTCACCTAGTTCAGAAGTTGAAGCGGTCGGACTCAGACACACACGGACAGTATGGGGATCTCAGAAGCCTTACTTTTTTCTTTACTATAAGCCGTCTAAAAAAAAGTCATGTACTGGTGCCGAGTAGGATTAGATCCCATTATCCCATTGTTTCGGTGATAGAAGGATGAACATATTTCTGTGATCGGTCATTAATACAGCAAGGAGTCATAAATGTTGATTTAATGTTTAATGTAATTGCGTATTTAAACCGTGGTCATAATTATTACAACATTCAGAAGCACGCCTTCCACGTGTGCATACCGTGAGCCAGATCAATACAGTCCATGCTTCCGCTTCCTACTTCTAGAAGATTCATTTTATTATTATCTTCCCATCTACGTCTAGGTCATCCAAGTGGTCTCTTTGCCTCAGGTATCCCCACCACAACCCACTGTGGGGAATTTTTGGTCTTGCTGATGACTTGGTGGCTTCTCAGGAACGATTCCGCTCCATGTAGTTAGTTAATTGGTTGTTTGATTGGTTGGTTAGTTATTTGGTTGGTTGGTACTCTGGTTGGTTGGTTGGTTAGTTAGTTGGTTTAACCGTCGTTTTATCAGGACACGGGTTTGTAAAAAGGTCGTTGAATGTGGACACCTCTTTTTTTGTAAATTTTCACAAATCTTGCTTCTTGACGGTTGAAAGTGTTAGATGTAGTAATAATCTTTGATTTTTCAGCTGTTATGCAATACTGATAAATTATCCCGACCTAGGTTAAGTTGGGTGGATGACGTGAATTGGACTTAAGGGATATGGGTGTAAGAAGATAGAGAACAAGAGCTCTGGACAGAGCAGAATAGACATCTGTCGTGAGAGAAGCCAAGACCAAACTTAACGGGCTGCAGGGCTGAAGATGAAGAAAAGGGAGATAAATTATCTCAAAATAGAATTTTTTGCAGTCTAAAATGGAATTTGCCGAGCGACAGAGAAGTCCATTTCAGCGGCACTGGGTTGGACTTCGTGTCTGGTTTGCTCTCCCTTGTCGGTGTTAAACAAATCCCTTGTGTCTTAAGGCTTGTTTATTACAGCCGCGACTGTAAAGACGTAAAATAAAACTGCGTGAATACATATAGGAGGAAAACAAATTCTCAGTTTCATTCCAGAATTTTGACATATGTACATAAACAACTACTGGTAATTCACTTATAACAGCCCTAGTTCATGGTACCCACTATTGAAACAATGAGATTTCGTTTCTCCCCACCCAACCCCAATACCCTAAAAGAACACCCCACACATCTTGTACAGCTGCTCTGTAGGTTAAATCACAACCTGAATATGGTCCACATATAGGGCCGAAACATGTAGTTGTATTCCTACTGTACTAATAGGTGAAATATAGTTGTGTTCGACTGTATGTGTAATACACAAAAATTCTTTGTTATTG
>Ga0123353_10013508_pt1 | contig 11702 bp, 6 predicted proteins | sample TergutLab28metaG_3_FD_92763 | JGI IMG/M metagenome (GOLD analysis project Ga0123353, IMG submission 92763) | Labiotermes labralis P3 segment gut microbial communities from Petit-Saut dam, French Guiana - Lab288 P3 | ecosystem: Host-associated > Arthropoda: Insects > Digestive system > Gut ... | reverse complement strand
GAGTTGCTCCTCAGCAGTGCTGCCTCCGCTTCACTGAACAATTGTATTGTAACCGATCACAGACGCAAGAAAACATCCCGGCACAGAAAAAGGTAAAATGCTAGTTTATCACGACTCACATTCATTCCTTCTCAACGACCGAGATGCTACTGAAAACTATACTCAATTCTGTTACGAATTACAAGTCCTTCCGCTTTGGCAACGTTTCTTTTGAACAGAAGGGCACGGACGAGCAACATATCGTTGCAATGATTCATCCTCGCAAGAATGGTAAAGCCGTCTGTTCCGAATGTGGTAAGCCTTGTCCGACTTACGATACCGCCCGCGAGACCCGTCGCTTTGAGTTTGTTCCTCTTTGGAACATTGTCACAACCACTTTTGTCACAATTACTTTTTGCGTGTTTGCAGCAGGATTTTCGGTCAAGGTCGTCATGAGGGTGCTTTCATTCCATTTTGCAAAATGCAGCCCCGCCGCTGTACTTGCCGCCACCAGAACAGCGACAATGGAAATAATAATCAAGAACACTTTAACGCGAAAGGCTGGCATGGGATGTCACTGGTGTACAAACACGAAGGAACAGCAGGAAACAAGATACTTGACAACGTTTTCCATGTCAAGATGGGCGAGCAGTTCGACTGCCAGCGAAAGCCTTACGGTTCTTCATCCGTGAAGGTCGCTTGCACAACGCGGAGGGGGCGTCCTTCGAGTGTCATCAAGGTAATCGTCTGTGCTTGCGGATCGGCACTCACCCGAAACGGTTGCAACGACGGGGTGGCGGAGGCGGTGGTGGCACGACTGCGGAAACGTTGCTCTCCCGAACGTTTGTCGATCCCCATGATTGCCGTCCGGGAAATGTTCGGTCCCGCAGGTGCGCCGTCCACGAGTTCTCGATCCGAATAGGTCGCGGCAAACAACATGACTGGCAAACGGTCGGGAACATCCACAAGCCGACACCAATTTTTAATCTCCACCGGCTGCGCCCAGCATGGATTGCCCGCCGAATCGAACAGCATCATCGCCCCCTCCCCGATGCCGGTGGAGGCACCTTGTACGGGATTGTATGCACGGCGATAGAGCTTCCCATTGTCCTCGACCGTTTCGGGAGAATTCTTTGTCACGTCAATGTCTTTCGTGAACACTACCAGAAAACGATCCTCCACAAATTCAATGTCGCACCTCATCGATGATCCCACCTGTCCTTCCGGAACGAACTGGAGCAGGGTATTTTCTTCGGGCAATAATTTCTCCTTCGTCAACAGGTCGTAGATTTGCAGCGACTTCGTTCCCCAAGTGGCGACGGATAAAAACCTGCCTCCGTGGAACGTCTGTATCCTCGATGTATTGTTTAATCTTGTGTGGAGAAAAGTGGAAGGTATCTCTGGAGTTTGTCCCTCCGGTGCATCCCTCACCGATAACGCCAGACGGCGTTGCTTGTGGATGTCCTGAGGGTGCATGTCCCGAAGATCGCAAAGATGGAGAGCAAATTCATTTCCTTGCCGTTTCACGCAAACAATGTTTGTCCCGAAAATGTACGTTCCATTGGTCGGAAGGCGTCCCGTCGAAAGTTCTCTCCCACTCGCCGGGTCCACCGCCATCACTTGTCGAACATCGAAAAATACCAAGAACAGATTGTCGGCATCCCCCAACAACGAGCAATGTTCGCCGGGAGCCTTCCGCACCCAAAGTGTTTGCCCCGTCATCGGATCAAGACCATAGACGCTGTTTCCCTCCCAACAACAAACGACATGGGGTGAAATAAAAATAGAATTTTGAGGAAAGTGAACATCCGTCGTGAGATTTTGTCTGGCATCCCCCGATCGTCGATCGCCGCTTTGCTGGCTCATGAGCATGGAGGAGACCGTTTGCGTCCAAAGAATTTTCGGCGTCCTCTCCGGTTGCCTTGAAATGGAAATTGCCGTCATCGCATTGCCTTGAACGAACAGGAGAAAATTCCGAAAACCTTTCACATAACAAGAGGCACTGGTGGAGGAATGGATCCTGCCAAAATCCTGAAATCCCATGTTTGGCACGGCAATCCGCCACTGCTCCTCCCCCTCCCCATCGGTGCAGCAAAGAAACAGTTCCGACGACCACGATTGAAGGAAATAACGCAGCGTCGAAAGTTCTGGATCAGGCATGCCCAAAAACGGCACCGTCAGTTGATCCCTGCCGGAGAAGGTGGCATTTTTTGCGGCAGAGACAAGGCGAGCCACAATATTGTCCACCTCGTTTCGGTTCGGGTCAGGTCGTGTTGCCGCACTGGACGATGCCGTGGCATCGGTGGCATCGGTGACGGTCACTTTTCCAGACCTCCAAACGTGGGGGTGGGACAATGCTGACCATTCGGGGAAAGACCCTTCGGAAACCTCCGCAATCGGCACACGCGCGTCTTGTTCCCGCAACATTTGCTTGGCTCTTTCTGCGGCACGGGTATTGCGGAAGAGATGGACAAACATCGACAAACGCTTCATTTCGTCAATATCATTCCCTGCGGATCGCGCAAGAAACGTTTCGGCAAGTTCTTCCCAAGTCGCTTTGAAGGCGGGTCGCTGCGCAATCACACTGCCCAATACTCGGGGCAGTTGCGCGGCATAATCGCTGCTCACTGGAATAAGAGCCGCTTGATCCTGTCCAAAAGCAGCAATCTTTTCCACCAAAGAAGCTAGCCCCTCTGTTCGACCCGATTGCAGGATGCCCTCCAGTTGAGCATAGAGAATTGCCCCCCATTCCCCCGGTAATTCAACCAGCGATTCGAGTTCCTGACGGGCATGCGACCAAGTCGTGAAATCGTTCCGCATCGCTTCCAATAAATTTTTCCGCAAGAAGTCGGCGGCTTCGGCAGTCGGTTTCGCTTTCAGGGAGGCGCGAAACGAATCAATCGCTTCGGCAAGTCTGCCTTCCGATTGGAGAAGTCGCCCTTGTTGGAGCAATCCTGCGGGATCGTGCGGATTGTCTCGGAGCAATGTTTCGGCGCGTTGCCGGAGCGGTTCTTTTTGGTCAAAGCATGCAATCTGCGTCGGAGCCTGCGAAAAAAATCGCCCCTTAATGCCGACCAAATTGCCAAACTCCATCGGCTTTTGAAAAACGTCCTCTGCCGTCAAGTCCGGCGAGAAAACATTTTCGTCTCTGCCGTAACCAGAGCCACCGTACAGTGAGGGGAACAAGAGCGATCCCGGTAAATTGCCTACGCTGGAAACGTTTTCCTTGCTGACCGGCGACGACACGGCAAGTCCCGAGGAATCCCACCAAGACATTGTGCCCTCCTTCCAATCGGCAACCGCCAAATAACCATCCGTGAAGGGAATAAAGTATTGATCGCCGCTGCGAACACCCACTCCCACCGGTCGCAAGCCAGCGGGAAATTGATGTTCCTCGCGCGAAACGTCCCGCCATGTTTTCAGATCAATCGTCATGATCTTGTTCGGCGTGACCAAAAAGATTTTGTCCTCCCGAACGCCCGCAACATAAAGAGTATCTCGCCGCGAAAAGAGTTGATGCCAAAGGAGTTCCCCCGACAGCAAATCCAGGCAATAGAGAGCGGCTTGATCGGGTGGAGCAATCAGCACTCGCTGCCGATCCACGATCATACTCGGAACCTGCCAACCACTGTTGCTCAAGAAGTATTGAAGATCATTGTCGCCCAGACTCATGTTCGACATCATTCGCGGCAAATTGCGTATCGTGCGATTTGTTGGGCTGGGCGTTTGGGGAGCGTAACTGAAACACCAAATCGGCGCAAGAGTGGTTGCGTCCAGAGCGACCACGAGTTTGCTCCCCGACGGACAAATCACGATTCCACCCGAAGCCGACGGAAACATTGGGTAGGTTCGCCGGACAACATCTGCCGTCATCGAAGAGGGTGGATGCGCAATCGTTTGCCGGGCAATCAGGCGACCGGTCTGGCTTTCCAACATCAAGAGTTGGAGAACGCCTTCCGTCTCCCCCATCACGTACAATCGTCCCTGAAGCGAGAGCGGTGCCCCGAGAAACCACGTTTCTTTGAACGTTTTTTCGTCGTCGGTAAAAAGAGTGTCGTCGATATTGACCGCCGGCGAGTTCGAGGCGCGTGGTCCCGGGGCATAGACCGTAGCAAGGTATTTCTGAACATAAGGAAATTTCCCCACCTGCCACAGCAGTTGTCCCGTTTTCACGTCGCGTGCCGAGAGTGTACTCCCCGGTGCATAACGGAGATCATCCCCTCTATTCCCGGGCAAGCGGGGCAGTCGCCCCAACTGCCGGAAGTCCCTCCCCCCAAAAGAATCAATATGATGACCGTCAATACAAAAGAGTCTTTCCCCATCGCTGCTCAACTGATGAGCAATGCGGTTATGCCAAAAGAAGAATCGGAGTGCTGCGGGGGAAGTCGTATCGACGACAAGCGGCAACACTGCTTCCGTCTCGGGAAAGTGGTATTGTGGTTCCGAAGCAACCCAGAGTCGCTTGCCCGTGTTGGTATCGACAGCAATGACTTCGTCCAGTGTTCGGGTCAGGAACAGATCGCCGACGACGAGCGGCTGCGATGCCGGAATGTACACGCCGCGTCTGACCATCCGAGACAGTCTGTCGGTGGTACGTTCCTGCGGTAATCGAGTGAACTGCGGCACCGTCCAATTCTGTTCAAACAGGGGAAGCGTCGCTTTCGTACTCGGATTTTGCGAGGGCAAGCCCGCCGGAATCCGCCAGCCGATCTGCTCAAGCCATGCCGCTTCGGATATGTCCCCCGGCAGCGGTTCAGCAACATGCTGCAACCTCGCTTGCACTTCATCGAGCATCGGTGGCAAGAGCGGAGTCAATGATTTGGGCAGCGAGGGATGGAGATGTTTCAGTCGATCCAACGTGAGAAAAGCAGCGGCAAAGTCTCCGCGTTCCAATTGTGACAAACCGACGAGAAAAACAGCGGACGCTCCAGAGGCGGTCGGAAAATACTTTTGGGCGATTTGTTGAATCTCGTCAAGAGAACCGGTCGCGAGGGCATTTTCCAAGAGCCGTTTTGCAATCGGTTCAAACTGAAAGGCGTAGGAATCGCGTGCTTCTTTGGGCAGTTTTCGAATGCGGTCGATGAGATGATCGCTTACTGTTTGCCGAAGGGTTCGTTCTTCGGCGTTTTCCGGTTGGAGAAATGCGACGTGGGCATTTTCGAGGAGGTTGCCGAGCAACTGAGCGGCTTCGGAGCTTCGTCCGGATTCAAAGAGACGATCCACCTGCTCGAGTCTCCGCAAGAAGGTACGGTCGGGAAAAACGACCGATTCGTAAAGGGGGTTTATCTGTGCTTCTTCTTGGGCGATTCCCGCAAGCGGCAACAGACAACAAACAAGCAAGGATAAGGCAATGCAGCGACTCATCATTTTCAACTCCAAAGTCTTGAGAGGACATTTTGTCTCCCTGTGCCGTAGACCAATAGTATCTATACTGCGAACGGCATGTAAATGGTCTTTTTTTATCTCGACAGGATTTACAGGATGGACAGGATAAAATCATCCTGAAAATCCTGTCAAAAAAATGACCAACTTATCCCCGTTTCACGTATACACATCTGTTTTCAGCGTGAAAACCTAATTTTCTATCGAAATATTACCATTGCCACACGGCTCACAAAAACTTTGTGTAGATACTATTGTACTGGGGGAGAGTCGGACGAAGCCTACCGCCTCGCCCGACTTCGGTCTATCACCGAATAAATTTTTCGTGATCGTCGGGGGAGAATGTTCCGATGAGCGGTTCGGCATTTCGTTCCATTCCCGCACGAAATTGAAAATTTTCTTCGGCGGCTTTGGCAAGCGTCAGGTTGAGCAAATCGAGATCAATCCCCGCCGGACAGACATTCGTACACGCCGAGCAGCCGACACATCGTCCTGCCAAGTGAAATGCTCGCAGAATGTTCCAGGCAAAATTTCCCTTGAGCGTTGCCGACGTGTCGATTCGCGTCGGACGGTTCTTGTCCGCCACGCAAACTTCGCAATAACACAAGGGGCAATTCTGACGACACGCATAACACTTGACACATCGGGCAAACTCTTCTTTCCAGTATTCGAGCCGTTCGTTCGGGGACTTCGACAACAGCGTGGCGAGTTTTGCGTAGCGTTCGGTTTTCGTCTCGGCAGGGGGTACTTCGCCGATGACGAAATCGCAATGAAGCGGATTTCCGACATCACAAGCGCGGCATTTGTCCTGCAATTTTCCCCGCCTCTGAATACCCGAACACGCGACACCGATAACGGCAACCCCACCCCCAACAGCCCCACCCCCAACAGCACTGTCTCGTTCGATCTGATGTTCCGATTCGAGGACGGCGAGCGTTTTTGCATCGCAGCCTTTAACAACGATGCCGGGCTTGCCCAGTTTTTTTATCTCTTTTTTTGCCAAGTAGACGGTCAGATTTTCCGAACACTGATCGTTCCAAAGAAGCCGATCCGTCTCGTGCGGACTGGTGACGAAAATGGCTCCAACATCGCCAGTTTCGAGTCGCCCATATCCGATCACGACATCAACTTTTTTTTCGGTGAGCAGTTCTTTTGCTTTTTCTTGTAATTGCGTTTGCATTGGGTATTGGGGTAATGAGACCCGAGCCGGGCAACCCGAGCCGGTTCAGGCAATAGGCTTCGCGCAGATGCCCTTTGCTGTCGGGCTGGACGAACCAGACTCGGGAATTCCAACTGGCTTCAATCTCCACCATTATACTGAAACCGTTTCGAAATTCCAGATGCCGAAAAAACGACGTTGCAGTTCGACGGCTTCCAATCGGATGTCCGTTGTCAAACATCGGCGTTGTGATACAATACGAACGATGTCTCCCAACGAACACGAAACCGATCCCAAACACAACCCCGCAGAACCGGCGGACGATTTTAAGCAAAGCGTCGAACGTTTGATTAAACAGCGGAAAGCGGAACATAGCCCGAGGAGAGAGTCCGAACCCGCCGCCCCTCCTTCGCTGCCAGCCCCCGAGAACAGCGACAAAGAGGGGGATGAAAATGTTACCCCCCCGCCCCCCTCACCCCCCGCCGAGGGAAGCGATCCCCCCAAAAAACAACCGTCCCCAAAGGCACCGAAGGACACTTTCATGTCCTCTCTCGGGTTTGTTGTACTGCTTGTTGCTTCGGCGGTTCTGCTGATGTCCATCGTCAGTCAGTCCGGCGGAAGAGATATTCCGTTCGACAAAATGATGGAACTGATCGATCAAGGTCCCGGCGAGAACAATTATGTCGACGTGACCGAGGGTCCCAGTACCAATGAAACACTCGTCCGCTATTCCAATCTGGACAAGTTGATCATTGGAGAGTTCGATATTCGCGGCACGGCAACCCGGCAGGTGATGCGGACAGCAAAAAAGTCGGAGCCGGAAAAGCCCGTGAATAAATACCCCATTTCAAGCGGTCGCCGCGGTCTCAAAGATGATGGCGGCAAGTTATGGGAACGACTCGAAAAAAGCGGATTTTCGAATTACCGTGTCGTCGGCTATCCCAGTTTTTTGCAGGAACATGGGATTTGGATACTGATCTTCGCTGCTTTTCTGGGGATCACTTTCCTGATGATTCGCGGGATCGGCAGTGGCGGGGCGATGGCATTTGGTCGCAATCGGGGCCGGCTCGTTGCTCAGGAGGAAATCGACATCACGTTCAGTGACGTTGCCGGTGTGGACGAAGCGGTGGACGAACTGAAAGAGATCGTTGACTTTCTCAAAACGCCGGAAAAGTTTCGTGCTCTCGGCGGACGCATCCCGCGCGGCGTTCTCTTGGTCGGTCCGCCCGGGACGGGGAAGACGATCCTTGCCAAAGCCGTTGCGGGGGAAGCGGGGGTACCGTTTTACAGCCTTTCCGGCTCGGACTTCGTCGAACTCTATGTCGGTGTCGGCGCGGCAAGGGTCCGTGACCTCTTTGAGCAAGCCCAGCGTCGCAATCCGTGCATTATTTTCATCGATGAACTGGATGCACTTGGCAAAATCCGGGGGAGCGGCTCCGTCGGCGGACACGATGAACGGGATCAAACGCTCAACGCACTGCTCGTCGAAATGGATGGCTTCGGTACGGGAGTGGGAGTGATCGTGATGGGGGCAACGAACCGCCCGGAAATTCTCGATCCGGCGTTGCTCCGACCCGGACGCTTCGACCGGCAGGTACTCGTGGATCGCCCTGATTTGGCGGGACGCGAAGCCATTCTGAAAGTTCATGCCAAAAATGTGAAACTCGACGAAAGCATCGACCTGAAAGAGATTGCGTCGATTACGTCTGGCTTTGTCGGCGCGGACTTGGCGGCGTTGGTCAACGAGGCGGCACTGCTGGCGGCGCGATCCGGCAAGGAGTCCGTCACGATGACAGAGTTCAACGAGGGGGTCGAGCGGGTGACGACAGGACTACAAAAGAAGCAACGAGTGATTCGTCCCGACGAAAAGCGGCGAATTGCCGTACACGAATGTGGGCATGCGTTGGTGGCGTATTTTACCCCCCATTCCGATCCGGTGCATAAGGTGTCGATCATTCCACGCGGTTTTGCCGCACTGGGATACACGATGCAGCGTCCTGAAGATGACCGGTACCTGATGACACGAAACGAACTGGAAGCACGGATCCAAACATTCCTTGCCGGGACGATTGCCGAAGAGATGGAGTTCGATGCCGTCTCGACGGGAGCGCAAAACGATTTGGAGCGAGCAACCGATCTAGCAAGGGCAATGGTCATGGACTTCGGCATGAGCCGACTGGGGCGAATGTCCTTTCGTGACAATCCCCGCGCCAGTTTTCTTGGCAATGGCATGCCGCAACCTCGCTTGCACAGTGAAGAAACAGCACGAGAAATCGACAAAGAAATGAGGTCGATCATCGACGACTTATTCCAAAAAACGAAGGTACTCCTCGAAGACAAGCGACTCATCTTGGAACGACTTACCGAACGTCTTCTCGAAAAGGAAATCATCGAAAATGAGGAACTCAAAGAGGTGATCGAGAACGTATTGGAACCGCCAGACGCGCAAGAGCGGCATACGCAAGTATGCCGGTAGCGTCGCGAGTTGTGTATTCGGCAATGGGAAGTCGTTCGGTTCGGGTGATTATGGCGATTGCATTTGATAACCAGTGGAGAGATTTTCGGTTTGGACTCGCCGGTGCTGCACTCTTACCGGCATACTTGCGTGTGCCGCTCATTTTTTTGCATGCTTGGGATCGGGGGGACGGTCGAAATCCTGTCGGAGAGATTTCTCGGGGACTTTGCACCCCGCGCCTCCAACCGCCCACAGACCGGCTTGCCATTCTTTCGATTTGCCGTTAAAATCTGTCTATCCTTTATGGTACCCCTTGGTATATTGCTTTTAATGGTATGAATAGCACGCAACTCATTGCATATATTATGGTTGCGGTGTTTTCGTCCCTGGCAACATATTTACTCGTTTGTTTTTTTGAAAAGTTATTTCGTTCCGGTGCCGTCCTTCGCGCACAAGAGATCCTACGACGTGCGGAACTCGAAGCCGATAGCAAGACCCGGGAAGCCGAACTCCTCGCCAAGGAACAGGCGATCCACCTCAAAGAAAAAAATGATCACGAATTCCAAAAAATTCGTGAGGAACTCTTCGAGAGAGAGCGGCTTCTCAACAAGCGGCAGGATACGCTCGAACGGCAAGCCAGCGATCTGCGAAAGCAGGAACGGCTCGTCGAAAATACTCAAAGAAAATTGACGGAACGTGTTGCTGATGCAGACAGAAGAAACACCGAACTTTCGAAACTGATCGAAAAGGAGCGGGTCACGCTCCATGAATTTTCCGGTCTCAACCGTGAAGAAGCTGCCGAACGGTTGCTCGTTTTGCTCGAAAATGAATTGCAACCTGAAATCGGTCGGGTCATTTTGCAGCATGAAAAGCAAATCAAGGAACGTTGCGATACCGTTTCCCGGGAGTTGCTCCTTGGTTCGCTGCAACGTTACGCTGCTTCTCACACTGCCGAAACCACGACGAGTAGCGTGGATGTTCCCAGTGACGAAATGAAGGGGCGCATCATCGGTCGGGAAGGTCGCAACATTCGGGCTTTCGAAAAGGCATCGGGGGTGGATATTCTGATTGACGATACGCCCGGCGTGGTGCTGGTCAGTTGCTTCGATCCCATTCGCCGGGAAATCGCCCAGCGGGCATTGAGTCGACTGATTACCGACGGGCGGATTCATCCGGCGCGAATCGAAGAAATTGTTGCGGAAACGCAGAAGGAAATCCAGACGCTGATCCTCAAAAAGGGGAAGGAAGCCGCCCAAGAAGCGAACGTATTCGGCTTGAATGAGCGGCTCATCGAACTTTTGGGACGGCTTCATTTTCGGACAAGTTATAGCCAAAACGTGCTACGGCACTCTGTCGAGGTGGCGTTTATTGCGGGTGCGATTGCCGCTGAATTGGGATCGAACGAAAAATTGGCTCGTCGCTGCGGGTTGCTCCACGACATTGGCAAGGCGACGGATCACGAGTCGGAAGGGACACACGCCAAAATTGGTGCCGACTTGCTGAAGCGGTACGGCGAGCCGCAGGAAGTGGTCCTGGCAGCCTCGGGGCATCACGACGATGTGCGGATCGAGAATCCTTACACGATGATTGTGATGACGGCGGATGCGTGCAGTGCGGCACGACCGGGAGCGCGGCGGGAGTCGTTGGAATTGTACGTGAAGCGGATGGCGGAGTTGGAGGCGATTGCCAAGGAATTTTCGGGGGTTGCCCAGACGTATGCCATTCAGGCAGGTCGGGAAATGCGGGTCTTGCTCACGGCGGAACAATCGACGGACGAAACCGCCGCAAAAATTTGCAGGGACATCGCCAAGGCATTAACGGAGCGAGTGCAGTTCCCGGGCGAAATCAAAGTAACGGTCATTCGGGAAACGCGATTCGTCGAAACGGCAAAGTGATGTTCATGTTTCCGAATGGTGTTCACCAACATGATAGCCCCGAATCGGGCAATGCACGTGAAACGGGGATAAATGGGTCATTTTTTTGACAGGATTTTCAGGATGATTTTATCCTGTCCATCCTGTAAATCCTGTCGATATAAAAAAAGACCATTTTCATGCCGTTCGCAGTATCATCAGGAGTCAGGAGTCGCAACGAGAGACAGCAAAACTGGGTATAAAACTTTTCAGCGGAAGCCTACTACGCATCTTCCACCGGTTGCAGGAAGCCGGCAAGGTGTCGGCAGCGACCGGGTTGCTGTAACTTTTCGACCGCCTTCTGCTCAATTTGGCGGACTCGTTCTCGCGACACCTGAAAAATGCGCCCGACTTCTTCCAAAGTGTACGAATACCCATTCTCCAAGCCGAACCGCAGTTTGATGATTTCCCGCTCACGGTATGTCAGGACTTTCAGCAACTTGCCGATTTCCTTTTGGAGTAGATCGTTCGATGCCGAACGCTCCGGTCGTTCCGCCGAGGTATCCGCCACCAACTCACCGAAGCTGCCATCTTCCGATTCCCCCAAAGGAAGCTCCAGACTGATCGGGTTGGCTCCCATCAACATCGTGCGCCGCACTTCATCGACCGTCACTTCCATCACCTCTGCAATTTCGTGAATGCTCGGTTGCCGCCCCGTTTCTTGATAGACCTCCCGTATCGTATTGCGAATGCGGGAGAGCGTGTCAATCATGTGGACAGGTATTCGAATCGTTCGGGATTGCTCCGCAATCGCTCGCGTGAGTGCCTGACGAATCCACCAGATGGCATACGTCGAAAACTTGAACCCGCGCCG
>Ga0123353_10013507_pt1 | contig 11703 bp, 3 predicted proteins | sample TergutLab28metaG_3_FD_92763 | JGI IMG/M metagenome (GOLD analysis project Ga0123353, IMG submission 92763) | Labiotermes labralis P3 segment gut microbial communities from Petit-Saut dam, French Guiana - Lab288 P3 | ecosystem: Host-associated > Arthropoda: Insects > Digestive system > Gut ... | reverse complement strand
GTGCCCGTTTATTGACGCTGCCAGAAGGGCCGTAATGCCGTCTTTATCTCGCAGTGAGAAGTTGGCGTTGTTTCGAAAGAGTAGATCTAAAATTTTTGTTTGTCCCCTGCTAGCAGCAATGTGCAGTGGCGTTTGGTGAGCAGTGTTCACTGCATTTACGTTTGCTCCATGTTTCAGTAAACATTCCACTGTTGTAAACTGTCTATTTTCACAGGCAACATGAAGACAGGTGGCGCCATTAGCTGATGTAGCGTTAATATTACAGCCGTTTTCGGCAAAATATATTACCAAGTAATCCCTTCCATTTCGTGCGGCCACATGCAGTGGTGTTTCTTTTTCATAATTTAGACTATACAGTCCGTCTCTCTGTAACTCCACTAAGTGCTTCACCAAACTCAGGTGCCCTGCTTCACTCGCCAAATGCAAAGCTGTGTTTCCTGTGTCAGTAAGAGATGTTAATCTGGCACCATACTGCAGCAGCAGGGTGACGATTTCCTCACGTCCCAACCGAGAAGCAACATGTATAGGCTTTTCTTTCTCTCCTGTGTTCACTGGAACCCCTAACCTTAATAACAGAGCCGTCGTGTCGACGTGACCGGCCACAATGGCTGCTGTCAGTGCGCCGATTTTTGCTTCGTCACATTGCACTTCGCCTTTCATCAATAATTCCACGATGTCATTTTTACCACATCGGGCGGCCAGCGTAAGCGGATAATCTCCTTGTACATTGCAGGTATTCAAATTACTTCCGGCACTTACCAATTGTGAAACGATATTGATGTTTTCTGTTGCGACACCCAGATGAAGTGACGTGTTGCCATCTACATCGCGGACGTTGAGGAAGTTTCTCCTCTTTACAGTTCTCTCAGGATTCACATGTTGCAATTCAGTCTCTCTCTGGTAGGCTTCCTGGTGCTCGACTAAGCATTTTGTTACCTCAAGGTTTCCTGTCTCAACAGACACATGGAGCGGCGTCTTTCCACTTTCATCCTGACAGTCAATACTTGCTCCCAGCAGCAAAAGTATTTTTACTGTTTCAGTTTGCTGGCTTCTAGCAGCCACATGAAGTAAGGTGCTGTTGTCCCCTGGAAGAGCCACATTCACAGAAGTTCCCTTGTTTATCAAGTATTTCAGCAGATCATTATGGCCGTACTGAGCTGCAGCGCGAAGAGCACAAGCAATACTGTCCGTACTATCACGGTTGGCACCATTCAGCACTTGTTCCCTGATTTCAGGCCGTTTCTCCATCAACAAACTCAGCATCTCCCAGTCGTCCATTCTAATAGCGTACTCTACAGGAGGCAATCCCAGCAACGTGTCTACAGAACTTACGTCTGCTCCGTGGTCTAGAAGTAGCTTGATGAGTTCTGGACTCCTGCAGCTGACTGCTACATGCAGTGGGGTTCTTCCTCCGCGGTCCTTCTCAGTCAGGGATTCCTTCATTCGCAGCAGCTTTTCGACTTGATTCAAACTGGAGTTTATCAGTGCTTCGTGTAATGGATATTTGTCAGCCAATATCCTGTCCACCATACTCCTGACCACATGGAACCCTGATTCAAATAAATGATCCCTCATGAATGTCTGGCTCTTCTGAAAGTTATCGCATAACCACCTAGCAGCCAAATATTCAGCTAAAGTGCGGTGTTGAAAGACAGCTCGTCCTTCGACGACGTCAATTATAATACCCGTTTTCTCCATTCCTTCAGTAATTTTTTGTAGAAACTCCATTGCTCTTTCCGCTATTGTCTTGTCAGTAAGCTTTTTGAGTTGTTGTGTGGACAAGATTGTCACCAATGCAGCGGCCATGTGATTATGTAAGAAGGTTTTGTGTGTCTCCAATTCATCATTTCTCACCATCACTTTTGTTCGATCAAAACACTTTTTGTCTGATAAATAAATATCCCATTTCTTTTCGACGCAGAGATCATACAGCATGAGAGTATTTATATGCTGAGGTAACTCTACAGTTTTTGACGTAGAATATTCCTTCAGGTGTCCTTTAAACATCTCTGCTAGTAACCAACTCTGCAGAGGTATTCCCATGAATTGTTTGTCTTGTACAGTGAGTTGTTCAGTTGAAAGTTTAACAACTCGGTTAGCTAAAATTTCTAAATCATCATCTTCTATCCCCGGACATGTCTCTTTCCAAAAGTTCACTAGGAAACGTTTCTGATCTTCCTCACTAAAAGGTGCCAATGAATATGTCTGACATTGAAATTCTGTCTCTACCAGACCCTTCACCCAATTTCGAGAAGTTACCCAAATTCTTTTTATCTTCGTTTTCGACAGAATTTTCAGTACCTGTATAACTTCTTCTGTGTAATGCGGACTCACTTCGTCCACTCCATCAATCAGCACAGCCATATCCCCTGTCGAAATGTAAGTGTAATTAAATAGCCGTCCCTCCAACAGTACGCCGTCGGTTTCCTTTAATTGTGCGGCTTCGGTTAAGAGCTTGATAACAGCCTTTTGGTCACAGCCATTTGCTTTCAACTCTTGCAATTCCTTTGTATGGTTGTTGATATTGACTCTTACTATCCATATGTTGGGGTGAATCTTGCGGGTTTCCCTTGCAAGGTGAGTCAGAAGGGTCGATTTTCCCATTCCTGGTTCATCTGTGACCAAAATGACAGGAATGTCACCTTCGAGCAATGTGCTGGGTTTCCAAACTGTGGCGGTTTCACTTCCCAAGTTTTCTTCTCTATCTCGCATTCCCTGCAAAATATCCCCTTTTAATGCAGGTTTTATTTCTTCTTGTGCTGGAAAGCGAGTTTTGGCACGCCTGTAGCGATGGAGTGTTCTATCAACGTAATACTCTATTGTGTCTTCAGTGCGAATGCCTATCGAAGGCTTTCTATTCTCCAACAAGAGCGATATTGAATCACAATCTAATGCATTAAGCATGCGAACATCATCGCTCTTAACTATAGAGCTCAGTTGTACTTCGACACCTTGAAAATAAACTTTCTTATCCAGAAATAGCATCTGTGACTCGGATATTATATCCGTGAATTTACAATCGTCGTACTCTTCTCTGAGATTTGGATGGAACTTAAACCGTATTTCGTGTATTTGCTCCATGTTGCCCACACTGTTCGATATGAAGATGATCTTCTTTTCAGCAGCACTGTTTTCCAGAAAACCGGATATTTCATTAAAAAGATCTGCAGAAACTTCACCAGAACTGTCACTTTCTAGCACTAGTACATTTAAACTACGTTTCCAGGCCAACATAACCTCAGTCCTATAGCGAATCAGCTTTTGTAAATTCAGTACGATGTGTTCTGTAGCACTCAGCATCTGGTGAATCTTAACAGCGGTGAGTGTGTTTGATCGTCCTGTGGCGAACATCAGAACGGCCTTGTGCGGTTCTATCAGCTGCTTCATGTCTGCTATTGTCGACTCTTTATATTTAATACTGAGATCATCAAGTTCGGATTTCCTCTGATCCAGGATGTTTGCTACCAAATTGGTTCTTACTTTGTCTGAAGTCTTCCCCAAGGGGTCAGTCTCTTTGCAGTTGGTTTCTTGCAGAAAGTATTTACAGTTTTGCCACCAGTCCTGTATGATGTCACGGTAATACACGTAGGCTAAATCCAGCTTGGTCTCAGGTACTGTCATACTTTTCTGCAGCTCAGGTTTAATGTGTAATTCCATCTCACTCTCGTCAGCCTGTCCGTAATATATTCTGAGTCGACTCAAGAACTCGCGGTGTTTGGGGAGTCCCTGCAGGTGGTCGTAAATGGCTTTGTGTTCCTCTTCGTTAAACTGCAGCACAGAACCATCGGTCATTATGAATTTTTCTTCACCGACTTCTAAGACTTTGTCAGACTTCAGTTTTTGTTCTACCTCAGCATTTGTGTATATAATGAACAGACTTTCATCAATTCTACCATCTAATTTGACTCCTTCTTTGCTGCAGTTGAACCTCTCTTCGATCTGTATGTAGGATTGGTAGTATTTACGTAAGCTGAAGTCTCCATTTTCAGCCAGCAGTTGTTGCATTGTAATGTGTTTATTTCTTTTGCTCTTAAGTTGCACGAAGTTGTGCAACATTTGACAGTTCTCATCTATATACTCTACAAAAACATCATCAAATGCTCCTAGCCCTTGCATGTTAGAAGCAAGTTTAAATTTGTACCCTTTGTTTTTGGCCCGCAAGTATACCAGGGCACAGAACTTATACTCGAAATTTTGACCATGTATCTGTGCGGATCCATTATCCTTCTTGTAGTTTTTGGACCGCTTCTCTTCTGTACCGGGCGTTCTGTAAATGAAAAGACCAAAATATGTTACTTTTGGAAGGTGTAATTTGAAGCATGGTATTTAGCTTTAGGGATGAGGTTCAACGCTTTTAATGTATCAGCAATTTCTTCAAATATTTTTATCTTAAAAGTACCTCAAATTCTAAAATATTATTTCACTGGGGAAAGTTTGATCGTGGTTTAAAAAGCCTAAAATAAATTTTTACACCTGGAGAGCAGCAAGAGATCGATGTTGACACATTTGTGCTACATACTTGTGAAACGTAGAGTCGGAAAGAGTATAAGGAATGTGCAGAAGCTGCGTGGAGCGGGTGTTTACTGTCACAACAAATTACTCGATGCAACGATCTGCACTTGATTGGAAACTCATAAAGTTCCAAAAGGGGAAAACAAAAACTTGATGTGGACAGTGTATATGTTAAACGACAGAGAGTGAAACATTTTATAGAAAATAAATTGTTGGAACCGGATGTTGAACTGGGCATTTGAAAAATGCAGCTGAATAATATCAATAAACTTGTTTAGATATTTGGACAGAATTGTTTGAGAATGTAGACAGGAGACCAAAAAATACACGGGTTTCACAACAAATGATCAATCAAGAATGAGCAAAGGAAGTCGAAGAATATTATCAAGGAAGAGGGGAGGAAGAACTACAGAAACCTGAGAAAATTTTTGACAAGGAACGCAGAGAAGACCACGTAGAAACATCTTGACATCATAAGACGCGAGATAATATAACTTCAAAGAACAATATATCACGATTGAATGTACGTCAAGACGAAGGAACTAGACTATAAAATCCATAATGGGATTAAAAATATCGATGTTGTCGAATAAGAAGGCAATATAATAGGCGAGGAGTGAAAGGAGGGAAAATTAGGAATTAAAGTACTTCAGACTTCTGCAATCGATCTAATGGATTAGAAAGACAGAAGTCGAGCATAATTATAGCACAGATTTCTGCGGTCGGTCTAACGCTCCAGAAAAACAGGAGTCTAACATGAATAGGAAGTAGATACGGACGATAAATGCCCTTATATTTTGCAAAGCAAAAATATTAAAATGAAATTGAAATATGTACTGCGTCAAACACAACTATATTGCATTTCATTAATTTAAATATGCAAATATGTTATGCACACTGACTTCGGTTGCTGTGTTGTTGTTGTGTTTGTACTGTACTGTACAGCAACTCGAACTTTCTCAACAGTCGTACACTCAGTGACGCTTCACAGTGTACCAGTATCTGGAAGACGTAAAGAGTGAGAGGCCACAGACTGAAGATAAGAAAGGTCTCAGATTTAGCAGAAAAATGTTATTGTAGGATGTTCGAACATACATATGTAGCGGGGAGCGTAAAAATATTTCAAGAGGCTGAACTGTGTACAATTTGACATCTTACGGGTCGAATTTTTCACATGCATTGATAAAACCATAGAAACAACTAACTGAATACGGGGATACAGGAATTTATTTTGGAGGTGTTGCTGAGAGCGAAGTAAAGTTATAAAGCTCCATAAATGTATCCTCACTTAAAATGTCATATATGGTTTCGTATTGTCAAACTGCTGTCAGACAGAAGTTTTTGGTAACAGTGTGCCGTACTTACCGCTCCGCTGATGGATGCTCCATCTGAAACAAGATGCAAACATTTTGTTACTTTAAGTACCCAGTTGTGGTAATTTTGTGCATTAAGTCAGCTGCAAAACAAATGTAACATTCATAATGTCTCTCGTGTGCTGACGATTGATTGAAATATCGACAGTTTGATACGGAGGAAGAACATTTCTCCTTTAAATACAAGCTGTCGTCATGCAATGGGATAATGAACAGTATCGTAATGGATTTTTTTTTAAATCGACAGAGCATAGTTGTTGCTCCCTCCTGCCGCTAGATGCCATTAATTTTGAAAATATTGCCACACAGAAGAGAGCTGGACTGTTGTGGATTTGGTGAAAACGGAGCCGTTAACAGCTGTGCAGCGTGCAGTTGGCAAAGGATTTTAAACTGACCGAAACAGCCGAGATTCCATTTACACAATGTGGAAGGTATTCCGGCATAGATGTGGCATTTTCAAAGCCAAAATTGCGGTCCGTCTCTTCTGTCTAGCGCAAATTTGGAACGTGTTTGTGCTTCCTTCCAGTGCGGACTAAAAATATAAGCACTCTGTTGTGGTTATGTGTATACAGGTGCGGAAAATGCGCATTGCACGGTTGTGCAATGTGTTGAACATACACTTTACCATCTGGTAGCCTTTTTTAAATTAGTGACATCGTGGTGCATCGGTGCGAAATGGGTAAAACACGGGTAAATTGGAAGAAAAGTTTTGAGTTGTAGTTGTCCCGAACGGTCCCGACATTTGCGAAATTGCATGTCCTCCGCCGAGGAAGTGCTTGTAACATGTCGCTGTCGGAATGTGTGAATTTAAACAGCACGACTAATTATATTTATATTCCGATGCAGTATAATTATGTGGTCTCCTAATTATATTTATGTTCCTATCTTTATAATTATGTGGTCTCCAATTATATGTATTTTCTGATTTCTATAATTATGTGTTCAGCTAATTATATTTATGTTCCAATGTAGTACAATTATTCTGGCCACTTCTTCATCCAAAAATATAAAATTCTTATCATTTTGCAGAAATGTCACCTTATCCTCAATAAACAATGCCTCTAAGTTTAATACCTGATACTTAAATTGTATGGTTTTCAAATCGCGTTCCTGTTGCTCCTTTGTAGCCATGTTGAATGGTTGTGTTCGAGACTTTTCCTTGTAATATATATTGTATTTTCTGAAAATAAATCGCTCATATATCTCCAGCAATTCTAGCTTGTGAGGTAACTCAGACTCTGATTTCCCTGACACACAAAATGATCTAAAATCCTTTTCAAAAGCCTCGGCTAGCATGTGGGTTTGTAATGGGTTGCCAGTGAACTCTTTGTCCTTATCGATAATTGACTGTGCCAACTTTATGATTAATGCTTTGGCATAAATATCTAACAGGTGTTCATCCTTGTTTACAAGGTTTGAATTTTGAAGCCAGAATTTCTTTATAAATTCAACTTTTTCCACTTCAGAGAAGGGCTGTAGGGTGTAGGACAGCTGTTGCAGATTATCCTCCAATTCCTCTCTCAGGTGGGGTCGGGTGGTGACCCACACCTGCTCTAACGAAGTCTGCTTCAGAAATTGCAGTACGTCAATGACTGTCTCTTTATACCTTGGACTGATTTCATCAAAACCGTCCACCATTACCACTACTTTGCTAATTTCACTTCCTTCGAAACACTTCTTAAACAACTCCTTCTCTAAATGAGATTCAATCTTCAGCACTTCCTTTGATACAAATTCAAGTACGCACCCTTTATTAATAAGTTTACTTTTCTGAGCTTCTAGCAGTTCCATATAGTCTTTTAAATCAATTCTCACCAACCAGTGGGATGGGTATTTTTGTTTGATTCGTTTAGACAGGTGGGTCAGTACGGTGGTTTTACCAATTCCCGCTTTGTCAACAATCAGCATCACCCTCTGGTTCTTTGTTTGCTGCAACAACTTGTCTATATCGCTAGTAGTATAAAAGTGGGTTTTGGGGGCATCAATATTTTTATGTAATATTTTAAAATTTCCTCGCGTCTGCTGTCAGATGAGTTCCCCTGATTTGTCTTTCTCTAGCCAATGCATATTTCCCTTTGGATTCTATTGACAGAACTGTTTGAATTCCTGTTCTGTACTGGCCAATAAATCAACAGATTTTCTTTGTCTTTTATCGCTTGAAATGTCCTGTCTGATGAAGATGTGATTAAACGTTCTATCGAAAGAGCACTTTTCACTCTAACCACTGCAAGCTGACTGTACCGGTTCTTCACCAATACTAAACTCCTTTTCCTGTAACAATTCAGAATATGGAAATTAATATGTCATTGATTCAGCAGATGTCAGTTTATTTAGGGCTAACATTCTGCCTTGAAAAATCACTGTCTTCTGTAATTTGTGTCTGCGAACTGGCGGTTAAATCACTCCAAGTTAACTCTTCATCTGTTGTAATGAAACCTTCACCGAGTAATTTTCTAGCCTTTGTTGTAGAAAAACGACATTGTCACTGTCAGATTGGAAGGACAGAATAATTTTTATAGTCACTCAATTATCCCACCAACCACTGCACATATATAAAATTTACACATTAAAACATTAAAAACGCTCCGACATTTTTCGGTCCTAGGAAGAGTGCCCTGTTACGGATGTGCGTCCTGTGTTTCGTTGCGTGATACTGAACACAACACAACACAACACAACACGGCATGCTACCACAATACCGAACTGGAATAGTGAATTTAATATGATTTTTAGTAGTGTAACTTTAGCAAGGACGATACAGCTCCCTGATGATGATCCTAGGACCGAAACATGTTGGAGCGTTTTTAATGTTTTAATGTGTAAATTTTATATATGTACAGTGGTTGGTGGGATAATTGTGTGACTTGACAGCATGCACGGTGTAACAACGAAAATTTTCGTAGTCTTCTTCCCTCTCAGAATGCTGAACAATTCCTTGAACATGTCTCTTTGCCCACCATTAACTGGCAGATCGTTTTGTCACGCTATCATCAGTAGATGCGGTGTTTCCATTGTTGCTAGTAATGCATTCAAATTTATCATTTGATTGACAGTCAGCAACCGCTCTAATTCCAGTATTGTATAGTGACCTTCACTGGTGTACCTGGACGTACAGGATGTTTTGAAGAACCCGATAAACCTTGGTTAGCCCTTTCCAAGCATCTTCATCAGTCATTCCTAACTGCCAAACTTGTTGGTCACTATCAAGAAATTCTGATAAACTCAAATCGCGGGGGTAAAATCAAATGCGCTGTTGATAATCTTTGCGACGCTAAGTTGAGTTTCATATTGATAAACCCTACTTCTTATTTGGGATGGTGACAGTTGGTCCTTTAAATTCTCCTTATGTGTGGGGAAATTCTAGCCAACCGCTTCAAATAAGGAATCAAGGCGTACAATATGCTAGCTTCTGGACAGCAAATTCTTTCATTGTCAATCTGGAAGTTCTGTACATTTGTTGAGCTTCTTTGCCGCCTCAACATTACTCATTACAGAAAACTGATCCTCAGGCTTACAGAATTCCGGCACTTGACGCAACCAACGAAAGCGCTCCAGGAACTCCCGCTCATCCTTATTAAAAATGACGAGACTTATTGCGCCTTCATCGTAAGCCTTAGTTTGATCACGAAACAGGTGGTAACCATTTGGCACTTCACAAGGGACAGTTTCCATTACCGCAGTATGGTAATTACTGAGATGCTATACCCATTTAAAGAAATCATTCAATTCTGCTCCACCCGTTAAACCTGCACTAACAGGCCATTCAACCACCTCTAGTATTTTCGGTTCACCTGTATCGTTTTTAAGTACTTGCACCGTTTCAGGGTTAAATGCTTGCACAATTTTCTCCATTTTATGCGTTGCTAAGCTGTACAGTGGGGTATGTCTTCCAAAGAATTCCATATCAGACAAGTCAATAAATATGCAATAGACTGTCCCTAAATGTAAGTTACAGGTATTAATTCGATTTGGAGCAGACAGGTAACTGGTGATGTCTGGTTGTTGCAAATTAATAGAACTCCCATGCAGACGTACGTCAAGTTTGTCGTCCATTTGTGACAACATATTTTTGCAGCCTGGGCTGTCGAAAACTACTGTGTGCGGATGATAACTGTGTGACGTCATGACTGCCTTGCACTGTGCTGCTTGCAAGAGGTTCATGTTCTCCTCTTTACTGTTTCTTACGAAATGTACCTCCTTTCCCTTCAGAGTACTCAGTAGTAAATATAGTAATCTGGGCCAGCCAACCCCCTAAAGATTGATCGGTGAAAAAGAGTTTGAAACTAACTTTTCTGTCACGTTCTGTTGCTTGCAGAACTGCGACCACCTTATTAGCAAATATGCCGGCGGAACTCATTTGATTAACGCAGTTGTTGAAGAAAACACCTTTAACATGAGTTACAAGAGCACCAAAATTCTTAATATCAGTCGCTCGATGAGTATCACCACTTGCTGATGTTCCGGGTGCCAGTAGGCAGTTCCAAAATAGCCGTTCTTGATCCCAAAATTAGATGCTGTTTTTAGCAACTGCCAGCCGTCAGAAGGCTTAGGTTCTTCATGTGTGCAGTCAAGGTGTGCTACGGAGGCAAAATGGGCCAACACGTGGGGCGAGGGGAAAGGGGACGTTGCTTTTATTTGATCAATGGCGGATAATTGTTTGTTTGCATAAAACTCATTGATTGTTTAAAATCATCTTGGTTCAATTTCAGCTTTTTGTCTCCTCTTAGGTTTCCTAAGAAAGGGGGCAGAACAGTTGACGCTGTTTGTTTGTTAGTCATCGCTACATGTGATTTACTGTGGAATACCGACGCCTGATTGGGATTGGCCGCAACTGGCTAACGTGTGTGTGACGCTAATCTGCCTGTCTCTGAGGCGGAATATTCTACCGGTGAAGTAAGGCTTTTCAACGCGTCAAGTATCTCCTCATGTTTACATTCTTCAGCCAACAATAAATGCTTTTTCCATCGCCATTTTCAAATCGAGTATCTGCTCCTTGAGTAAGCAGAAATTTAACCACCCCCAACTCATTTCTTTCAATCGCCAAGTGCAAAGCAGTGTTCTGATTATCGTTGCCATCTTGTGCATTGCTATCAGGTTGAGTAATTTGTCTGAAAATATTTTGAACTTTCTGTAGTTTTTCTTTTATTCAAATATTCCTTTTGCGCACTGCATTAAACAATCTCACATTAACCACTAACTGCTTACTGTTAGAACACTGATACCGTTTATCCATGTCTTTGCGTTCCATCATATTATTCGTACAGGACAAAAGGTCTATCTTAGTAAGTGAATTTCCAAAGAAACAGGACAAAAATAATTTCATCTTTACCTTATATTGTCTAAAGATAGTCCATTCTTAATGTGAAATTTATTCGACACTCAAAACAAAATTGAAACAAAAAAAAGAATCTAGAAAACTTTTCATGCAAGTTACTTTTGACTGCAACTATTCAAGAAACACATTTCTCTTGTTCTTGAGGAAAGTGGAATTAAATATATTACTGTCTGTAAATGCTTCATGTGATATTCAGATTTAATTACACGAAAGGAACGTGTCTACAGTGCTGCACGGTATTATGATTGCTGTATGTAGCTCTGGTGCAGCAACCTCTAGTATGTAGTTTGGTGCGGCTGATTTATCACAGTTTTAATACACTTTTGAGCCCCCTTTCCAAGTGCTGTAATGATGCCTGCAAAATCCTCACTCACAGCTACATATAGTACGTTGCGTCGCCTTATCTAACCCCTACTAAACTCCTAAACTAAACTCCGTGGCCTTAGTCCGCACGCGAACTATACCGACAGAGCGGCCGCCGCC
>Ga0123353_10013505_pt1 | contig 11704 bp, 10 predicted proteins | sample TergutLab28metaG_3_FD_92763 | JGI IMG/M metagenome (GOLD analysis project Ga0123353, IMG submission 92763) | Labiotermes labralis P3 segment gut microbial communities from Petit-Saut dam, French Guiana - Lab288 P3 | ecosystem: Host-associated > Arthropoda: Insects > Digestive system > Gut ... | reverse complement strand
TCGGGCCTACATAGTATTTTCCGTCGTTTGCGGTGTTGTCAAAGATTTCGTTTACGGAGAACGTCGCAGGGTCTCTATCGAACCCGCCGCCGGTCAATGGACCCAACGTGGTTTTATCGATATACTTTTTCCATACGTTCTGGCCCATATCGACCCACCATTCGCCGTTGAACATATTAATCGGTTTGTCGTCTCCGCCGCCGGGTCTGCCGTTCTCGCCGCCCCAAACGGTATTATGGTCGTTTATGTTTCCGTTTTTGTCCACCGGCTTCCATATGTTAGAATCCTTGGGATCTTCCACGAAATAATCGCCGCCGCCGGGTTGCGCAGGATTATTATTACCGTTGGTGGGATCACCGTCAGGATTGTAGATGAACTCCGGCGGCTGATTGGAATTGCCGTCCTTATCCACTACTTCGTACACGTTGGGAGGATTGCCCGTGGGTTTGTAGTAGTTGCCGTTCCCGTCGGGGCCAATCAGGTCTGTATTTCCGCCGCCTGTGTTGTCGTCGATACCATCCAGGGAAACACCTACACCGACAAGAATGTGAATATCGCGGTCAACGCCCCATTTATCGGTGAATTCGCCTACAAGAATGGTCACTCCTTTTTTAGCTGCGATTACCAAACCGGTATTTGCGTCGACTGACGCCACCGTTTCGTTCAGGGAATGCCATTTGATATTGTCCGTTCCTGTGACGACTTCTACCGGAATGGGTTTTGAATCGCCGGGGTTGTTGAGCCGAACAGTGCCGCCGTCTTTAATGGTATAGACACTGACGTTTCGGGAATCGGTAACCTGGTAACGGACAACTGTAATATAGCCGATGTCCGTCCCATATGCGATAGCCGCTACCCCGGCTCTTTTTCCGGTCATTTCGAGGTTGCTGAGTTTTTCGCTTGTTTTTGCGACTGTTACGATGCCTGTGTCGCTGCTGAATGCCTCATTCAGACCGCCAATCGTTAAATTTAAGATTTGTCCTACTTCAACGGTGTATTGGGCGGGTATGCCGGACTCGCATTTCAGTACGATATGGGTATCCTCAGTCGCTGCGATGGTTCCGTCCATCGTGACCGCCAGCACTGTCAGCACCATCAATATTGCTGCCGCGATTGCCAACAGGGCAACGGTCTTTTTGTTGGATTTGAGCATGAGTTTCATTGTAAACACTCCTTTTTTAATTAAATTTTATTTGTATTTGTCGTGCTTGCATTTGGGTTTTCAGATTTCGCATAATGGCTGCGAAGTTTTTGTGTTTCGGAACCATTATGCTAATCCGCTGCAGCCTTAACCCAAATGAGACGTGTCCATCGTTACAAGGCTGCCGTTGTAGACCAGGTTAATGGTGATTACCGCGGTTTTGCCGTCATCCCTTGTGAGCTTGACCTGAATGGGTATTTTCGATCCGTTGATGCCGTCGTTGAGCTGCATTTGGATGAACTCATCATTTGTAGGCTCATATCTGTAAATGATGGACGGTCTGTTTTCGTGCCGTTCGCAGACGCCGATTGCAATGTACGGCGCGTATTTTGCGTCGACCGCCTCTACCGTTACATTGCTGTAATTGCCGTCCGTGATAATGTCTTCCAAATGGATCGAGCCGGTGTGGTAGAGAACATTGAAATTCGGATCGGGATTACCGTATTCCAAGAAGTTGATCTTAGCCAAATAGCTGTCGCCAATCCTGGGGTCATGATCGATTATCGGAGTGAATCCGTCTTCAGGCTTGTTGACCGGGAGCTCGGTACTGTTGGAGGGGTTCGTCACGGTTACAGTAATGGAATCGGATTTGTCTCCCACAGTTACGGTGATAACCGTTTCTCCGACCGCGACACCGGTGATTTCGCCGGTATTCGGGTCTACCGCAGCGACGTCGGGGTTGCCGGATGTCCATACTGGCTTATCAGTGCTGTTCGCCGGATTTATAACGAGATCGGGTGTATACTTCTGCCCGATATTAATATCACGGTCTCCGCCGCCGATTTTAACGTCGTCAGCCGGAATCGTTTCCAACACCACGTTGATGGTAAATGTGGCGGTCAATCCGTTGGGAGCCGTAACCGAAATGACGGCGGAACCTTTCACGATACCTGTGATTTTGCCGTCCGTGCCGACAGTCGCAATACTTTCATTGTCGGATTTCCACACCAGGGGTGAGTTTGGCGAACCCGCCGGGCCCACGCTTACAGTCGGGGGATTAACGGAAGCGCCAACTTTTACGGTATCCGGAATGTTGTTAAGCGTTAAAGACGGTTTTTCGGGTTCAACATCATTACCTACGATGATATTGATGACTTCCTTGCCGTCTGTTGAAGCTTCCGGATGTTTCGTGCCGGAACCGTCTACCGACGGTGCGCCCTGCGTCCACATCGGGACGTCTTTGCGGTCAACAACTTCGACAATGACGTTTATCGCGTAATAATAGTCGAGGTCTTCAAGGATCGGCAACGATTCAACACCGTGGAGCAGAAGTCCGGTTACTTCACCTTTATTCAAAGGTTGTGACCAATAAGCGTATCCGTCCGTGGAATAGATCCAGCCGACGAAGGCTTTTTGCGCAGTTTCAGTCATTGCCAGGAATTGAGCCGATGTTATGATCTGCGCGTCAGGGGTTTTTTGTACGCCCGGCTCGGTCCCGTTATATTTGTTCTTGTCTTGAACTACGCTCTGCGAGCTGCTACCCAGCATATAATACTTCCAGCCGCCCATTGTCCACTTGAAATAATTGTGGAAGTATTTATTATCGGCTTTGTTTGTATGTCCGCAATCCGTTGCGCTCGTGCCGTATGTATGGGTAACCCAGTCATTCGGTCCGGGACGCCAGGTATCACTGGTGAGATTCATCGTCTCGTCAAGTTTTATGCGGACATATATGGTGGTGTTGCCTCGGTTTTCCACGTACACATCTTTGAGTCCTGTATCGGGGTCAAAGTCGTCGTGGACGGTCACGTCTCTTTTGTGACCCATGAATTCGTTTTGCTTTTCGATGGCTCTTTGCCATGCGAATGTTCCTGTTGCTGCAATCGCAATAGCGACCAGCAGGGCAGCGATCATTTTGAATTTGTTTTTCATTTTTAACACTCCTTTGTTTTTTATTTGGTTTTGGGTTATTGTATTGCCTGGGTTTGCTTTGCCGTGTGCTATTACTGCACAGCTACGGTAGGTGGCCCCTCGTCCGTCGATGCTTTTTCATATCATTCACCGTCTCTTTCTTTTTTTCTAAACAGCGCGTATCTAAGCATGTATGCGCATACTGCCAATATGATGAACCATGGCCTCGCGTCCGTATCGTCACCGGTTTTCGGTGGATTGCCCGGGTCTGTTGGTTTATCCGGAACTACAGGGACATCGGGATTGTCCGGTTCGTCTGGCTCCGTTGGATCGTCGGGTTCGGTTGGTTCCTCCGGCTCCGTTGGATCATCAGGGTCCGTTGGGTCGTCCGGGTCTTTTGGATCTTCAGGGTCAGTCGGATTTTCCGGCTCCGTTGGTTTATCCGGTTCACCGGGTTTATTCGGATCATCCGGGTCGTCAGGATTATCAGGTGTATTTGATATGGTGTTTGTGATTACAAAACCTTCACGTGCAGAACCCGTTATTATTTTTACATATCCAACCGGTACATCGGTTTCATCTACCGTCCACACGCCGCTCGCGTCTAATCCTGTCCAGATGTGTTTCCAACCGTTACTGTCGTTTAATGTAACGGGATTGCCGTAAGGGTTGCCGTTGCGGTAAAGCTGCACCGTAATATTGGGGGGATGGCTTGTTGCTGGTATCCATACCTTAGACACGGTTACCGTAATTCTGGTCTCCGGCGGCGGGGTATGTTTTCCTGTCCCTGTGTACTCATTTACAATTTCCCTTACGCTTTGTAAACCGTATGATGTATTGAGAATAATCAACGCTGTCAGTATGACCATCGACATTTTACGGAGCAGCCGAAAAAGCTTTTTTTGAGGATTATTCATTTGTTACGGCCCTCCTTTACTAAAATCTTGTTTGCTTTATATGTTTACTCATAACAACGGATTCTTTTGTTCAAGTGCGCGCTTCCCGAACAGTCCGGTATCCGCTGCTTTGTTTAAACCTCAATTATTTTCCGGCGCAATGCGCTTTGTCGGTTTTGTGAATATTCCCCGTAGTAAGAATGAGAGGAGTACGCACAAGCCAAAAACAATAAATACCAAGAAGACGTTTTCACTTAGATGCGATAGAACCAATCCGAAAATCGGAAGCACAAATACCACTTTGCCGACGATGTTCGCCTCGTAGACTATATCTTGGTCGGGATTGGTGTTGTTTACGCCTTTTGTTTGAAATCCTAAAACTCCGCTGTTATCATAATTTTCATATATCTTGATGATTTTGTGTGTCACCGATATGCTGCGGTCAGCCATATAGGTTATGTTGTCTCCTACCTTGAGTTTTTGCGGGTCTATGCTTTTCACCAATATGAACGACCCTTGCGGGATTTCGTCCTGCATACTTGGTGACACGACCGTAAAGTACGAATAATTGAAAATTGTTTTTGGCATTCCACTTTCCGTACCGGAAAACAAAACCACAAACAAGATCATGACTATCGCTAATGAAAACAACACATCTGATATTGAAGTAATCAGTCCGCGTTTTTGCGGAGCGCGTATTGATGATTGCTGATTCCTGTGTGTTGCCAGATTTTTCATTCTGGTTCTTTCGTTTTTTTGGTGCTTCATAGATTCCGGTAACTCCACTTCAATAACGAGCGGTGTTATCGGCTCAAACTCGGTTATTTTTGAATGCGACGGATTGTTTGCCATAAAATCACAGTTCAATTCATCCAATGTCCTGAGTGTCATTTTGAACCCATCCTTTCTTATTTATATTAATTGCCGGCATTTACGGGAAGTTAAGAACTTGGCGTTATATGTTTTATTGCAGCCACAGAATCAAACAAATTGGGTGGCAGGAGACCCTGCATTTTTTTTACCAATTGGGCGATCGACTCGTTTGCTTGCCCAAGGTTCATATTCGCCTGTACAATAATCTGTTCCGCTTCGCTTTGCGCGTTACAGAGAATTGCGCGCGCCTGTTCATGTATTTCAGATGCTTTGCTATTGGCATCGTCGATAAGCTTTTGTGCCTGTATTTTAGCGGCAACTTTCTCCATATAAATTTCTTCTTTGATGTTTTGCACAAAATCCTGCGCTTCTACCTTAATTTTATCCGTTTCGATTTGAGCATCCGCGATGATCTTCTGCGCGCATGCTTCCGCTTCGACCATTGTCCTGGCTATTACAGCGACATTAGATATGTTTTCATTATGCTGTTCGTTAAGGGTCTTGTACTTGTCAAGCAGCTCGTTATATTTATTACAAACATCGTTGTATTCGTCATATGCTGTTTGATATGCCTGGGTGAGGTTTTTAATGTAGCTGTCAACTTCATCCTTATCGTATCCGTTGAATCGCTTATTAAAAAATACATTATTGGCAGTCATTGTTTTCGTCTCCTTTACAATTTATTTTCGTGTTGTTCTTTCGTCTCAGCAGACACGTTTTCCTGTCCTGACAATACTATAATCTACTGAGTAACTCCGATGTCAATAAATAATAAAAAAAATATGGTAGTCATAGCAACCAAAAATATAATCACATAACCCCGTACTTTTAAGCAAATTGCACAAATTCATATGTAAAAATGCAAATTGATGAAAAAACAAAATACGGAGCAACTCCGAAGTTTGTATTGATTTTTTACTTATTCTTTGATATAATGGGTATGTGAAATTACAAAGGAAAGGAAGGAAAAATAAATGAATCCCGGTGGATTATTTTCAGTAAATGATTTTGCAAAAATGGCGCGCATTCCAAAAGATACTCTGCTGTATTATGACAAGATCGGTTTACTTACCCCCGATATGCGCGGCGATAACAAGTATCGTTATTATTCGATACTGTTGCTGGCAACCGTTAATATGATTCGCACTTTACAGAAATTAGGCATGTCGCTTGAAGAAAGAAAAGAATTGAAAGACAATAGATCGCCGCATCTTGCCGAAGATGTACTTTCACGCCAAATCAATAAGATAGATATAAAAATAGAAGAATGGGTCCGGTCCCGAAAGCTCTTGATTACGCTTATGAAAACCATCAACGATGCCTTAGATGTCGATGAAAATACAATAACTATTAAATTTCTTCCCGCGGAAGCGATTGTACTCGGCGACATAAACGATTACAGCCGGGGGAGGGACGCCTATGATGCACTACTCAGTTTTTACCATTCAATCGGCGAAAAATATCCTGATGTAGATCTGAATTACCCTGTTTGGGCGATGTTCAAAAGAGACCGGATTATACAGGGAGATTGGATTTGGCCCGACCGGTATTATTTTTTCAATCCCGAAGGGCATGACAAAAGACCCGCCGCATTGTATGCCATAGGCTATACACGCGGCGGGTATGGGCAAAGTGATGAAGTTTACAAGAGAGTGATTGAGTATATCGACAATAACGGATTTGAAATATGCGGGGACGCATATGAAGAATATCCGTTAAACGAAATCTGCATTGTTGAAAACAATAATTATTTGCTTCGTGTTATGATTGCGGTGCGGGAAAAACATGCGGATAATCCTCCATTGGAAAGCAACAATTGATATTGCTTTTTAATCTAACACTTCACCGCTTGTTGAAATAATCACGACATGCCACGGAATCATTTTTCCGCAGTTCTGCAAAGCGGATTTAACAGTGTTTTCGATTCCGCCGCAGCACGGAACTTCCATACGAGTGACCGTGACTGATTTTATATTGTTTGATTTTAGAATGGCTGTCAGCTTTTCGCCGTAATCGCCATCGTCCAATTTAGGACACCCGATCAGGGTAACTTTATTACGCATAAATTCTTGATGAAAATTTCCGTAGGCATAAGCCGAGCAGTCAGCGGAGACCAGCAAATGGGCGTTGCTGAAATAAGGTGCGTTTATCGGGACGAGTTTTATTTGTATCGGCCATTGGGCGAGTTGAGAGACACAACTTTTATTCGGATGCTCCGCAAGCGGAAATTTTTCGTCTCTATTGATTGATTGTGCAATTGTGCCAGGGCATCCGCAGGGAAGGGGTGCGTTGTCCTTATTCTCCATGTTCTTTTTTACCTCAGCTTCATTGTATGCGAGCGCATCTCTTTCTTCGAAGGTTATAGCGCCTGTCGGGCATGCCGGCAGACAATCGCCCAAGCCGTCGCAATAATCTTCACGTAATAATACTGCTTTACCGTCGGTTAGTCCGATCGCTCCTTCGTGGCACGCCGATACGCATAACCCGCATCCGTCGCATTTTTCCTTGTCGATTTTGATTATTTTTCTAAGCATTGTTAAAGCCTCCCTTGTTTTAGTTAAGTTATTGTACTACAATGCCTATATATATTCCGTGGTTATAACCACGATTTCAAGAAAGTTTGTGAATTATGGAAAAGTATTTGAACATTATAAGTTTGTGCGGTTTCTTTAAGGATATAAAAGAAGTCGATCTTGTTTCGATGTTGAACTGTGTTCAAGCAAAGATAAGGAAAACCCAAAAAGATGAATTCGTTCTTCTCGCCGGAGCTAAACCTGAGCAAATCGGGATCGTCCTCGAAGGGCAGCTCAATATTGTCCGTGAAGATTACGACGGCAACAGAACAATGGTCACCGCGGTAATGCCCGGGGATGTATATTCCGAAGCGTTATGCTGCGCAGGGGTTTTGGAAAGCCCGGTATCGGTTATTGCCGAAGTTGAGTCTGCTATCATGCAGATAAGTTATCAGCGAATATTGCGAGTCTGCCCGAATACCTGCACTTTCCATATCAAATTGATTGAAAACATGCTTGAGTTGATCGCTCAGAAAAACTTATATTTGCAAAGCCGCATGGACATCATAAGCCTGAAATCGGTCAGGATGAAAGTCCTACGCTATTTCGAATCTTTGATACCGAAACAGGGTAAGAAAATCACCGTTCCGTTCAACCGGGAAGAATTGGCGGATTTTCTTTGTGTTGAGCGCAGTGCGCTTTCTCACGAATTGGCGCGGATGAAGAAAGACGGATTAATTGAGTACAGGAAAAATAAGTTTGTGTTAAAGTAAATCAACCCGTCTTTCACCAGCCGATCTTCATACATTTTCAAGGAGCGTAAGTACATCAAGCCACGAATCCAATTCGCCTCCCGGCGCCGCCCAAAGCCGTAGTGACAGTATGTTGATCGCTTGCGTCCGTAACCGGTAATAATGCCGGGACGAAATGTCAAGCCGGTAAATAAGCTGCATATGGGTGAGTTTTTCGGGAATGATGTAAGTGTTGTAGAGAATATTGTACATGAGCAGCCCGCTATCGGGCTTTTGTTTTAGGATCGATAGGGCTTCGTTGAACCGGTCAAGGAGCAGCCTCGACTTATTTATGCTTTTCAGCCGATTCTCCAGCCTTCGGTTATCCATGTCAATCTCTTCGCTGATCAGACTTAGTAATGCGTCAAGGTTCTGCATTGGCTTGTCCAGCTCTTCTGCGATTTTGGCGGGGAAGCATTCAAGCATCCAAGTGATGTTCCTGTAATGCTGGAGTAGCAATTCCGTATTATGGAACATTCTGCGTCTTTTTTCTTTTTCGGCCTGTCGGATCTTCTCATCGTTGATTTTTTCGTCTTCAACGATACCGCGTGTTGCCAGCATATCCAAAAAAGCGGCGGATTGAGCGGAAAGATGGTTGTCTTTGTTTTTGCTGTTGTTTTTCATGGTCTGAACCTCCATTATATTAAATAAAACGTATTTTTATGGGAAAACGTATTCAGCGAAAAATACGTTTTATCCCGAGCCATTGTAGAGATCATGGTTTACCAATGCGCTGTAATAGGTATCGATGGTGGCGATAGAGTTATATAAAGCGGTTAGGATATAGTTTTTGATGTTTCGGACTTTCGTGGTGTTTTTAGCCATAGAGTCCATGACGTATTCCATGTGCGATGAATCGAGCTTCAGAAGCCGGCTTTTAACAACCTCTGATGGGTATTCGCCGCCGACAACACGAATTGACTTGCTTTGCGAGCATATGGCGTCAAGCATGATTTGCACATATTCATCCACCCGGTCTTTGTCATAGCGCTCCAAGAGGACGTCATAATCAATATTCTCATGGATTATCATTCGGTAATTATCCATCGTATCCATCATATCCGTCATGGCAGAACGAAATTGCTTTAGCGGGGGAGCTTGCGCGTTTGGATAGATTGATTGATACTCAGTATGACTTAAATTATTTTTATTAACGTAAGTCTGATTAGTGTCCGTATTCTGGAAGTCTGCACTTCCAGTTCCTTGAAGTCTTGACTTCAACATTGTGGAAGTCTTGACTTCCACTTTCTTGAAGTCTGGATTTCCAACATCAGAACCCTCGCAGTTATCCACAGCTTGGTTCAAATTGTCCACAATCATGCTGAAGTTCTTCACATAAATCCGAGCGGGTTTTCCTTGTCCTTGTTTCTTACGCTCAATGAGACCGATGCCGTTTTCCGAATCTAACTCCGCAAGAATTTTTACTCCGGTGGTATGGCTACAGATGAGACTTTCCTGCACGTCTTCAAGCGTAAAAAAGATATAGACCTTGTTGTCGTTGTCGATCCAACCGTTTTTCATGGAAAGCCCCATGCGGTCGAGCATCAAGCCGTAGAGTATCTTCGCGTCACTCGACAGCTTCTTGAAATGTGGCGCTGTCATCAACACCCGCGGTATACGGTAAAATGCGAATTGTTCGGCTTCCGCGCCGTAGTAGTAATCGAAGTTGAGTGCTTTTATCTTTTTCACCTCCAAAAAGATAACCCGGAGTATCCATTGAATGAATACTCCGGGTTAGTTGTGTTATAATAAGGAAAGAAACAAATCTATAGAACTTGAATCTTACCCTATTATTTTTCTTGTACACTTGCGCCCAAACACTTGACAAAAGAAAAATATTGTGCTAATATTAAGCAACGAAAAGCCAATCGCTCAATGTTGAATACGCTCCATTTCCGTTCAACGGTTTGTCAACATGGACTAAAAATTACCTGTCGCAATAGCCGTTTTATTCTGCAATACATGCAAAGGAAGTTTCACAATATCCTGCATTTACTAAGGTTTTTCGCACTTAAAGTCGCGACATGCAAAACGACCGCCTGACTACGGACCACCCGGTCGTGGGTTCGAATCCTGTCACGTACATCGAAAAATACACTTTCCGGGTGTATTTTTTTCGATAGGAAGGAAACGCGATTTTCTATGACTTGGATCCGCTAAGTCTATAGAGTAATTGATCTTCCAAGCCTTGATTGCCATGAGCGATCAGGGCTGATTGTGTATATTTACAAAACTGAATATGGCTAACTGATATACCAAACCATCCTCATACGCGGCCCTCCATTTTTCCTTTTTGCTTGACTAAGGAAAAAAGGAGGATAATATGAGGGTTTTAGCCGGTTCAAAAATATATGAACTGACGGCAAGCGAATTATACGAAAAAATCGGGGCAAAAAGCCCGGTTTGCGTGGATATAGGGACGGGAAGCGGCCGCTACGTACTGACAAACGCGCGGACAAACAGCGGCGGGTTTTATATAGGACTCGATCCTGTCCCTGATAATATGATGCAAAATTCATTACGAACACAGAAACTTAATAAAAAAAACGGGACAATAAACTCTCTTTTTGTCGTGGCGTCCATCGAAAAAATACCGCGGGAGCTTGAACTCTTATCTGACGTCGTAACGGTGCACCTCCCATGGGGAAGCCTGCGCGACGGCATTGTCCGGTGCGATCCGGCTGTGATGGGCAATCTGCGCCGCCTTGGCAAATCGGGGGCGCGGCTTGTTATTATAATCGGGTACGATGAGCAAACCGAAGCCGCTGAGAGGGAAAAACGCGGGCTGCCGCCGTTGTCGCGGCAGTCGATACTCGGCCTTTCCGGCAGCTATCGACGGGCGGGCATAAGGCTAAATACGGTATCGGTTCTCGATAACAAAGCGCTTCAATCCGTCGAAACAGACTGGGCAAAGCGGCTTGCGTACGGTATGCCGCGGCAGATGTATGAGGTTGTCTGCGAGTACGTTTGATGGGCGCGCAAAAATCCGCAGTTCCGGTCAAGTAATCCGAAACATTTATTATTAAAATGACTTCTGGAGGTGAGATAACGATGGGTGAAATCGTGTCGCAAATGCAGTCATACATTAAGGCGCATCTGCACGAAGCCATAACGTCAAGCGAACTGGCAAAAGCGTCCGGTTATTCCCAATACCATGCCGCGCGGTTATTCAAAGAGGAAACAGGGCTGTCCCCGTTTGAATACATCCGCCGCGAGCGGCTGTGCCAGTCCGCGCACGCCCTGCGGCAAGGGCGTAAAAAAGTGCTCGACATCGCGCTCGATTTTGTATTCGACAGCCACGAGGGCTTCACCCGGGCATTTTCCAAAGCGTTTGGAATATCGCCGAAAAAATACGCGAATCATCTGCCGAACGGCTGGCTCATCCCCTATCGTTATCGCGACCGCCACAACCTTAAACCGGAGGAGGATTTTATGGAATCGAAAACGGCAATCATTTTTACGCAGATCGTGGAACGGCCGGCGCGCAAGCTCATTCTGCGCCGCAGCAAAAAGGCGGATAACTATTTCGATTACTGCGGGGAATTCGGCTGCGGGGACAATGATATGTCGGCCCCGTGG
>Ga0123353_10013503_pt1 | contig 11704 bp, 9 predicted proteins | sample TergutLab28metaG_3_FD_92763 | JGI IMG/M metagenome (GOLD analysis project Ga0123353, IMG submission 92763) | Labiotermes labralis P3 segment gut microbial communities from Petit-Saut dam, French Guiana - Lab288 P3 | ecosystem: Host-associated > Arthropoda: Insects > Digestive system > Gut ... | reverse complement strand
TCAAACACCAGCAAATAGAAATACAAGGCAATCACGAGCCGATCATAAGCAAAATCCAATTCGGCAAAGTTCGGAGTCAACTGAAACGGCGTCATAAATAAATCATACTTTCTATTGACATAATATAAAGGTATAAAAGATAACCTTTTTTGTCCGGAATGCGTGAAGAAAGCCCCCATATCCATAAAGTTTTTTACAAGTTTCACGAAACCGCGAAGTGTGTCGCGTGTGTAAAAAATTCCGTTATAGAGATTTCAAAAATAAACGAAAAAATGCCTATAAATGCAGATAAAATAACGAAATTGTATGCAAAAAGTTAATCCAAAAACCTTCAAATCCATGGCATTTTTTAGTGTTTTTATTGCGAAAAAATGTTAATAAATAATAGATAAATTATTAAAATAAATACAAAAAGTAAGGAAGGTCAAGTATGGAAAAATTTAATCACAGAGCAGGATTCGGCGTATGGATAAACGACCTGCGCGAATCAAATTTAAGGCTGGCAAACTGGCCTTACATTGTCTACGACGACGAAATCGACGCGACGCTCAGAAAGAACATCGACCTCATGGCTTGGGCTGGCTATAATGAGCTTTGTCTGTGGGGGCTGCACAGTTCATGGTCATGGTCGGAAAATTTTGAACGTGAGAAAGATATCCCGAGACTAAAAAAGATCAACGATCTCATTTCCTTCGCGCACTTCCGCGGAATCAAAATACTTTACGGACTGGGCGTGTATTCGTGGGGCTACGACAATATAATCCGCAACAATCCGCACCTTGCGGGCACTAATCCCAATGCGCTCTGCGGTTCGAAGGAAGAAAGTTTTGACCACGTAGCAAAAATCATCGATTTCATTTTTGATACCCTTGATGTTGACGGCGTTCATCTTGAATCGGCGGACCTCGGAGGATGCAACTGCGAAGAATGCAGTAAAATGGATCAGTTCGCTTACCACGTAAACTTGAATATCAAAGTCGCGAAGTATATACGTTCGAAATGGCCGGATAAAGTCATTATGGTCAACATAATATCGTGGCAGGACTGGCAGAAGCGTCTGACGGATCCGTATTGCTCGGAGATTAACAATCTGGTCGAGCTGAGCAAACACGTCGATTACATAGTCGATCCGGGTCACCATGGGCATTACATTCCGCCAAGCGCGCGCGGTCCGATCATAGAGCGTATGCACTGCGATTTCGGAACGGGCGGGGGCTCGAGGATGTACTACTGTCCTACATGGTATAAGTTACGCACATTCCTGCCGTACTCGCACAAAACGTACAACCATTTGGTTGAACTTTTCAATTCCGGCGGGCGCGCGTGTGAAATATATATGGGACCGCTTGTAAACCCCGGCACAGAGATGAATACAGCCATGCAGGGGCTTATACTGAGCAATCCGACAGAAAGCTATACCTCGTTGATAGAACGCGCCATAGAGTATCTGTACGGACCATATAATGATTCCGCGGTGAATCGTCTCGTAAACATTTTTGAAGGCGCAGAAGCGGCGTGGAACGAACGGTGCAACAATATGGCGGCATGGCCGGGCAACATAGTTACAGAATCGCAGGAGATGATCACTATCGATATAAACCATTTGCAGAAGTTCATGCACCACGACAACTGGGACAGCTACGGAAGAGCGCTGGCGGCGCTGTCGAGCGACATCATGGATTTGATTCCCGACGTAAGGGAAACGGACAAACTGGTCAGAATGCTTGAAGGTATCTCCAACACCCTGCTTGACATCTCCCAGGACAAAGAGTTTTTACGATATAAATAAGAGGTTGTCTTTGTACAACTTTTAGCTGTTTTCGATTTTATCTTTCAGTTTGGGTATTTCGACTTTTATCTGCTGTTCAAGCAGGTCGATTTTGGCATCCATCATATCGCCAAGCTTCGAAAAGCTGTGGTCGCCTCTGTGCAGGGTCTCGATACGCGCGTCTTTTTTGGATATAGGCGTCGCTTCCTTAACGTTTTCCTTTTCATCGTATAGTAATACGGTAAGTTGTTCCAGCAGTTTATTCGCTTCGGTTTTGTCTCCTTTTTCGCACAGCCCGTTTATTTCCTTTACAAGCCGGTAAGCGGCGCAGTGGTTCGCGCTTGTCCTGTGCTGATGATAGAGCCAGCGAACAGGGAAGGTTTCCGCCTCAAATATTATCCTGTTGTCCTCTGAAATGAGTTTCTCCGCTTTTTCGACCTCGCATACCGCTTTTTTCATGAAATTTTCTGCCGTACGGTAATATGCCTCGAACAAATACACATTCTGCGGGTTATTCTGCTCGTTGAAACCGGGTATTTCAGCAGGGGTAATTCTATATGTCGGAAGCAAAGTACGTCCCATTTCAGGTGTTGCTTCGCCCTGATACAGGTGAAATCCTTTAAAAACGTCAGGAATTTCCGTTTCGTAATTTATGACAATGGGATGAGCTGCGCCTAAATACTGCGGACCTGTGTAATACGCATCCATAACAGGAATATATTCAAACGAATCGGACACATAACGCCATGCCGTGCGCAGGTGAGTTCCCGCCGCATCGCTGCCGCATACCCTTGAGGCGAGTTTTGTGAGAAGCTCATCGGTGTCCATTGCCGGCTCATACCACTTAAACTGATACAACTCCCCGGTTGTGGCTCCCGAAACCGGTGCCATGTTCCACATAAATATGCCTTTGAAACCGCTGCCCGCTATTGCCTCTGAGCGGGCGGCCCATCTGTCATGGGCGGGGATAAAGGCGGAAAGCGACGACTCAAACGACATCTCGGCCATTGTCAGGGAATAAACGGGTACACCGGTTCTGCGGCTTTCTTCTAATTGACGCGCCGGTCTTTTGGAGGGACCTATTTCATCTATGCTGTAATCCCATTGAAGCTTATTGATCCCGCCCGGCTTTACCAATACCGAATCTTTTTCCATTTCGGTCATTACCGCTACGCCCTCGTCGAGCAGTTTCATGAATCCGATCTGGGCGAAATCCTCCGACCATACGTACGCGGCCGAATAGGGCCAAGCGATGAATTCGGCTTCGGGATTAAAACGGCGCGCTGTTTTCACTATTAGGTTACATAAATTTGATACTACGCGCTCAGCTCCGAGTTTTTCACACCGCGGGCAGTTTGTATGTCCCCTCGTTTTCCCGTAAGGACGCATGAAACAGTGATAAAAAGATTCGCCGCCTATTATAGACAGAGTTCCGGACAAATCAGGGACAGCTTTGTATAATTCGGTTATGCAGTCCTCGTAATAAGCCTGAACAAGCGGATGTTCGGTACACAGCGTATAATCGCCGTCCGCATTCCAGGTCTGCGTTCCAAGCATGTCTGGATGTTCGGCAAATACCGGGTCATCTTTTTTAAACCTGTGGAAGTTCGCGAGCGAGGCATACATTTTAAGTCCGTACTTCCGGGCAAGCTCGGCATTTTTGCGTATATTGTCAAGTACAGCGCCGTTCTGAAGATGTTTTATTTCCGGTATGATATCCGATTTAGATAAATACAATATATCTGTACCGCCGATATTGACCATGTTCGCCCCGTAAAAGATATCGTTTTCCACTCCGCCGAGCGAAAGGTACTTATTTTTGATACGCGGAATAAATACAGTTTCGCCCAATTCTACAAACGGAGCGCGGCGAAGTCCTATGAGTTCGATAAAACGTACGACTCCGTTCCTTGCTCCGGAGATATCAAAACCCAGTATTTCTATTCTGTCTTTAGCGGCGCATATCGTGAAGCTGTCAGGCGTATTTTCCCTGCCTCCGCCGGTTTCACCGACGTAAATAATATTTGCCTTTATTTTATTACCCAAGTTAATATCGACTTTCATGCACTGCGTGAAAAAGCGCGCCAAATGCCCGCACATTGCGCGGACGGTTTCGCCCGCAGATTCGTCGAATAAAATAGTCCATGAGTTGTCGACAACCAATTCGCCGTCGGAAGGTTTCAGAGTTTTATCAAGTATAAACCGAGAAAAGAAATCATCCCTGAGTTTTAAGTAAGGACATTCACTTTTTGCTTTGTTTACCGCGTTTCTTCTTTCGATCATCAATTGGTCGAATTCGGCTTTTTCCATCGAAAATCGCGCAGGATACTCCCACTTCAAAAATCCACAGATCTTAAGCGGCGAGGGGAATGCGCGTTCCCACCTTTCTTTTGCCATATATGGCGTTATATTTTTTCGCTATGATGTTGAATTGTAGATCAGATCTAACTGTCTTACAGTTTATCGGGTCTGAAACCCCTTCTTCTTCGCTATAGCGAAAATCAATGGCAATAATACGGCTAAAATTACCCATATAAAGCTTGATTCGCCGGTTTGCGGAATAACAGGTACTGCGGGATTTGCGGAATCGGTAACGCTGACTTCAGGAAGTTCTTCCGTTTCAACGATTTCTTCTGCAATTACAACTTCGTTTGCTCCAATCGTTATATAACCGTATTCACCTACGTTCCAACCGTCATTCGCATTGGCGGTAACCATCGCTCTTGCGTCTTCCGAAACAGACATATCGTTTATATTGAATTCGAGTCCGATTACCATTCCGGCTTTTATACCTTCGACCGGAATTTTAAATTCTACCGCATATCCGCCGTCTATATATTTATGCCCGTATCCGAAATAATCACCGACTATGTCTGCGCCAACTTGTAAGCCGTTCCATTCGTTTCTCCAGTCATAAGAAGGACAGCCTGCCGCATCAATTCTGTATTGTGAAGAAGTGGAACTGTCAGTTCCTTCGTTTCCTACGTCAAGGAAAACTTCAAAACTATCCAACAACCAGCACATTGCCTCAGGGTAAGGTTTTTGATCAGCAGGGTCAATGGGCGTTAATTTGCCTTTCACTTCGGCATACACGTATAAGTTTTCTGCGCCGTCCCAAAGCAGCCACGCCGTTCCTCTGTGAGTGGCGTCCAACGCTACGACTTTATCAACGGCGATTACGACGCCTTGATCGTACAAACTGTCTTTTATCCCGTCAATTACGATACCGCTTGCAATGGGAACGCTGCCCATGTTTTTACCGCCTTGCGCGGCGAAAGCGTTAATCGAGAAACAAGATAAAAGTAATAACAGAATAAATGCTAAACTTAATATTTTTCTCATAAAACTTTCCCCTTTCTTTTAAGTAAAATAATTATTGATAAACTTAATACAATAATTAATATTAAAGCGCTCGCTTCGCCGGTTTGCGGACTGACGACCGGGGCTGTAGGAGCCGTGGTTACTGTATCCGCAGTATCCGCCACGGTTTCTTCTTCGATGATTACAATCTGCTGCTCATTGAGTATAAGCGTTCCGAAACTTCCGGTATATTGCCAAGCGTTACTTCCATCCGGACCCCAGCTGGTGACTCCCGCCAATGCCAATCCCCCGATAGAATTGCACATGTAAATTTCAAATCCTATTTTATCGCCCGGTTTAAATATTTTATCTTTGTAAAACAGCGGTAATCTGGCTTCTACAACATATCCGTAATCTGTCATTGCTACAAATGATGTGATTTTCCTTGAATATGATTCTAAACCGAAAATTGTAGTTGCGTCGATATAAAAATCATCCCGACCCGGTACGGCTCTTATACTCATACATCCTGCATACATTTCATCTTCGGAAAGACCGTCGTAGTAATATACATTGGGTTCTCTCATATATGCATAGTCAAGCCCCATAAAGAAAGTATCCTGATTATAAATCGGCATATGCCCTGATTCCGCATCGATCAATGAATCGTATACTTCACCGTATATATACAAAAATTCGCCGTCCCAGAGAGTCCATACTTTAGCGGTCGATTTTAAATCGTCCGGAATATTCGGGCATGCTTCAAAATTTTTAACTTCAAACATCTGAGCATTGTTCCACATATCGTCTCTAACTCCGTCGATAACGGGAGTTCCCCATTCGACGTTCGATACCAAATCGTGAGCGGATACCGTTAGTATTGGCGTAACCATAATAATGCAAATTATAATCGCGATTGAAAATTTTAGTTTTTTCATAAATTTCACTTCCTTAATTCATTTTTTGAATTGTAACATATATATTTGAAATTGTCAATGCGTTTACTGATTATTTAGGGCGAAAGCATTTACTTTTTAAAAAGAGTTTAAAAAGGCGAAAAAATATGATAGAATATCCAAGGGTGATAAAAAAAGTGGATATTCAGAAATTAAAAGAAGAATTAGGGGAAGTAAAAGACCCTCGTCGCACAATATATGGGAATATACGCCATAAATTAGAGGATATAATCATTAACTGTCGGCGTGGAAGGATCAGACATCGTCGTCGTAACCGCGGCGCATGGGTTTGTCGATTTTCTGCGGGATTCTTTAAATATATCGGCGGGGTTCGCGACCGAAAATGTCACGGTTTCATTGAAAACAACCGAAGTAAACGGTTACGACATTCAGATTTCCGACGACGGTATTGTTATTTCAGGCAATAACGGGCGAAATATTGCTCAAGGAATCTATCACCTCGAGAACACGCTTAAAACGCGCCACAATCCGTTTGTTGCGAAGGGTAGTATTAACCCGCCGCCCGATATTTTCGCCGCGTATGACGCATTCTGGATACGTTCTCGACGATTTCCCGGACGCTCACCTCATCAGATCGCGCGGGCGGGCATGGATTCGGTTTTATACTTTACTCCCGACGCTTCGGACGGAACTATTTCGAACCTTATCGACCTTATCGAACGTTCGGCAAAGTATGGCATCGACGTTTATTTGTACAGCTATATTTTGAGCAAATATCACCCTGACGAACCTGAAGCGGAGGATTATTATCAAAACACATACTGCGTTATATTTGAGAAGTGCAAGGGCTTGAAAGTAGTTATCCTTGTCGTCGAGAGCTGCACTTTCCCGTCAAAAGACCCCGACTGTGAACCGGGGTTTTACTGGCAGTACTATAACACGTACGCCGTACCCTCAAGCAAGCCGACTTCCTGCGACTGGCCAAGCCGCGATTATCCGGAGTACTTATCTTTCTTGTCAAGGATAATCCGCGCGAAAAATCCGGATGCCGATATAGTTTTCTGGACATACAATTTCGGCACGGCACCGGAAGAAGCGACGAAGAAGCTGATCCGCGCGCTGCCTACGGATATAACTTTGCTTGTCACTTTTGAAAATTGGATGGATTATCCACTTGAGGACGTGAACGCGAAGGTTTTGGATTACACGATCGCGCAGATCGGACCAGCGCAGACATTTGCTGAACAAGCGAAAATCGCAAAAGAACGCGGTAGTGACATGCTCTCACCACTTAACGCGCAAACATACCGGTCAGCCGTTTAGCAAGACCTGTATTCCTTTTTGCCACTTCGGTATTTTTTACCGCGATACCTATCGCTTTTTTCGACCCGATCAGTATAATTGCCCGTTTTGCACGCGTTATTCCCGTGTACAGCAGATTTCGCTGTAACATTACAAAAAACTGCATGGTGAATGGCATGATAACGATTGGGTATTCAGAACCCTGCGATTTGTGTATCGTTACCGCGTAACTCAACGCCAATTCGTCAAGCTCTGATACATCGTATTCCACAGTCTGACCTTCAAAGGTTACAGTCATCGTCCGCGTGTCAAGATCAATAGCCTTGATCAGCCCTATGTCGCCGTTAAACACGTTTTTTTCGTAGTTGTTCTTTACCTGCATAACCTTGTCGCCCGTACGGTATTCTGTTCCGCCGCGTTTCAGGGAGGCTGTATTGGGATTCAGGACCGCCTGCAGTATAATATTAAGGTTTGCCGAGCCATTTTCACTCCTGTTCATGGGGCACAGAACTTGTATGTCGTGTACGGGATCTGCTCCGTAATGGTTCGCCAGCCTTTTTTTGCATAGTTCCACAATGATTTGTGGGATTTTTTCATTTTCCTCCTGTTCAATAAAGAAAAAATCTGATTGTTTACCGTTGCTCAGTGACGGAAATATTCCTTTGTTGATTCTGTGAGCGTTTTTGATGATGTCGCTTCCCTACGCCTGCCGGAATATCGTATCCAATTTCACCACCGGTATTACGCCGGATGATATGATGTCCGACAGCACATTACCCGGTCCGACGGACGGTAGCTGGTCAACATCGCCAACAAAAATAACTTTCATATCGTCGGGTACAGCTTTCAACAGGCTGTTCATAAGTACAACATCGATCATTGAACACTCGTCTACGATCAGCGCATCGCCTTCGAGCGGATTATTACCGTCGTGTTCATAGCCGTTAGGCGGCTTGAATCCGAGCAGTCTGTGTATTGTTTTCGATTCCATGCCGCAGGTCTCGGTCATGCGCTTTGCCGCGCGTCCCGTAGGCGCGGTCAAAATAATTTTCAGACGCAACTGTCTCATTAACGAAATGATTCCCAAAATAGTAGTAGTCTTACCCGTGCCCGGTCCTCCCGTGATCACCAATGTTTTGGACAACACCGCCTGCCTTATCGCGCTTGTTTGAACGTCGCTGTATTCAACGGCTGAATTTTCGGCGTTCCGCTTGCGGAGTTGCTCCAACAGAACATCGGTATCGTTTTTTATTTCCTGCCCGATTTTCGGTGACGCCGCTGTCTGAATCTCAAACAGCCTTTTCGCAACGCCGATTTCACTGTAGTAGAGTGAGGGTATATATAACGCGTCCGGTTCGTCCGAGATTATTTCCTTTTCCGCCGCCATGGTCGCTATGGTCTCTGCTATACGGCTCCGGTCAACGCCCAGCATTTCGACGGCCGTAACAGTAAGCTGTTCATTCGCGGCGTAGCAATGACCGTCGTTTGAGAACTCGTTGAGGGTATACAGAACACCGCTCCTGCATCGCGCGTCGGAATCTTTTTCAAAACCTAACTTTTCGGCAATCCTATCAGCCGTTTTAAATCCGATCCCCCAGATATCGTCGGCTAATTTGTACGGGTTTTCCCTGACAACTGAAATGCTCCTGTCGCCGTAAGTCTTGTATATCCTCACGGCGTAGGCAGTGCCGACTCCATGGTCGGTGAGGAATATCATGACGTTCTTGATCTCTTTCTGTTCAGTCCATGCTTTTTTGATTATCTCAACGCGTTTCGCGCCTATTCCAGGCACATCAGATATACTGTCCGGTTTCTCTTCAATGACAGTTAAAGTATCCAAACCAAACCGGTCAACAATTTTACGTGCGTAAACGGGTCCTATACCCTTTATGAGCCCGCTGCCTAAATATTTTTCTATACCGTGCGCGGTAGCCGGAAGCGTTTCTTCCCAGTGCGATACGCTGAACTGCTTACCGTATTTGGCGTCAGTTTTCCATTCGCCACGCAGTGAGAGAACGGAACCGACATTAACGCCTGCCATGCTGCCGACAACGGTAACGGGATCGATAAAACCTTTAACCGCTACTTTGATAACGGAATACCCGTTATCGTCGTTCTGATATGTGATGCGTTCGACGACGCAACGCAAAAAATCCATGTTGGTTCACCTCGTCTTTCCTATTCCAAATCTACTCTAAAGATATTGTATCACATGGTTGTTAAGAAATTTATAATTTTTATAACTATTTGTGTATATCTATTTTTTTAGATATTGTGCGAAGCACATACTTTAGAAAATGATAATTAAAGATACTTTAAGATACTTTAATTATATATATAGGAGAAACTTCCCCAAAAACGACTTTTGGATTGTTAACTAAGACTTTTGGATTGTTAACTAAGACTTTTGGATTGTCGCAAAAAAGACCTTTGGATTGTCGCTAATATATTTACAATATGTTTACCACACGTTTTTCACAAGATATTAACAAATTTTACACAACAGAAAATATGTTATATTTCTGTTAACTTTTATGCCTTCTATTGAATATAGTCTTTTTTTGTATTAAAATAAATTATCAATATTTTAAGAGGTGTTTTAATGTCAACGGATAACAAATTAATAACCTATGATAAAACACATTATACTGTTATGGCTAATGATATTATTAAAGGAAAACAAGAAATGACTTTGTGGGAAGCAAGGATTATTCGTTTATTGATAACTCAAATTGTAAAACAAGACCCATATTTAAAAACCTATACTTGCCGGATTCAAGATTTAGCTGAATTTTTAGATATTACAAGTCAAACACTATATCAGGATATAAAAGATATATGCAAAAAGTTATTAAGCCGCGTTGTACAAATAGGAACAGGAAACCCGAAAAAACCTTGGAAAATGTTTCAATGGATTAGTATGGCTGAATATGACGGCGATGGAAATATAACATTAAAAATATCGGAAGAACTTGGTCCATTTTTAATAGATTTGAATGCTTGGTTTACTCAATATCAGTTACAGAATATTTTATCTTTTAATAGTTTCTATGCAATTAGGCTGTACGAGATATTAAAATGTGAAATTGGAGTTACACGTGACAATAATGATTACTTTGATTTTACAATAGATGACTTAAAAAAAATATTTTCATGCGAAAAAAAATATAAACAAACAGCCGATTTTATTAAAAAAGTTATCATTGTTGGTGTAAGAGAAATTAATAGTAAATCAGATATTGAAGTTGAATATGAATATATTAAAACCGGTAAAAAGATTACAAGTATCAGATTTTATGTATGGTATAATGTTAAAAATAATTTTAAAAGAAAAGAGGAATTAAACGACGAGTCAATAATCGTATGACTAATTTTGAATAATATACACATACACAATTGTGTATACACAATTACACATATAAACATATATAGAGAGGAGCATGATATGGGAGCCAAGATTATAGCCGTGGCAATTCAAAAAGGAGGGACAGGAAAAAGTACAACCGCCTTGACTATTTCGGCGGGACTTACTCTTAAAGGCTACAAAGTCTTGACCGTAGACCTTGACGCACAGGGAAATTTAAGCGGAACAGCCAGAGCTAAAAAGGACGGATCGACAGCTTTAGGGGTGCTTACAGGAGAAGTAAAAATACAGGACGCTATACAGCACACCGAAAGCGGTGACATTATAGCGGCAAATAAGGCTCTTGCCGGAGCGGACGCTTTTATAACTGAAACAGGTAAAGAATATCGCTTACGTGAAGCTTTTGAGAGCGTTAAAGACATTTATGATTATATTATAGTAGATACACCGCCTGCTCTGGGAATACTCACTATAAACGCTCTTACCGCTTGTCACAGCGTTATTATTCCCGCTCAAGCCGATCTTTACAGCTTAGAAAGTATAGAAGAATTAGCCGAAACTATAAAGCCTGTAAAGAAGTATACTAATCCGGCTTTATCTATTGAGGGAATAGTGCTAACCCGGTACAGTTCCCGATCTGTATTAAGCAAAGAAGTTTTAGAACTTGCAAAACAATTAGCCGCCAAGCTCGAAACCAAGGTATTTACAACTACCATAAGAGAAGCCGTGGCGATAAAAGAAGCGCAGATAAACAGGCAGAACCTTTATAGCTACGCACCGAAAGCAAAAGTAACGGAAGATTATACAGCTCTGATAAAAGAGCTTTTAGGAGAGGAGTAGTGGAAAATGGCAAAGAAAACATTTATCGACAACGAAAACCCCGCTTTACAGTTTATAAGCACAGTGACAAAGGAAGACCCGTCAGAGAAACCCGCCGAAGGTCCAGAGAGTGTAAAGATCAATCCTATCTATGTAGAAACTAAAAGCAGGCGCTTACAGCTTGTGTTACAACCGAGCCTGTTTGACAGAGTGAAAGATAAAGCTAAAGCGGAC
>Ga0123353_10013500_pt1 | contig 11706 bp, 8 predicted proteins | sample TergutLab28metaG_3_FD_92763 | JGI IMG/M metagenome (GOLD analysis project Ga0123353, IMG submission 92763) | Labiotermes labralis P3 segment gut microbial communities from Petit-Saut dam, French Guiana - Lab288 P3 | ecosystem: Host-associated > Arthropoda: Insects > Digestive system > Gut ... | reverse complement strand
TTACTGTTACAGTTCAGATATAGTTTATATGCGTAGACTCGAAGCTGTATTTTTAGCGATTTCGTCGCTCAAACATGTTCGCCTTATGTAATTTAAACTCTATACCATCGCTGTGGGGCTCACAAACTCGCTTTGGAAATCGAAAAACACAACTCCTCGTCTTGGTTATTCTTTAGCGTGAACTGTTATTATTTTATAGGCTCGAAATCTACCGCGCCATGTTTGCAAAGTGGGCAGATGAAGTCATCGGGTAGGGTATCGCCTTCGTAGATGTATCCGCATATTTTGCATATGAATCCCTTTTTCTGTTCTGTACTCGGCTGGGGTTTCGGTTTAATATTATCAAAATAGTATTTATAAGTAGCGCTCGGTTCGTTCGACAACACACGGGCTTCCGTTACGTCGGCGACGAATAGCGTATGCGTTTCATAATCATATTTGTTGATAACTTTCCCTGAAATCACACCGTTTGTGTACTTAGGTACATACCGTATGCCGTTGCCTGTGCGGGAATCTGATGTGCAGTCTGCGAACTTGTCCGTGTCGCGGCCGCTTTGGAATCCGAAATGCTCGAATACACTAAACGGCACGCTTGTTGACAGGGTTGAAACATTAAATTCCCCTGCTTTTTTTATTATGTCATGTGTGTAATTTTCTTTGCTTACCGCTATTGAGATACGGAGCGGCTTGACTGTGATTTGGGTGGATGTATTAATGATACAGCCGTTATCCCGATCTCCATCTTTTGCGGTCAAGACAAAGAGTCCGTAGGAAAGCTTTTCCATTGCGCCGGGGTCCAGTCGTGTGGTATCGGCTTTTGTACTTTCTGCGGGTTGGGGGAAGTCGGCGGCTATTGCGTCGGCGACTGCTTTGAGTTCGGTCATCTGTGTTGGTTTTAAACCTGATTTTATGCTGACGGTTTGCTCTAGGATATTGATGTTTTTACATTTCTCAAACTTTCCGCGCATCAAGCAACCGCTGGTCGCAGCCCACGAGCCGTTTTCTATGACTGCGACCGTACGGTTTTGTATGTTATGGGCGACGAGGTCGCTTAAAAGATCGTCCATCGTCACAAAAATCCCTGCATTGTAAGTTGTGGAAGCAAATACAAGATGGCTCCATTTGAATGCCGCTGCGATAATTTCGGATGGAGGCGTTACGGAAACATCGTACATAGTTGTTTTGACGCCTTTACAACGCAGCATACCTGAGAGTATCTCCGCGGCGTTTTCCGTATTGCCGTAAACGGAGGCGTATGCGATCATCACGCCGTTTTCTTCCGGTCGATATGTGCTCCATAACACGTATTTTGAGATGATATCCGAAAGGTTTTTTCGCCATACGAAGCCATGCAGGGGGCATATCATTTCTATGCTGAACGTAGATGCTTTATTAAGCAACGCCTGGACTTGAGAGCCGTATTTTCCAACAATATTCGTATAATACCGGCGCGCCTCATCCATATAGTCCGCGTTGAAATCGACCTCGTCGGCAAATATCGCACCGTTGAGCGCCCCGAAGGTGCCGAATCCATCGGCGGAAAACAGGATTTTATCCGTTGAGTCATACGTCACCATGACCTCCGGCCAGTGGACCATCGGCGCCATTACGAAATGGAGGAGGTGCTTACCGGTATTTAAGGTGTCGTTTTCCTCAACGATTTTCGCGTCTATGTCGAGGTCAAAGAACTGCTTTATCATAGTCTGTATTTTGGCGTTGCACACGACTTTTACACTTGGGTAACGCAGGAGCAGCTCGTCAAGGACTGCGGAATGGTCGGGTTCCATATGCTGCACGACGAGATAGTCAAGCTGCCTCCCGTCAAGCGCAAAGGCAACATTTTCAAAGAACCTGTGGCTGACCGCTTTGTCGACGGTATCAAATAAAACGGTTTTATCGTCAAGTAACAGATATGAGTTGTACGAAACGCCGCCCGGCACGGAATAAACGCCCTCAAACATCGCCAATCGCCTGTCGTTTGCCCCAACCCATACAAGATCATCGGTGATTTTTTTAGTAAAATGCATAATAAATCCTCCCGTCTTTGGTGATTTGACCTATGAACTATACCATAAACGGGAGGATTTGTTAAGTTATGCGGTGAAATTTTTATTTTCGGGGGATTGGCAGCTACTGGTCACAGGGATCCTCCAGTACTGTCATTCTGCGCGTTAGTCGCAGAATCTATTGCTGTATGTAGGTGTTCTTCGGGACATATTAGTATAATTGCGACATGGATTCTGCGACTACGCGCAGAATGACGGGGGGGGGTCAGACTAATACAAGGAGGACAGTCCTTTAGCATTCCTCTTAACACTAGATTTTGAGGGATTTAAAGTACCCCAGGAATGCTTCGTTTTTATCCAGCATTTTCTGTGTCATTTCCCTGATTTCCGCCATTGATAACACACTTGCCGTCAGCGGGTCGAACAGGTTGGCTTGGAAGACCTTCCACGGGTCGCCCTCGATAGCGGCGTTTACGGCCAGTTCTTCGATCCTTGCGGATAAATCTACAAGGATCGCAAGGTTGTCGGGCAGCTTGCCGACGTGGATCGCTTGCAGACCGTACGGGGAGGCAAGCACCGGGACTTCAACACACGCCATCGGTTGCATATTTGTTATAATGCCGCGGTTTAACATATTTCCGTTAAATACATATGGCGTACCGTCACCGAACATTGCATTGAAGATATTTGCGGCGTATTCTTCGCCCCTTTGCAGGTCTATCTCCTCTTTGTCGATATATTCAACAAATCTCGACTCCCACGTCGCCTCCGCATTTAGATATTCATTTAAGATAAATGCGTGTATGCCGGGATTCCAGCCCGTTCCGTGTGTGCAGTACTTCTCGATCAGGTCGGGGCGTTTTCTGAACCAGGGCAGGTATTCGGTGTTGTGGCCGGATGATTCGGTAGGATAGTACCCGAGCTGTAAGTACATCTCGTTTCGGACCTGTTCGTGGTTTGCGACCTCCGGGTCGTTTTTTACTTTGTCGAGGATCAACGGGTATGCGTCTTTGCCGTTCCATTTATAATCAAGATAAAACGCTGTATGGTTGATTCCGGCGCATGTGAATTCTATCTCGTTATGCTTTGCCCCGATCCAATCGGCGAGCATATGTGCCGTGCCTTGGACGCTGTGGCAAAGCCCGGTCAGGTTGACTTTGCTGAGACGTTGCAGATAACCGCATAACATTGCCATTGGGTTTGTATAGTTTAGGACGACTGCGTCCGGGCACAAGACTTCTATATCACGGATGATATCCAGCATTACAGGGGCTGTACGTAAAAAGCGCATTATGCCCGAAGGGCCGCGTGTATCACCGACATTTATATCGATTCCATATCCCTTGGGGATTTCTATATCATGCCGCCATACGTCCACGCCACCCTGCAAAATGGTTATCAAGACTCCGTCCGCGCCTTCCAATGCTTTTTTGCGGTCTATTGTAGAATGCACCGTTGCGGGGAAATTTCCGGCAGCTATCAGCCTGTTGACCGCCTTTTCTGCATAACCCAGCCGCCCCTCGTGGATATCCATCAGGTGGATTTGGCAGTCCTTAAAAGAATCGTAGCTCAGGATATCCCTCGCAAGCGCCAATGTGAAGCCTAATGAACCCGCGCCGATAAACGTAAATTTCTTTCCCATTGATATGTTTCCTTTCTATTTCAAATATCAGATTACTAAACAGCTTCATTGCAAATGTAGATGGCTCATCTACAATAACTACAATACAATTATCATGCCGCGCAATGATTGCTTCATCCTTTTACACTTCCGATCACGAGGCCTTTGGTAAAGTACTTCTGCAAAAACGGGTAGATCACCAGGATCGGCAGCATCCCCAGAAACAGCTGGGCTGCACGTCCGGAGCGCGCGTTCATTTGTGCTATGAGTTCCCTTGTGTTTGAGCCCGACTGCCTCATGATTTGCTCAAAGTTTACCAGCAGGGTTTGAAGGTATGTTTGCAAGGGGTAGTTCTCGACATTGTTCATAAACATCATGCCGAGAAGCCATTCGTTCCAGTGAAATACGAACGAAAACAGTGCGACGGTCGCCAGCGCGGGCTTTAGGACGGGCAGCATTATACGGATCAAAATGGTAAAGTATCCGGCTCCGTCAAGCATAGCGGCTTCCTCGAGCTCGGCGGGAAGCCCCCTTATAAAGTTCATAAGGATTATCATTGAAAAAACGGGGAGCCCGCCGGGTACGACCAATGACCAGATGGTATCGAGCCATTTGATGTTGGAGATCAGAATGTAAAACGGTATGAGCCCGCCGCCGAAAATCATTGTTACCGCAAAAAACGCCATGTAATAGTTTCTTGCGGAAAACTGTCTTGTGGATTTGGCAAGGGGATATGCCGTCAATATCATCAGCAACATATTGATGCCAACACCTAGGACCACCCTTTGGACCGATACCCAAAAAGCCCTTAAAAACCTTCCGCCCAAAAAAGCAAACTCATATGCCGACATGGTAAACCCCATCGGCCAAAAAACTACCCTGCCTCCGGTGACATATGACGGGGAACTGAAGGAAATCGCCAAAATGTGGATAATAGGCAGCGCGCAAGCCAAACAAATCAATGATATAAATATATAGTTGAATACGTTAAAAACTTTTTCGCCACCGGTTCTAAAATGCATAGCGTTTTCCTCCTTCCATCAAAATATCTTGTAATTTGCGACTTTGTAGGCAAAGAATAGGGAAATCGACATGAGGACCGCAGAGACAACGGAACGCATCAGCCCCACGGCTGCCGCACGCGCAAACATTCCCCCGCCCCTTCCGAAGGCAAGTCTGAAGAGATATGTATCTATAATGTCGCCTGAGGAGTAGACGACAGGGGAGTACAGGTTGTATATCTGGTCAAAACCAGCGTTGAGCACACTGCCGAGGGCTAGTGTGACCATGAGCACTATTATCGGGCCCATCAAAGGTAAGGTGATGGATCTTATTTGACGAAACTTGCTTGCGCCGTCAACGACTGCCGATTCGTAAAGCTCCGGGTCGATCGAGGTTATTGTGGCAAGGTAAACAACTGTGCCAAAACCAAATGTTTTCCATACGTCCGACCAGATCATGGTCCATGGGAAAATACCGGGGTCGCCTAAAAAAGGCACCCTTTCAAGGCCGATCATCTGTATTAAATTATTGAGGATGCCGTCGGATGCAAGTATTGTGTGCATGATCCCCGCCAGGATGATCCAGGAAATAAAGTTCGGGATATATACGATCGTCTGGAAAAAGCGTTTGCAGAAAGATATCCGTATCTCATTTAACAGCAGCGCAAACAGTATGGACGCCGCCGTTCCAAGTACGATTTTCATGATGGAGATAAAGAAGGTGTTGGGGATCGTCCGGATAAATGCCTCTTGCGAGAAAAGCCACCTGAAATTTTCCAGGCCAACAAACGGGGAGCCGGAAAAACCAAAAACCGGACTGAAGTTTTGAAACGCCATGATAAGGCCGTACATCGGCCCGTACGAAAAGATGGCCGTCACAACAAGTGCGGGGATCAGCAGCATATGTAAAGGCCATTCCCTTTTAAAACGCTTTACTATCATCCTCGGGCTGCCAAAATAAGGCTCCTTGTGAATCTTTTCTGCAGGGGCTTTAGATACGGGGGTATCGGAAACGGTTGATCCCATAAGCGCACCACCTTAAATATTTATCGATCATTAGGTGATTGCGAAAATCGCGATCACAATTGAAAGTTGAAAGTTGAAAGTTGAAAATTGAAAATTGAAAATTGATAATTAGGGGTAATCACCAATCGTTACAGAAAACCATAGGGTATTATACTTCATAATGGTATCGATTTAAAGCAATGGGGAAACTCTTCGGAAAAAGTTTCCCCGTTGTTTTATATCTTAAGTGCTCGCCGCATTAACCGTAGTGCTCGTTGATCAAGTCTTCTATAAGCTGACCGCCGTTGTCATACCATCTTTGGAGGATGCTCGGCCAGTCGCTTGCCGGTCTGTTGCCCATTATTATGTTCATTACTTCTTCCATAATAATGTCGTTGGGGGTACCCGCAGCGCCGTATCCGGAAGGCGCCGGACCCCATTGTGCAGTCTGGACGACCCAACCGTTGTCAAACAGGTGCTGGCTTCTGCCGTATGCGCTTCCTTCAAAGCCCATCTGCAGATAAGCACCAAGATTATTGGGGAAGTTCTCGTGCGCTTTTGGATCGGTTCTCCAGGAAAGAGAGTCGGTATACTTAAATTTCATTCCCGTTGTGAAGAGTTGGCTCGTATCCCCTGTATTGAGTGCGTGAAGGACATGTTGGAATTGGAGCAGGTCTGCATTCGGGTCCATGATTTGGAAAGTGGGCGTCATCGCATGCTCTCTGCCGTCATCCATATAGTATTCGATGTCCGCGGGCGTCAGATTTGCATCCGGGCTGAAAATCATATGGTCATTCAGGCTCAATATCTTCATAAGGGCCGCGGGGTTATTAAAGTCCGCGCTGGCCACGACTGCACCCATGTTCGGGTAGAAGATTTGCCCGTTTGCCGGTTTGCTCCCGTCTAATGTCGGAAGGTTGAGCGGTATGAAGTATGAATCGAGGCTTTCAAGCTCTGTGATGGCGTTGCCCCACCAGCCCCACCATTGCCACCAGCAATGGATGCCGACCCTGCCGTTGACGACTTCTTCCTGCGCGTTGCCCCAGGGGTCAAATGTCGGGAACTCGGGGCTAAGCAGCCCTTCGTCAAACCATCTTGCCCAGTTTTCAAGTGCGACTATAAATTCCGGGGAAGAGATACCGGGTTTTAGCCTGCCGGTTGAATCCGGAAGCCAGAAGTACTCGTTGCTGTGGATATTTCCTATATATGCACCAAACATCGGCGCCGTTCTGAAGAGCCATTGCAAGGATTGCTCCGCACCAATTCCATAGGCGGCGCCGTGATTGTCCATAAATGCCCTTGCCAAGCGTTCAAGGTCTGCGACTGTTCTGATTTCAGGTGACCCTTCGGCTTCATACCAGTCTTTACGTACCCACATATGCCAAGGCTGGTCTATCGCACCGTAGTAGTAGCGCGGGATCCCGTATATTTTACCGTCGATCGTATAGCCCTGGATCGTTAGCGGGTCTATTAATTCATGGTTGCGAAGGCGCTGCGAAGCGTGATTTTTGTATGCGTCGGTCAGGTCAAGCAGCATCCCGGCTTCTGCAAGATTCCTGAACAGCATCGGGTCTGCATCGTGCGGGATATAGAATACGTCAGGTAGATTACCGGCTGCGATCGCCATATTGAGCCGCTCTTCATATGCATCCGCCACCGCTGTGAACTCAAAGTCCACTTCGATGTTGAGCACGTCTTTGTATAAGCGTGTCCAGGGGTTGTTGTTGATGTCGTCGTCATCCTCGAAAAACCAGTTGACCCCCATGATCGATGCGGCGTTGATTTTGATCGTGGTGCTGTAAGGGTCGTCCCAGTTTGCCGGGGGCTCTACGAAAGCCTGTTGTCCGTCGGAATCGCCTCCACCACAGGCTGCAAGGAAACTAAAGATCATGGCGCCTGCCAGCGTAAGGAACAGAATGCGTCTTTTCATTGTTTTTACCTCCATTGCGTTATATTAATATTACTAAACATCGTTGTTATGTTTACAAAGCTAATTATACACATATAAAACAAAAAAGCAATACTTATTTTACAAAAAATTCACAAAATGAAAAATTCAGGTTACAGTTCAGATGTCGCCTGACACGTAACAATTCACTGAAACTAGTACGTCATTCTGCGCGTAGTCGCAGAATCCATGTAGCAATTATACTATATGTACAAAAGAACGCCTACACACAGCAATAGATTCTGCGACTAACGCGCAGAATGACGCGACAAGGAATACTCCGTTGATTAGTAACGACTGAGGCAAATTAAATTTAGTAAACAAACACTTGTTTTTACTGATATGTTATGTAATAATAGGGGATGATCTTTTTAACGATCCATTTTAAAATAACATTTATATTATATAGGAGATTAATCAATGCCTAATATGAGGGATGTTTCTCAAGAATCGGGAGTGTCTTTGTCATCTGTCTCGCGCATCCTCGCCGGGGATGAGAGCTTTAGTGTTCGTAATGAAACGCGTCAAAAGGTTCTCGATGCCGCGAGCAAATTGGGTTACCGGTATATAAAGAGGGGGTCGGGCAGCAAACGGATCGGTTGTATGCTCAGCTATACGGCGGAAAAGTTTTCCGATGAGTTTTTTCTGACAATACTTTCCTCCATTAGGAGCAGCTTGCAGAAAGCGGGATGTTCAATGGCTCCGCTGTACACCACAGGCGAAATCAGTATTATAGAAGAAGTGTGCAGGAAGGAACTGTTATCAGGGCTGATACTGTTTGAAGACACACTCGGTATAGACAGCATGGAACGCTTAAAGAACGCCGTTCCGCACATCGTAGGCGTGGAAACTGACTACAAGGGAATCGACAATATCAGCCATGACAAGTATGCAACCGGCGTACAAGCCCTTGAGCATCTGATGGAAAGGGGGCATAAACGAATTGCATATGTCGGCGGAGAAGAACGCTATATATTCAACCGCGGCACTGCGTATTCCGATCTTATGACACTACGGGGCTTTCCGACGCCTCCGGAATACTTTATGGATTGCGGGTGGGAGCCTAACCGCTGCCGGGAATTGGTGTTGGAGTTATGTGCACGCAAAGACCGTCCGACGGCGATATTTGCCGGATCGGACAATCTGGCTATAGCAGTCCTGAGTGCGGTCAGTATTTTGGGATTATCTACACCTGAAGATGTTGCTGTTGTTAGTGTCAACAATCTGGATTTTTCTGCATATACATCACCGCCCCTTACAACGGTATCGATCCCGATGGAAGAGATCGGGACTGCGGCGGCAGAGCTGCTTTTACAACGGATAAACGGGTTTTCCGGCTTACCTGTTAAAATAATTTACCCTACAACATTGATTGTCAGGCAATCTGCTTGACACGCAGATGTCGGATCGGAAATGGGGGTGATGCAATATCAAATACTACATAGGCGTTGACGGCGGTGGTACAAAGACTGCGGTTTCTGTTGCATCCGCCGATTCTTCGAGGTTGATGTCGGAAGTGACCGGCAGCGCATCCTGGCGTGAGTTCGGGGTAGACAATGTCATTAAGCGGATCAAATCGGTCATAGATAGTTTTGATTTAAGTGAGGATGGCGGGGTGGCGGCGATAGCTATGGGCTTGCCCTGCTACGGTGAAAGTGAAGCCGGAGACAAAGGGCTGCAAAAAGCGATTGCGGAAGGTTTTTCGCCGGTCCCGGTTTATATAACAAACGATGTTGAGGTTGGCTGGGCGGGTTCGCTCGGTCTGGAACCGGGGATTAATGTGGTTGCCGGGACAGGTTCGATCGCATATGGTAAGGACGAAACGGGACAGGCGGCGCGTTGCGGAGGCTGGAGCGAATTTTTCAGTGACGAAGGCTCATGTTACAGTATAGGGCGCAAAGCATTGCAGTTGTTTTCAAAGCAGGCGGACGGCAGGGTGCCGAGGGATGAATTGTATTCGATTTTTCGCGAGGGTTTGAAGTTAGAAAATGATTTCGACCTGATCGATATTGTACACGGACAATACATTGGCAGTCGCGACAAAGTTGCGTCATTGCAGCTACTGGCAAGAGACGCCGCCCTTGCCGGATCAAATAGTGCGAAAAGTCTTTATGTAGCAGCCGCAAAGGAACTGTGTTGTCTTGTCGGGGCAATTAGCAGCACTTTGGATTTTAAGCACAATCCGTACATGGTTTCATATTCCGGAGGATTGTTTAAAACAGGTGACTTGATCCTTCCGTATTTCTTTGAAGGGATAGAAGCATTGGGGGGGAAACCGGTATCACCGAAGTTCGAACCGGCGTATGGGGCATTATTACTTGCTTTTGAGAAAAGCAACCCGGAAGGATTACCGAAGCTGCAAGAAAGATTAAAAGAAGAGTGTAATTAAATAGGAAATGAGGTTTATTATGGCAATTACATACAAAGAAATGCATGATACTTTTAATGCGCTTACGAAAAGCTCCGCCTACATTGAGAAGAATTGGGCGGATATCGAAGCTTATTTCAGGGGCAGGGATCGCTTTGTTTTTATTGGGTGCGGCTCCAGCTACAGCAATGCAAAGTCATTTTCGATGATATACAATATGGGTATGGGCATTTCGGCTATGGCCCTGGCGGCAGGGGATGTTTTACTTCATGCAAAACGATACAAAAAGTGTATTGACGGGGCGGGCGTCGTATTTATTTCACGCTCCGGACGCACAAGCGAGCTTATCAGGGCGCTTGACGCATTAAAAGCGGAGGGTTGCGATGTATCTGTCGCATCATTTGTTTGCGCGGACGGTACGCCGCTCGGCGAAATAAGCGACGTTGTGCTCTCAACGCCCTGGGCATTTGATGAGAGCGTATGCCAAACACGCTGCGTGACAAACGCATACTTTATGGCTGCATATATTTTTGCAAAACTAACAGATAATGCGGAAGTTTTAAGCGACTTGCGCCTCATGCTGTCCGAAGGCCCGGCGTATCTTGAAAAGGCGGAAGCCCTTGCCAAAGAGCTTGCTGTTCTGCCATGGACTCACGTTGTTGTGCTCGCTGATGCGGAGCTTGAAGGATTAGCTGAGGAGGGTGCGCTTGTTTTTAAGGAAGTATGCCAATTACCATCGGGTTATTTTCATTTACTGGACGTACGCCATGGACCGATGGTAATGGTAAACAATGAAACGCTTGTAATTGCCGCTCTCGGAACAAAATGCGGGCTTGAACAAAATCTTCTTAGGGATGCGAAAGCAAAAAACGCATATATAGTTGCGTTTTGTGATGACGGCGATAGTTGTGCTGCCGGCGATAGCTGTTTTGACATCGACGGCGTAACGTTCTCATGCTTTGCCGGGCCGTTATCGCACATCGCAAAAGGCATACCGTTTATCATATTGTGCCAGATGATCGCATACTATAAATCAAAGGAAACAGGCGCAGACCCGGATAAACCGACGGGGCTGGATCCCTGGATCGCGCTTTAGGGAAGTGGCTAGTGGCTAGTGGTATGTAATTTGTGAAGGAGATGTGGTTTTTAATGCATCCGATACAGGAAATCATAACTTCGTATAAGTCCGGTCGTCATGTTGGGGTTTTTTCAAGCTGCAGCGCCAATGAGTATGTGCTCCGGGCTGTTATGCGCAGGTGCAAGGCATTTGGGCTTTATGCGCTTATCGAGGCTACTGCTAATCAAGTCAATCAGGATGGCGGTTATACGGGGCAAACGCCAAAGGACTTTTACGATTGGTGTTTTGCGCTTGCCGGGCGCGAGGGCTTCGATGTATCAAGGCTGATTTTGGGCGGCGACCATCTGGGGCCGCTTACCTGGACCAAGTTTTGTGAAGCTGATGCGATGGAGAAGTCCGGGGAGCTTATCAGAGATTATGTTCTTGCCGGGTTTACTAAAATCCACATCGATACGAGCATGCGGCTTGCTGACGACGACCCGAATAAACAGCTTACCGATAAAGTTATCGCAGGGCGGGGTGCAAGGCTGTGCCTTGCTGCGGAGGCGGCTTTTCAAGAGAGACGGAAAACGGTCCCCGATGCGGTTTGCCCTGTTTATGTGATCGGGAGCGAAGTCCCGATACCGGGAGGTGCGCAAGGACATGAAGGGCTTGGGGTCACGAGCAAAGAAAATTGTCT
>Ga0123353_10013499_pt1 | contig 11706 bp, 5 predicted proteins | sample TergutLab28metaG_3_FD_92763 | JGI IMG/M metagenome (GOLD analysis project Ga0123353, IMG submission 92763) | Labiotermes labralis P3 segment gut microbial communities from Petit-Saut dam, French Guiana - Lab288 P3 | ecosystem: Host-associated > Arthropoda: Insects > Digestive system > Gut ... | reverse complement strand
CGCCACTCGTATTAGTTCGTTTCCCCCCTCAAATTTCCTAGATTAAAACTCACTTTTTTCATTTCAGATTCTCCCAAATTGAAGTGCGGTTAAACAAATTGCTAACATTACGTATGCATGGTAACACACTTTTGAAAAGAAGTAAAGAGGCGGGCGGCTTTAGCCCCCCCGCAAGAAATCATTCAGCAGTCCGCACAAACCGCAAAATCGGAAAAATCATTACATTTTAACACTAAAAAAACCGATAAACAGATAGAGAGCGGTCTGTACGTCCGCTTCCGCAATTTTTCCGTGTTTGAAACAATGACGGCAGATAAATCATATTTCAGTCATTATTCGGATTTGCCGAGTCCTTCAAAAATTATCACTGAAGTGTCTCACGAAGAAACTTCGTCCGAACAGCCGCCGGAAATGTACGAAGATGAACTGCCGATTTTGCGAATTCAAAACATCTACGTCTCCTTTGAAGGCAAACTAGTACTGCGGAACATATCGTTTGAAGTAAAAAGAGGCGAAACACTGGCAATCATCGGCGAAAGCGGCTGCGGTAAAACCGTGCTGCTCAAGACCCTCATTCATCTGTTCCAGCCGGAAAGCGGAAGCGTGATGTTTGAGGACAAAATACTTTCGGAATTGTCATACTTCGGACTAACTGAAGCACGGACTCATTTCGGCTATGTGTTTCAACAGGCGGCATTGTTCGACAGTTTAACCATTGCCGAGAACATTGCATTTCCGCTGGTGCAGCACACCAAGAAGACGAAAGAAGAAATCAAAGAAACCGTTCTGCGGCTTTTGCATGAAGTCGGTTTGTCGGACGACACATATCACAAGAAGCCGGCGGAACTTTCCGGCGGTATGCGGAAACGGGTCGGCTTTGCCCGTGCGCTGGCAATGGAACCCGCGCTGATGCTCTATGATGAACCAACTACCGGTCTTGACCCCGTGATGAGCGGCGTTATTAACGGGCTAATTGCCGATACGAGAGCAAAACATGATGTGACGGGAATTATCGTTACGCATGACATTAAAGCAGCACTGCAACTGTCGGACAGAATTATAATGCTTGCGCCGCTCGCAAAGATTTCGGAAGACGAAGCGCAGATTATCTTCGAGGGAACCCCGCAGGAATTTATTGACAGTCCCGATGAAAGAGTACAAAAGTTTTTAGGGAAGTAAGAATAATGAGTAACAAGCATCAGGAATTAAAAGTCGGATTGACCGTATTTACCGCTATTGCCGCGCTGGCAGTACTGATTATCATGTTCGGCAAGGGTTTACCGTTTCATTTCGGCAATGAGTACACAATCAAAGTACGTTTTCAGCGGACACCCGGTATCAGTGTCAAGTCGCCGGTTTTTAAGAACGGCGTAGAGATCGGCAAGGTTTCCAACGTTATGTTAGTTGACGATGACCGCGAAGTCGAGGTTTCGATTTCACTGCCGAAAAGACGGAAGATTTACACTGATGAGGAATGTCTTGTCCGGCAAACTGTGATAATGGGAGACGCTTCGCTGGATTTCGTTAAGAAGCCGAATTTTCAGGGCAAGGTTGAACTTGTTGGTCCCGATTCTCCTCCGCTTGCGGGCGGTGTCGGCGGCGGCGGTTTGTTAGACGGTTCAAGCAGTATTGAAAGCGACTTATCGAGGGCAATCGAAAATGTTTCCAACGCTGCGGTTCAGGTTTCTGAACTTATCGGCAAGGTGCATCAGTTTATCGGAACGCCGCAGGAATTGGAACAGCGGAAGAAAACGATAGATGCCATTTCCCGTGAAATGCTGGCATCGCTGACTTCAATGCGCACTATGTCGGACAATGTTAATTTGTTCGTTAGTAATCCGAAGTTTCAGGAGAACACACAGAAAATCTTGGATGCACTGCCGGAGGTTTTGGAACAGGCGCAGCAACTTATCGGCGAAACAAAAAAACTGGTTGACAAAGGAAGCGGCTCGCTGGATAAAATTGACGGCGGACTCGATAAAGCAAATAAAGCACTTGAAGGCGTGCAGACCATTACGGATGCAATTTCCGGTGATGTTCCCGAAGTAATGAAAACGTTGAAAAACAGTTCGGTTAAACTCGAAGAAATGTTTGATGAAATAACTTCGATTATTAAAGCAGTGAATCAGGCGGACGGAACAGTCAAACGGCTGATGCGGGACCCGGAAGCATACGAAAAACTGATGGAGACGCTGGACAATGTCCAGAAAATAACCGGCGAATTGGATTTGATGTTGCGGACGGATATTAAACCGATTGCTAATAATGTGAAAATCATAACGGATAAGGTTGCCCGCGACCCTTCCGTTTTTATCCGAAATTTGGTCAACAAGCCGCCGCGCACAAAACCGCTGCCGGCTTGGGGAGACGGTTTGGGCAGCGATACGCTTGGTTCACAAACGCTGAACGGATTTGCATCGGAATCGGTTTATGTGCCGGTGAGTTATGATGCGCCGAGAACTTATCAGCCGAGATTTTATCCGCCGGGTGTTTATTCACCGGGTATTTATTCACAGAGCAGTCAGCCGAATTGTTTTCAGCGGTTTTATAGCGGAATTGCGAATACATTCAGAGGCGGCAAAAATACTTCGTCTGAACGCTGTGATGTGTCATACGATGATACCGGAATGATATACGAAGACGATACAATGAGCGGTAACCATTCCGGCGTTACGATTCCGCAACTGGTAATACCGGATGCACCGAATCTGGCACCGGCACCGCTGGAAACAAAGCCGGAGATAAAGCAGGATATTCCGATGTCGAAGCCCATGTTTCCGGTTGTGATACCGAAGCCGGAGAAAATTGTTCCGTCGGAAACTATACCGCCGGCAGCACCATTGGAGACAGCACCGATAAAGTCCGTGCCTATAGAAACCGAACCTATGAAGACGGAACCGGAAAAGATTGAACCGCCGAAGCCCGCCCCGAAAGTTGACAAGGAGACCGCTGCGCTGCCGCTGGTTTTAACCGGTTTAACAGACGAGGACACGGGTATTATCATTGAAGCCGATGATGACTCGATTGAAAGAACGGCATCGGCGGAACCGGTGCTGCGGTTCGCGAGGTAGGCAAGCACGAAATGCGTAGGATTAAAATCTACGCTAATAAAATTCTGCTCCGTATTGCTTTTTTCTGTCAGATAATGCACATTATAGCAATCACGTGCGATTTCAATTTTCAATCAACGGCGGAGATACATCATGCGTTTCATTTTTTCTGTTCTCATTACGTTTTTACTTTTGCAAAATCACAGTGTATCCTCTGCGGATATTGTTTCCAAAGTCCGCAGCGGCGCGGACGACTACCGCAGCAGAATAAAAGTACCGGCATCGCTGCCGGTGATACCCGGTCTCGATGTACTTGCCGCCGACAATTTCAAGGTCTTGCATGGCAAACGAGTCGGTGTCATATCCAATCATACCGGCATTACGCTGGACGGAACTTCAATCGTCAAACTCTTTCACGAATCGCCGCAGGTTAATCTGGTTGCCGCGTTTGCACCGGAACACGGTTTTACCGGAGCCGCTGAAGCAGGCGGACGTGTTGACGACGCTGTTGATTCATCAACGGGACTCACTATCTACAGTTTGTACGGAAAGACCAAACGTCCCACGCCGCAATCCCTTGAAAATGTTGACGTATTGGTCTTCGACATTCAAGATATTGGAGCCAGATTCTACACGTACATTTCGACAATGCTGTACTGCATGGAAGAAGCGGCAAAGAAGAAAATTGCCTTCGTTGTTCTTGACCGCCCGAATCCGATTCGCGGCGATAAGGTTGAAGGTCCCGTTTCCGAAAAAGCGAAAAATTCCTTCGTCTCCTGCCATCCGATTGCAACGCGGCATGGTATGACAGTCGGTGAATTGGCGTTGCTCTTCAATATCGAACTCGAACTTAATCTTGACTTGCATGTCGTTCCCTGTTTGGGCTGGAAGCGTTCAATGGACTTTGAAGCCGCCGGTCTGTCGTGGGTTAATCCGTCTCCGAATATGCGGTCTCTGACGGCGGAATACTTATACACGGGAACCTGCCTGGTCGAGTCGTCAAACATGTCGGTCGGGCGCGGCACGGACTTTCCGTTTGAATGGGTCGGTGCGCCGTGGATTCATTCCGAGAAATTTGCCGCTGCTCTGCGGAATAACGCTAAGCAGGTTGGTCTTCAAGGTGTCCGTTTTGAACCGTATCCGCTGACACCGAGGGAAAGCAAACACAACGGCATTGCGTGCGGCGGTGTGCGTTTCGTGCTTGAAAACCCGGACTCGTTGAAACCGGTTCGGCTGGGACTCGTTCTGCTGACAACACTGCTCAAAGAATATCCGCTACAATGGAAAACGGAGTTCAGCGTACTTCTGGCAAACACCCAATTACAAAAAATGATTTTGGAGAATGCTTCCGTTGCAGAAGTTGAAGCCGCCGCCAAAGAGGAATTCGAGCGGTTCCTAAAACGGCGTGAACAAGTGCTGCTGTACTAAATTAACTCCCCATTAACCCTTATCAATGATAGACCCATGACAAACAAATTTTTCCCATTCGTCCTTTTTCTGCCATTGCTGTTTGCGGCATCGGTTACCGCTGCGGAGACAATCGAAAGTGCCGACTTGACACTGGTTGTAGAAAAAATCGGCGAAACCAACAACGAAGGAATCCAACTCGTTTCATTGACGGACAAAGCGACGGGACACGTTTTCTGTTCCGCACCGCAGCGTCCCTTGTTTTCGCTGTTTATCTGCGCACCGCCGGAGAGGAAAGAACTTCCCGTTCTTGCCGACAGCGGCTGGAGCAAAACCGCTATTGAAAAGAAAGGAAACGTTCTGCATCTTTCGTGGAAAGGACGCACGAGAATTACCGGCGGTGATAATATCACCGTTGAAATGCAAATCGCTGCTGAACCAACGAAGCCCGGCATTGAGATTTCGCAGACCGCCGCTGCGGGTTCTGAAAAGATTTCGCTCGTCAACATTCGCCTGGGACAAATCGCAGTTCGGGATTTCGGTGCCGATACAAAGTTGTTTTATCCTACGGGTTCGGGGGTGGTTTATGCCAACCCTTGCGAAAAGAATTTTCAGCGCAGCACCGGTTATCCCGGCTACAGCGTTCCGATGCCTTGGTGCGCCGTCTGGAACGAAAAAAGACCGGCGCAGGGTTTTCGCAGCACGAACAACATCGGACTCTATGTCGGCTTTCACGACGTAAAGGGCTGCCGCAAAGTTATTGAATGTATTGCCGCCGGAAAAAGAGATAATTACGCTTGGAACGGCACAGTTAGTTTTTGGGCGACCATTCATGCGGAAAATATGTACGAGCCGAATAACCGTCTTAATATCGGCGGCAAGGTAGTGCTGCGGACTATACGCAATGATTGGTACGACGGCGCAATGATTTACCGCGATTGGGTTCGCAAAGAAGCATCATGGTATCCCCGTGAAAAAATGAACGAAAACGGCAGAACCGACTCGCCGCAATGGTTCAAGGAACATTGTCTCTGGGCGATGTACCGCGTCAGTCCCGAAGACATGATACCGGCAATGAAAAAATTCCGCGATGCCTTCGGTGTCCCCGCTGCCGTTCATTGGTATTACTGGTGGAAGTCAAATCCGCATGCTAAAGACGGTCCGAACTTCTTTCCTTACGACAACGACTATCCGCATTTTTTCCCGCGAGAGGGATTCAAAGCAGCAGTTGACGAAATGCAAAAAGACGGCGACATTTTTATCATGCCGTATGTGAACGGTCTTCTCTGGGATACGAAGGATAAGGGAATGGAGGATTACCTTTACACCAAAGAAGGATTTGCAGGAGCGGTCAAGAACGCAGATGGTACCGCTAACTTACATTCTTACGGAAGTAAAGAATCGGACGGCAGCGATGTGAAACTCGCCCACATGTGTCCGGCAGCGCAAGTGTGGCAGCGCAAAGTCCGTGAAAATGTTCTGCGCTTGATGAACGAAAACGGAACAAAAGCCGTTTATGTTGACCAAGTTGCCGCGGCAGTTCCTGAACTTTGTTTCGACCGCTCTCATGGACATCCGCTCGGCGGCGGTTATTGGTGGAACGACGGTTATCGGGCAATCTTCAATAAAATCCGCAGCGACTTGCTCAATCCCGACTTGCAAGACCATCCGTTGAATGACACCGTCAAGAAACAATTACAATCGAATCCGAATGCGCTACGTGACAGGGTAATAACATCGGAGTGTACCGGTGAAACCAGTTTGTCGATAGTTGACGGTTTTTTAACTTGGCATCATCAGCAGGCGAATCAAATTCCTGCTTTTGCGGCGGTATATGGCGGAGCAGTTCAAATGCTTGGGCGTGATTATCGCGCTGGAAAGGTCTATGCCGAGCGGACTGTTCCCGGTTGGAAAGTAACGATAGAGCCGCTTGCCTGCCGTATGAAAACGGCGGAGTCGCTTTGCTTCGGCGAACAGATAGGCTGGTTTGTACCGACTATCATCGACGAAGCAGACAAGTTTCCGTTCCAGCGAAAGGCAGTTCGATTACGGCATCAGGTGCGGCATTATTTTTATAAGGGCGAAATGTGCCGCCCACCGGATTTGCCCTGTGAATTGCCGACTGTCACAGCGGATTGGAACTTTTATAATTCGCCGCTCATTACGGGACCTGCTGTTCGTACCGGCTGCTGGAAAATCGTGAAGAACGGCAAGACGCAATCGGCAATTTTGCTCTTCGTCAATATGTCCGAGGAATCCATCACGAGCCGATTTAGCGTTGACTTATCTGAAATCGGATTGGACAAGAACAACATTACGATTCGTCAAATCGGTCCTGAAGGCGTTGAAAAAACGCTTGAACCTGCGGCATTGACACAGCCGGTCGTTTTTCCAGCGGAGAGTGTTTTCGCGTGGGAAATTATGGTAAAATAAGACATCGTATTACGAAATTAACTGATTTTTTTCGCACAAAGGCACGGAGGCACAAAGGGATTCCTCCGTGCCTTTGTGCCTTCGTGTGAAAAACAATTTTTTAACCATTGGAGACCATCATGAAATCGGCAATCCCGGCGTTGACCGCCGTTTTATCATTTCTTTTCTTCGGCACTATTAGTGCTGCGGAAATTCCTATCCCCGGCTTTGATACATGGAAACTTACCGGCACGGGCAAGATTGTTGATGCAACCACGCTTGAAGCAGCGGGCAAAGACAATGTTTCTTCATACTGGCGAAGTCCTAACGTGAAACTGCGTCCCGGCGGTTTTTACCGGTACTCGGTGTCGATTCGCGGTGCCGATTCCCACGGCGGCTGCATACCCTGCGGACTTGAATCGTTCAGTCGGGACTATACCGCCGCCAAAAACGAATGGAAAAACGAATCATTTTGCTTCCGACTTCAGAACACGACAGAGGAAACCCCACTCCGTGTCGGTCAGTGGGAATCAACGGGAACCTTCCAGTTTCGGAATATCAAACTCGAACACGTCATACCGGTGTACAAGGAAGTTACGGTCGGTCCGACAACTCTGCTTCTCGACGGCAGCGAATCCATTCGGGACGGAGTATATCGATTCAACGGCTGGCTCGGCGGAAACACTACGAATATCCATCGTCCGCTTATCTATTCGGACGCTACCTTCAATTCGAATCGCTGGTGTTTGAACGAACACTCCAGCGTCTTGTACTGTTTCTATTTGACGTTTCCCGGTTCACACCACCCCATTGAATTTGACGGCGGTACTATCACTATTGGCTGCTGCTATCACGCTGCCGGTGAAGGCACCGTAGAAGTCAGCCGAGACGGGGAAACCCGCTGGACGGAACTCGGACGTATCGGCAAAACCGGTACACATCAATTCACGATACCGCGGATCGCTTTCCCGATGGAACGACTTTATCTCCGCATTCGGGGACTGCAAGGCAGTAATTTCCAAGTCGAAAGCATCGGACTGGAAGCCCCGCTGGTAGCAGAACATCGGGGAATTAAAACAAAGACATTCAACGCTCAAGGTGAAACGTTTATTGCGGCCTCGACCGCTGATGCTGCCGATGTAATTATACTAACGGCGGACGGCAAAGTCCGAATTCGAGAAATCGGCGAAACGAAAGAACAGGTTTTCCCATTGAAAACCTCCGGTTCTCCGGGGGAAATCGAACAAAAATTCATCGTCAACGGCAAAACCTTCACGCTGACGACTTCGACGCATCCCTTGCACCGGAGCGATTACGGTTATTTCGCCCCCTACAACGCCGGTGAGAAAACGAGTTTATGGTGGTGCGAAGCCGACTGGAAAGTTTCCCGCGACCGACCAGTACCGGCGGCGAATACACAAAAATATATTGAGATATTCGCTGGTAAGAATGACATCGAGACCTTTCAACTGGTACTTCGCAGTACCGAACCTATCAAGGGTCTGAAAGCAAAGGCAACGCCGCTGACAGGTTCCAACGGTGCGGCAATTTCTCCTGACCGTGTTGAAATACTGTACGCTTATTATCATTTCGTCCATTCGAAGACCGATGGAACCGGTATTATCGGTTATTGGCCCGACGCATTGCCGCCGTTGGACAAACCGATTGACATTGAAGCGAATAAAAACCAACCGATTTGGGTGAAGGTCAAAATTCCAGCAAATGTTCCAGCCGGAAAATACAAAGGGACGATTCATCTGACATCAGATGACGACAATTTTGGGGCGGTGGAAATACCCTACACCGTTCACGTTTGGGATTTTGCGCTGCCAAAGGAAAATCATATTGAAACGGCATACGGTTTTAATCCTCATCAGGCGGCGAATTATCACAACGCCAAGACCGATGCTGACCGGCGGCGCGTTCTTGAGATGTATCTCCAATGTTTTGCCGACCAGCGCATCAGCATTTACAATCCCACGCCGTTTGACAATTTCGGAGTCAAATGGGTTCCCAATGACGAGGAACCGGCAAAGTCGTACTGCGAAATCGATTTTTCCCGTTACGAAAAGGAAATGAGCCGGGTACTCGACAAATTCAATTTCACGAATTTCACAGTTCCCGGTCAGGGTCTCGGCGGCGGCACCTTCCATGAACGCTATCCGCCGTCCATCGGAAAGTACGGCGAGGACACCCCGCAGTATCATGCCATGATGACCGACTACTACACGAAACTGGTCGGCTTTCTGAAGAACAAGAACTGGCTCGAAAAGTCATACGTCTATTGGTTCGACGAACCGGGTGAACACGATTACGAGTTCGTCGCTGCCGGAACGGCAAAGTTGCAGAAATATGCTCCGGGACTTGCCCGTTTTATGACCGTTATGCTTTCGGACGATAAACTCATGCCGGTATTAGACCGCTTCGGTACCTCGTTTGATATTTGGTGTCCGGTTTCGCATCATTTCCAAGAGGATTTAGCCCGCAAACGGATGGACAAAGGCGAAAGGTTCTGGTGGTACGTCTGTACCGGTCCGAAAGCACCGTATTGCACGTTGTTCATTGACCATCCGGCGACGGAATTGCGGACTTGGCATTGGCAGGCATGGCAGCGCGGCATTGTCGGCTCGCTCGTTTGGGAATCAACTTATTGGCACAGCGGGACGGCTTTTCCGAACAGTTTCCAGAATCCTTACGAAGACCCGATGGGTTACGTCAGCGGTTATTCAACACCGTCTGGTACTAAACAACATTGGGGCAACGGCGATGGTCGGTTCATATATCCACCGCTTTCCGCTGCTGTGCCGGGACTTAACGAAGGCAAGCCCGTTTTCGACAAGCCGGTGTCGAGTATCCGCTGGGAGATGATACGTGAAGGTGTCGAGGACTACGAAATGTTTTACCGTCTTCGTGAACTGTTGAAAAGCAAGGCGGACAAGATTTCGGCAGTTGACCGCAAAGCCGCCGAAACACTGCTCAAAGTTCCCGAAGCGGTAACGAAAACGATGACCGATTTTTCTATTGACCCGCGCCCGCTGCTGGAACACCGGCAAAAAGTCGGAGCGATGATTGAGAAGATTGAGAAATTGTGACAAAATTATACCCGTTTTTGCGCGGGAAATAAACGGTGTAATAACCCGTTATTTTATCTATTTTGACAATTGGTGGTGAGTAGCGAATAGTGAGCGGCGGACAGTAGGGTTTTTCAAAACATGACTCTTGCCGTGAAAAAGGCGTTGCCGTGCCGGAGCAGATTTCGGTATGCTTCCAGATGACTTTCTGCCGTGAAGAGCGGTTGTCCATAGCCGCAAGACATCGCACAATGTCTTCCAATTAGTATGTTTGTACCGACACCGATACTGAACAAGAAGTCCGAGGGATGTGTGGAAAGGGCGAGCGGCTTCCTGTAAAATACGCCGCCGTGGTCAAAGAATGCGAAGAGTTCCGCCTTCGAGTTTTCCTTCCAATCGTTTTTCCAATAATTGACGAAGGAATCACATCTCTGACTGTGATATTTCGACTTGGAGCCGCAGCCGTTCCAAATAAGATACCGTCCTTCCGCACTGACCAGATAGCCGGAATCGCCGCTCATCATCGCTTCGGGTGTCCCTCGAACAGTTGCCATACCGCCTATCTGGAAAACCTGACTCTGCGGCAGCATTGACAAGGCAGCACTGCCGTTGCCGCGAAGAATGAACGTCCACTTATTGTTCGGATACCAAATTTTCATCAGGTTCAGTTTCATCAGACAAAAATCGTTGTCAACATATTCTGCCGGAATCGGTGCCAGCGTCTTCGAGTGACCGGCAACGACAGATAAACCAGCGAACAGAGCGGATTTCGACTTCCGCTGGGAATATTCCAAGCCGAAAGTCAGAGCATCGTGTTTTTCCGCATAGTTTAAGAACGTGTCGAAAAACGTCTCCGAGCGGTAGTTCTGATAATGCAGCGTCGCATCCAAGCGATGTTCTTTTTTGTTGATGAGTATCTGACGGAAACCGGGACGATATTGTTCCGAAGTTCCATTGATGTTAAGAATCGCAAAGGCACCCGAAATTGTTTTCGGCTCGCCGTAGTAATATGACATCTCGAAAAAGGTGCCACACCTACTGACGGGAATGTCGCCCTGCATGGATAATGACGAGGTTCCTTCCGTTTTATCGTAGGAAACAAAAAAGGAGTCGTTCAACCCCAGTATGTCCGACAGGTTCATGTACACTCCGTTGCGGATGCGTCCTGACGATGCCCTGCCTGAATTGTCGATGAAGTATCCGCCGGAAATCGGCTGCGGCAGCAGGCGGGTCAACTTGAGCGTACAATTTCCCAAATTCTCGCCCGGTTCGATTTCCGCTGCAAGTTGACTGCGGAACGTTCGATTGTACCGCAGGATTTCGTCCTCCAGTTTTTGGACATTGAACGACTGTCTGCCGGAAAAGTGAAATTGCTTTTGGACGAAATACTTGTCAAACAAGCGATACGTCGCAGTTGGATAATACGGATTTTTTCCGATGCCGAAGCAAGGCGGTGCTTTCGTCGTGATGGTTCTTCGGCTTTCCCGTCCTTCTATGATTTGTACTCTAACGATTCCCCCATCAACGTCCTGAACCGGAAGTCCCGCTCGGGCGAGAACGTGCCTTTTGTCAAACAGGGCATCGATTTCGACAACCATGCGGTACAGGTCGTACATGCTGACTTTATCCATTGCGGTGTATTTCGCCGCTATGGCATCGAGTTCGTAAAAGGGGATAGATCTTGGTATCGGTTCAAAGAGTACCTGATTTAACTTGAAGATTTTCTGCTGCGATTTGCTGTTAATATCGGGCGGCGGCAGTTGCGG
>Ga0123353_10013496_pt1 | contig 11708 bp, 8 predicted proteins | sample TergutLab28metaG_3_FD_92763 | JGI IMG/M metagenome (GOLD analysis project Ga0123353, IMG submission 92763) | Labiotermes labralis P3 segment gut microbial communities from Petit-Saut dam, French Guiana - Lab288 P3 | ecosystem: Host-associated > Arthropoda: Insects > Digestive system > Gut ... | reverse complement strand
GTTGGTTGGTTGGTTGGTTGGTTGGTTGGTTGGTTGGTTTCTTGGTTGGTTGGTTGGTTGGTTGGTTGGTTGGTTGGTTGTTTGGTTGGTTGGTTGGTTGGTTGATTAGTTCACATATTAAATACACAAGTTTATCACCAGAATGAGAAGATTTTATTTGGCAGGAAATCAAATTTATCGCTCTTCTTCCATACACACTGCAGCTGTAGGTGAAAAAGTTAAAGCGCACATAGCCCGATCAGTACAATGATTTACTCAGTTTAATGCTGAAACGCTTTTCAATTATTGTCGTTAGGAAACTTGCTCATGAGTTTAAGGGCACGGAGAGAAGTTCTTCTTGGAAGGAAACACAATTGCGGTGAAATTCTGCGATTTACATTTCTCATCAACTAGAAGGTTCCTTGTAGTAGAACTCGAGAAGTAACTTCAGGTTCATTATTACTGAATATGAGTAGTCCTTAAGCCATCCTGAACACATGAGGGTTCAGATATAACTAGCCAAATCTGCATTGGATGAAGAACTCCATAATTTATGTTGTATAACGTTATATGAACTACTGGCCAGATTATGATAATCTTCAAAATAAAAGCACAATTTATATGTCATAATGTCTGCGAGATTTCGTTACGGATATTTGCCAACGAAAATCTTACTAAAGAATGAAGGCAAACATTTGGAGATGTAGACAATTACACGACTAATGAAGTTATAATTGAAGTTTCTATAGTCCTGGAGATTCACTTTGAGTCGTGTTTAATGACAACGTTTAATGATCTGTTATCAGAAGTGGCCAACTCACACCTGGATACTTCTTCCGAAAGCCTGATATCCACCTACAAGACTATAACATGTGTCATTACCCAGTAGATCACAACATCAGCCTGAAGAAAATCATAACTTGCCTTCTTCATCAAGAAACAACTTTGTAACAAATTCAAGGACAAAGAGACAGTCAGTTCATGTAACACATCAGAGGGAGATAAGGATTGCTATCTATTGTATTTAGTTGAAAATCCTGAAGACCAGAGACTATTTGGGAGATTGTAAAGGTGATATTAATATGGATTCTTCAAGAAATTAGATTTGAAATGTAATGATCCAGTTCGTTATAGAGATACGTAGTTTTTGTGAACTCAGCAGTGAACATTTGAACTCCGCAAATAGCAACGGATTTCTTTATCAACTGAGCACCTCTCTGAATCTCAGAAAGAAGTATTTACCATGTAGCTAGTTAGTGTACAAAAATGTGCTCGCGTCATCTAGGATTTTTTAAAAAAAGAGGAATTAAGGTAGAGACGGGCAGATTCCGGCTACTGCAGTTTGTGAAATTAACGTTTCTCATGCGTGCAATAGATGTCACCTTCCGAAGACTATTCTGTGCCCTGAATACGAGTATGAACGGCGTATGTCTTAACGAAAATGAAACATCAGACGCTGTGTGTCAACAACATAGATAATTATGTGTAGATTTACAGGAAATTACTGTGTAAATAACTGAGAAAATATAAAAAGATATAAGAGAGACAAATTTCACATGGTAGATTGAAGCACGCACAAAACAAAAATTGGTGACAAGTGGGGAAAAGTAGAGATTCCAGAATCTGCTTAGTAGTTGATATTCCATTAAATTATGAGTTGCTTCGCAAAAGCACCACCATGTTCGTGGAACAAACAAATACCATCTTTACTGCTTCCTTCTGTAGGGTAACTCGGTAAGTATTGTGCAAAGAACAACATGGAACTGTCTAACCGTATGTACCCTATTTTCCATTTTTCACACCAATACCACACAGTCTTCAAGTATTCCTAGTATAATACTCCAACTTATTCTCATCTCACACTAAAAATAGAAAGGAACTTTATGGATATCCTGTACTGGCATACTATCTGAACACAATGTTGTCCAGTCTCAGTATAATATCTATTTTTTCATAATGCAGTGCCTTCAACTACATAAGCTACTGTGCTCAGTAATTTTGGATGTTTAATCAATTCTTCATTTAAACTAGCATGTATTTCGCACATGAGGTACATACAACTGCAGGCTTATTTGTTATTGTTTTTTAAAACAATTTCTACAAATACACGTGATTTGAGTTTATCATAATTCGTTATATAGCTACAACTTTGTCTTCTTCATTATTAGACAGATAACATACTCGACGTATTTTGTGCGATGCATTATGCCTGTCTGTCCTGCAGGAAACAGAAAATAAACTATTTTTTGAAACTGATGGCTTAGTTATTGATTTAACTCTCGTCCGTACGGTCCCTTCTAGACAGGCACAATTACACATACTCGTGTTTTTTTACATTACACAAAAATTGGATAGTGAACGACATTATATATCAAACCCAACATATTTACTGGCAGTCCTGGAATAAAATATATGAATAAAGCAGTGTGTCGGCTCAGTTGCCAAGGCACCAAACAGCATGGTTCACTAGGCAAATATTTTTAAATTACAGTGCTTATGTTTATTAACAATTAAAAGATTCTGGATAATCCACTGAGAACTGTGTTTACGTGGATGTGGTTTCTTCGTCATTTAATTCTGTATAACATTTAGTAACCATTCTCCTGTGTTCCATACATACTAGACTCTGTTTACCCTGTGTGTCCCGGATAAATGGCCATCAATATTGTGCAACCATCTGAAAATGCAAGTTCAAGGTAATTTATTTTGTAAGGTGTTACCTGAATTCAATAGATATTTTGAAATTTTGAATCGTTATATAACGAGTTTATACACACACACACACACATATATATATATATGTGTGTGTGTGTGTGTGTGTGTGTGTGTGTGTGACACTTAAAGTTCACTTTTATTGAAATATAATAAGGGACCCCACGTATTTTTATGGAACATAAAACACGTGATCCGAATAATATAATTCGATGTGGAGATGATAGCTGATGCACCGCAGTAGCTTGAGTTTCGTAATCCATTTGGTGACATGTTACGACTATATATATCGACCAATTATTTGCACGGAAGGCATTAAAGCCTGGTCTCCTCAAGTACAGGCACTCGGATCCCTAGATACTCCACTCCAACGGTTAATGATCGTTACACGTGTCGATTAAGTTTCCCCTATTTTTAATTAGGCACCACACCATGAAGACATAAGCGGCGAGGACCCATGGCTCTACGCGTCCAAAAGTTCAGCACTAGATGGAAGCGAGTGACCACTAGTGCTTGGGCTGAAGAAAACCCATGGTGCCCGATGAATAGAGGGCTGAGTGAGCCCCGGAAACTGTCTGAAGGGATGAAGAACAAAATCTTCCATCCCTCCCTGAAAACAAACCCTAAACCTTATGACGACTAATCCGTAACCTATTCGTTATTCCAGCAGCTGTCTCGGCCCATATTAGTACTTATCCATTTTCTAGGAAAACGCGAATTTATTATTGTTCTGTGCTTAAATAAAAACCAAGACATAAAAGCATATGAGTAATTGCAGATACAATCCAACACATTTTTCACCTCGGCATTAAAGAAAGGTAAGTAATCAGCTTCAAGCTCCAGCCCCGTTTACATCCAGACAAAGAGACCCCACTACCAACTACATACGAGGATGGAAGGGGAAGGCAGAAAGCTTTCGGACGTTTTGAGCAAGCCAAAAATCTCTTGTAGATGCTGAGAAATGAAAACCAGTTCTTCGGTTGTCCAGTCGTCTGTCTAGTTACCATATTGACCGGGCAGCCTCATCTCCATCATTTTATATACGGCTTTGATTTTTATTGGTGCAATATTTTTCTAATAGAAGACAGATGCATAAAATGTGGGTTGGTTGGTTCATACAGTAATATATATATTACATAGTGATGGAACTTTTTATGAAGTAGCTAATAATCCATTCTGGTCTAACACGAAACATTAGATCGAATGTTTCTGTTAATACTCTGCCTCCTACTCCACAAATTCCAAGGTCGGTTACGGTTTCGGAGGAAGAATGTGCTGTATATTGAGATTTTTCATATGTATTTCTCACGAATGTTGAGGTAACTTTTTGGGAAATTAAAGTCAACAAAATTACATAAATTCAGCTGCTTCCTCAAAGAGAACAAACTTTACTATTGTAAAGGACAATAAGTAAATGTAGCATGATAGAATTCAAGATGTTCATTGTGACAAGTACGTCAACGCACAAATATACTTTATGGGACGAATGCTGTTACCAAATGTTGAGGCAGATGTTACACATAATTACCACTGTAGTTTAAATTCTTGTAAGGCACAGTGAGATAATTTTCTGCCAATTTTTTTCAGTTAAAAATTATACTCCCATATGAAGATATCGAACTCCCTCGTAAGTAATCTGCTTGAAAGGAGTCGTCGAATATTGTTAAGAACTACAATATAGAGAAGTAACGCGTCAAGTTTTATGTAAATCGCAACATGTGAACTAATTCACTTTGTGAATTTAGAGCATCAAAATATTGACATGTACACCACCATATGTGCTTGCAGGTATACGGTAAAATACATTAATATATTTTCATTACAGTCACCAACAAAAATCCACTCAATATTCACATTGTTGCGATTCGTTTTGTCTAAATTGGAGTGTGTGTTCAAAATCTTTGCCAGAACCCCATCCCAGTTTGTGTATCAGTTAAACGTGTGTACTTCTCCCAAAATATTCCACCATGCTGCTCAACTTGAAAGTACAAAATCTAAACAGACATTATTTACGTATACGCGTAAATGTAGTTATATAACGTTATATATGTAACTGTAAGTAAAGCTCCACAATTATATTTTACTATGCTCCAGTTATATTTCAAGCGTTAATTAATTGTATTCTGCCCACCCCCTCTTCCCCGCCTCTCACTTTCCTGTGCCAGAAACTCGATGCTCTCCTGATTTCCCAAGAGATTTTGCTCTGTGGCTCGTCTCTCAGTCAGCATGCTGCTAGCTGTTACGCCAATTGACAGATTCCATATTGTTACAGTGCAGAATATGGAGAAAATCTCGCTTCATTACTTACAATGAGCCTCCCTCTCCTGCTATACATTAAGACATATCCCATTCCATGTGAAAGAAGGTGAAAGCCCAAACCAAGTGCATGTATGTATGTATGTCTGTACGTACGTACATGTACGTATGCGGGCAAGTATAAACTTATTTATTTATTATGTTTATTTTCTTGTACGTGTGCTCACTGAAGACGAAAACCTCGGAGAAAATACTGAAGTAAGGTAGAATACACCAAAACTGATATTTTAATTCTTCTTCTCGTGTAATGGCAAAGTTTGAGTAATGTTTACGTAGATCTTTTTAAAATAAAAGAGAGGGAGAAACAAATGGCTTCAGATAAACAAATAAGATGGATAGGAAAGAAATACCATAAAGAGGGAAGGCGATATTTATTTTTTGCTGAGAAATCAACCTGGGCCCTAAATTTTACGACCACAGCCTGATAATGGATCATGGTGATATTTTCGCGGTGTGTGTCCTAGATCATCCAAAAAAGTACGATACAGAACCACGAAGTAGACAACAGCTTCTTCATTACTCACTCCCGCCCAATCACCAAACAACATTGCAGTTGATATTGCGGTAAACAGTGTACCGAAGAATTCCACTACGTACATCCATAAAAGCCTGTGTGTGTAGGCTATGTCCCTTTGGGAGGTTCAACTGCCCAACGGACTGAATGCCATAGCCTGCCGTAAGCAAATTTTTTTGCGGCATTATTGTTTAATGTAACGAAGTTATAAATTGCTGAGATAATATTACGTCACTGGAATACGAATGAAAAGAACATGGAGCACTGGAGGAATGACACCGAGAGAAGAAAACCGAAGTACTGGGCGAAATACCTGTTCCACCGCCACTCTGTCCACCACAAATTCCACTGGAATTGGAATGTGGTCGAACCCGGCCCTCCGCGGTGAAAGGCTCGACATTGTTTTAGGGCTAAATGTTTAATGTTATAATTAAACTTCATTTAAAATTTAAACAACAATAGTACATTTCGTGATCGAATAAAAGTCTCACTGAATTTTGGAATAGCGTTTCTCTGGTACTACAGTACAGTTCAGTACACTACATTTCGTGGTACAGTCAATAATGTAGTCTTAACACTGTACAGTATTACTGAATGTGTGTACGTATGTGCAAACTCTGTTCACGCTGTGAGATCTGTGATGTTCATATCGGTGGCTGTAAAAGTAATCCACAGTTCTTGGAATGTGACGCAGTATATTCTGGTAAAGGTTTGCGAGCGTTTCAGAAGAACAGTTTGCCTTCATTTTCAGTGTAGATTATTCATATTTCGATATGTTTTAATAAATACTTTTTCTTTACTTTTCATTACATTTCATAGAAAATATAAGATTTACAACATGTTAGGAACAAGAATATACAAGTGAAAAGAGCGACAGTCTAACGCTCACTGTTACATTGCTATGTATGTTAGCAGGTAGAGTCAGTAATAGTTATGAACAGGAGAAGAAGATGGCAGGAATACAATGTAGTGGAAAGTGTGCGTGAGTTCGTAATTAATTGTGTTCTTTGCCGAAAAATTGCATAGCATTCCTCTAGGTAGCAACACTGCACTTTGCATGCTTTTCCTATACAGGTTTAGTACCTTAATGACAATGTAAAATTTCTGCAGCAATATAATCGTGTCCTCCATTTTTTTTCAAATTGAAGTTACGTGCTTTTAAACAAAATTTATTTACATGGGCAAAATATATTTCTTTAACATATAAATTTTTTAAATTAAATTTTATAATACAAGTTTAATAACGACATTAATATCAACAATAGCTTCCAATTTTAATGTCAACGGCATTGTGCTCGTTGGTACACTATGTTCAGTTGGTGTGATTACTGATAACTCTGGAAATACACAAATTTTCTCGGGTTCACTTCAGAACATAGCGAACCTCCGAGTTAAATGTAGTTAATCCGACCAGTAGATATAGATGTCAACGACCTCTCACTCAGTTCGTACCGAATGCTCCATTGCAACGCGGTTTCTGCCGTTAATACTGTTCCTGCTGCTACGCACACGGCCCACCTCCACCAAACCACCAAACTGAAACCCAACTTAGTCATCTAATATCGGAATCTGGCACAGCCTGCTGTAAAGCTCACATTTACTGCTCCACCTTAAACACGAAACTTCTACTTGTGTTGCAGTCATTTCTATAAATTAATTGGTTCTTTTAGATTATTAATTCGGTATTCCGCCATACGCAACACAATTTGACTTTCAAGGTAACTAGTTTCGGCCTATTTACTATATACATATGTGTGTGTGTGTGTGTGTATGTGTAATAACACGTGAAAGAAACCGTACAATCGTGCATATATGCAGTTTCTATCACGTGTTCTTATAAATAGCAGATACACAAAATAATGGATACAGTTGTGAAAGATACACCTGTCCTTATTTATACGGAGTTGGGCCACCACTTGCCTGTAATACAGATTCTTTCCTTCTTGGAATAGAATCACATAAGTTCTGAACAGTCTCTAGTGGAACACTGTACCACTCTTCATGAAGATTATCTTCTAGTTGCTTTAGAGATGATGGAGGAGGGTATCTTCTTCACGCCCTACTCTCTAAACCTGACCGCAATTTTCCTGGCCAGGAAAGATATTGAAATGCATCTCGTGCTCCTTAAACCAAGACTGAACACTCCTGGCTGTGTGCATGGGCGAATTTGTCACCGTAAAAAATGCATAATTGTTAGGAAACAACAACTGCACCGTAGGATGAAAATGGTTATCTAAAATGTCCACCTAGTCACTGGCAGTGATTTGACCATTAAGAGTAATTACAGGACCAGTAGAATTTCAAGGTAATGCTGCCCAAATCATCACAGATCGGCCTCCATATTTCACAGTTTGAACCATACATTTTGGTTTATAGACTTTCTTGGGCATTCTACAAACATAAACGCGGCCTGATGTTGGGAAAAACTTGAAGGATGACTCATCTGATCATACTATGTATTTCCACTCATCATACTAAAGGTTTTATGATCATTACACCATTTTTGCGTCTTTTAGCGTTGTTGTCATTAATCGGTGGTTTATCAATCGCAGCTGTACCATGGATGTTGGATTTGTGAAGCTCTCGTCGGGCTTTTTTTTGTAGAAACGGGGTCTTCACGATGAATGCTGAGTTCTGCTGTCACCTTTGCTACATTAGTTCTATGATTTTAGACACAATCCTCTTCAATGTGAGGCGATCTCTTACACTTGGTTGTGGTTTTCGGCCACCCTTCCTCTTAGTCGACGATGTCTTCCCACGATTTGTGTATGCCCTCATAGCCTTGGAAACTGCTGGTCTGGATACACCTATAAAGTGGCCGTTTTGGTTACAGATGCTCCAGCTAAAAGTGCACCAACAATCTGTCCTCATTGAAAATTTGACAAGTCTTTAATTTTGCAGTACTTTCAAACGAACTCTTATTAAACACAATCTTTAATGCACTGACAGTGGCACTACACAGCTAAACAAAGAATATAATAACGTAAAATACTCACAAGTAATGTTCTTTCAGTGCAGCCAACACAAAGAATACGAGTATTAATCCTAAACTGTCTAGTGTTTCCATGCTTTGTCCATTCTTAGTATTTAGGTCTGATGATGGTCCGTAAATAGACCCAAACTAGTTACCTTGAAAGTCTAATTGCGTTGTGTATGACGGAATACTAAACAAATACATCTACTGTTCTGAGCACCACGATGGTGTGTCACCTACAGATTGATTGGTTTTCACTTCTCTTGTTTTTATCTAATTAGTTTTCTACATCTGTACACACGGTTTGTAGAGGAGATTCCTTTCTTCCCAGCATCTTCTTCAATATAGTAACTAAGAGGCTAACATTGACAGCAATATTAAACTAAATCTTTTCAGTACTATCTTCAAATATAGTCAATAAGAACTTGACATTACATGCAATGAATTAAACTACGACTTCTCAGCACCTTCTTTAAACATAGCACACAGCTCATTAACTGCAATGTGTTGAACAAAAACGTCAGTGCACTTCTTTGAACATAGTGAGTGAAAACATACAATTAACTGCAATACCTTTAACTAACATTTTCCAGCACCTTCTTGAACTAGAGTGACTAACAGCTTAATATTCACTGCAATATGCTAAACGGAAACTTTTCGGCACCTTCCTCCAATAAGCTGCAGTGACATACACCTAATATTACCTTGAATACACTGAAACAAAACGTGTAACCAACTCACCTAAAATTTTAATAACGGCGAGCGTGACATTAACTTCCGTCAAAATAAAATCTGTAAAGTCACTAAAAATATGGACCAAATGAACTATGGGACCCCGCATAATTTAGAGGAATCAGTCACTACAAAGTAAATGAGAGACCCTTAGGACAACCTACATGGTGCGTTGGTAACTGCCATGAGAACTACCCAAGATTGGGGTAGGTTTTCAGTAAATGTATGTCTAATACGTATATTAAATGTACTGTTGTTTTGACAAGTAATTCAAATTAATCAGTGCACTGCTTACAACACTAAATTTAAATTTTTAATAAAATAACAGGACATGCTTTAGGAAAACGGTGGGGATTGTCCCCTTTTCCCCATTTTTTTTTATTGCTGGCTAGAAATTACTATCCGAAATACTCTGCGACCAGCCATCTTGACATAGATTTTTTTGGGATTCCTATTTTGTAAGGACATTCTGAGATAGTTCCCAAAATTCCGAGTGCTAATACGTGTTTTCTTGCATACTTTCGTGTTTAAATTCATCAAAATTTATCCCCTTTCTCTCAAGACCACCGAATTGTGTTTCCAAATCACACATTTTAAAGTTAATTGGTAAATCAAATTTCCGCGTCTCTTATTTAAGGTCGCTATTCACAATTCTATCTCCTTCATTGTCATGCAACTCCCGTCATAAAGACAAACAGGCCGAAGTCTGGATACCTTCTTACATAGTGATGCAGCCACCCTCCAAGAAATAAAAGTCTCTCATTGTTTTCATAGTTCCCTTTGTCAAATTATTATAATATTTTTACGTCTTTCTTTCCTTTATTCAGCTTTCACCAGGTCAATAAGAAATAAGGCACCAAACTGGAGTCTGGAAATCACTACTATGAAATTTTTGGATTCAAAGTGCCATAAAAAAGGAGCTGATGTCCGCCTTAAAGGAAACCGTTGCAGGTTGGAATTGTTTATCTTTCTGGATTCATTCCAGTACTTTGACTAATAACAACAAAAACAACTGTAATAGTAAACCGTGTTATTAAACACATTTTGTGTAGTTTTTAATTCACAACAAATTCAATCGAAGAACATAGTTCGATAAGCAAAGAGCGAATATCAATACTTCCCTCAACATAAAGGCATAGATCCTAACGTCTGACAAAAAAAACACACCTTAACAATAAAAAGTTACAAATTTCAAAGTCGAGGTCTTTTTTGATCAAAATATCAACCAAAAATGCACTGAACAGGATACAGCTCATGACAAGTGTCAAACTCTTACTTATCTCGGCACTGGAATGCCATCGTCAGGGAGTCTAGAGCAAAAGAGTACAAGTGCAGCACGCTAAACTAGCTACTGCATCGCCCAGATTGGAATGATGGCATCCCGGTGCCGGAACATGTAGGAGTTTGATACTTATCATGAATTATGTTCTATTAAGCGCGTTTGTTGTTTGATATATTAACTGTAAGAACATGCACGATATGAGTAACAATTTTTTTTTATTTCCATATATTATTGTTATTGTTGTTGCTATTATTACTACTAAATTAGGCTACTACTGCAACCAATTTTGTTGCTATCACTATCATCACCACCATAACCACAACCATTATTATTATTATTATTATTTCATTTGTTTACTGTTCCATTTTCGCGCATTTGTGTTGTTTTTATGTTGTACTTGTGTTCTTTTGCCGGCTTGATAATTGGCACTTTTCTGTTGAGTCAGAGCGTTAATATATATATATTTATTATTATTATGTTTTTATCTCTTATCAGAGGCCCTTTCTTCCTGGTATTTCTTTTGAACCGAGGACCGCGGTAGCACAGTGGTTAAGGTGCTGTGCTACAAATTGGAAGGTCTCTGGTTCGATCCCAACTGGTGTCAGTGGATTTTTCATTGACATAAAAATTCTTCCGATCGCACTATGGTACTGGGGTCGACTCAGCTTGTAACAGAAATGAGTACCAGGAGTATTTCCTGGGGTAAAGGCGGCCGGTGTGTAAGGCTGACAACCTACCACCATCCTGTACCGTTGTTACGAAACCTGGGAGCCTTAAATTCCTGGAACCTTCTGGGCCTGTCCAGACCTATAATGGCATTGCTTTACTTTTACCTTTTTTACTTCTCTTGAACCAACGGTAATTCCCACTGCTCAGGCTTCAAGTTTCAGACTGCACTACTTTCCTTATGATGTGTGATGTCCCAAGCATATTTGTCTCTTTTTTTCAGCGAACCTACTGAATGTTTTCCTGCCATGACTTCCAAATTTTTCTTTAAAACTTCTGTTATTATTCCGGTGGCTCCAATTATAATACCGGTAATAATTATTAAAGGTATAATCATGCATTTCATGTTCCACATTTCTTGTATCTCTATACGTAACTCTTGTATTTAATTTCCTTTCTGCTTCCTTTTGCATGACATTTCCGTCCGCTGGTACTGTCACATCTACATGTATGCATGCGTTCTTTTTTTTTTT
>Ga0123353_10013495_pt1 | contig 11708 bp, 12 predicted proteins | sample TergutLab28metaG_3_FD_92763 | JGI IMG/M metagenome (GOLD analysis project Ga0123353, IMG submission 92763) | Labiotermes labralis P3 segment gut microbial communities from Petit-Saut dam, French Guiana - Lab288 P3 | ecosystem: Host-associated > Arthropoda: Insects > Digestive system > Gut ... | reverse complement strand
TCAGCCTCATCGTCGTTTCCACCTTACTCGCTGCTCTTTCTACCTTCCTCATCGTCGACAAAATAAGTAACAAAACCAACGATAAGAATGATACCAGTAACCAAGACCAATCTAATCAAGAAGACGAAAATAACGACGAAGAAGACGAAACAGATAACGTTTTCATCATATCGGAATGGAATCTTAAATTCATCATTCCGGATAGTTTAACCGACATCAGATACGTCATCGACGGCGAAACCGCCTACCTAGTTGGTCGACCGAGCGATGGTAGTCTACAGTATCCCTCCAATCTCAACGGCAGGATCAAAGATGAGACCTTAGCGGTACTATATCGCAGCACGTCCAGCACCCAGATGAATCTGGACATTAGCATACCAGGTAAAAAAGTCGGCAATTACTATTTCTACACCGCCTGGTCATTTAGCGGCCTCGCATCCGGTGCCGGAGTCCCCTCCATCTTCGATGTCGACGACACCGTTTATTCCGACGCCCTAAACGACGTCTTCCATAACATGAACGATATGCTAAACTCCATCCAAGCTATCAACTAAACTCCAACCAACTCTTAATAAACCCCTCAATCCTCCCATCCAGCACCCCCTCCGCATCTGTTTCCTCATACTTCGTCCGCGTATCTTTCACCAACTTATACGGATGTAGCACATAATTCCGAATCTGCTGCCCCCACGACGCGCTCTCCCCCGCCCGCAATTTATCAATCGACTCCGCCTCCTGCTCCACCCTCATCTGCTCCAACTTACCCCGTAAAATCTCCATCGCCTTCTCCCGATTCTGCAACTGCGATCGCTCATTCTGAATCGCCACCACCGTCCCCGTCGGCAAATGCGTAATCCGCACCGCACTATCCGTCGTATTCACGCTTTGCCCGCCCTTCCCCCCACTCCGATACACATCAATTCGCAAATCATCCGGCGCAATCACCACTTCACCATCCCCTTTGATCACCGGCAACACCTCCACTAAAGCAAATGATGTCTGACGTAAATTATCCGCATTAAACGGCGACAATCGCACCAGCCGGTGTACCCCGTGCTCCCCCTTCAATAATCCATATACATCTCGACCAACAAACTCCATCACGCTCGTCTTCACCCCCGCCTCTTCACCCGCCACCCTATCCAAATTTGTCACCCGCACCCCCGAACTCGAAGCCCATCGCATATACATCCGCTCCAACATCCCCGCCCAATCCATCGCCTCTACTCCACCCGCCCCAGAAGTAATCCGCACCACCGCATTACCAGAATCGTATTTCCCCGTAAACCGCAAACTCGCTCGCAACCCTGCCAATTTCTCCTCCATCGCCCCCACCTGCACCCCAATCTCCTCACTCAAACTTTCGTCCCCCAAACTCACCAACTCATCAATATCCTCCAACTGCCCCCTTAACACCACCCATCCATCCATCATTTCATGCAACCGCGCCAATTCCTCATTTTTCACCCGCGCCACCTCTGGATTATGCCAAATCTCCGGATCCGCTACCTCCACCTCCAGCGCCGACATCTCCACCAACTTCACCGCCAGTCCCAACCTCTCCCAACTCGCCTCAAACTCCCCCCGCAACAAGTCCAATCTCTTTTTCACCTCAAACATATGTATAATATATCACATGACCCACATCATCGTCTTCGACACTGGCACCGGCGGCAAAATCTTCGCTGACCATTTTCGCTACGAACTTCCCGCCAACGCCAAAATTATTGAGATCATTGACCGCATCAACTCCCCCTACGGCTCCAAAAGTCCTTCCCAGATCCTTACTCTCACCGAAAACGCCATCAAACCCTACCTCGACCAGCCCAACAATATCATCGTACTCGCTTGCAATACCGCCACCTCCTACGCCCTCTCTTACCTCCGCACCAAATACCCCAACCAAACCTTCATCGGCACCGAACCCGCCATCAAGCCAGCCTCACAGTTCACCAAAACCGGCGGGATCCTCATCCTCGCCACTCCCGCCACCCTCAAGTCCGCATACTATCAGAACCTTAAAGCCAAATTCGCACCCAACATTCGCGTCTATGAACCAAATTGCGCCAATTGGGCCACTCAAATCGACACCAACAAGCTCACGCCCCAAATTATTGACGCCACTCTCACCCACTACAAATCCTACTCGCTCGACGCCATCGTCCTCGCCTGCACCCATTTTCTCGCCATCCCTCCATCACATCTCACCGATATCTTCCCCAAAGCCACCATTTATTCCCCCCTCCCCGCCATCACTGACCACCTTAAAGCACTTCTACTGCCGCCACAAACCGATCTCCCCGCTCCGCATAATTAGCAAAACTATCAAAGCTCGCACACGCCGGACTCAAAATCACCACATCGCCATCCTCCGCCACATCCCTCGCTAATCTCACCGCCTCAGCCATATCATATGGCACTTCCTCTACTCGCACCACGTCATCATACCCCACATTAGCCATCGCCTGCCCAATCTTTTCTCCTTCTGGTCCCACTAATATTATTTTTTTTACCCCACCATCTCGCACTACTCCCGCCAACTCACCGAAATCCGCCCCCTTGCTACTCCCCCCCAAAATCAAAACCTTCGGCTCCACAAATGCTCGAATCGCCGCCATCGCACTCCCCGGTGTCGTTGAAATACTATCGTCATAATATTTCACGCCCCCCACTTCCCGGACAAACTTCAACCGATGCGGTAACCCATCAAACACCCCCAAACCCCGCTTAATCACTTCTGTATCTTCCACTCCCACCGCCTGCACCGCCAGTATCGCCGCCTCCCCATTCATCCTATTATGTTCACCTGGAATAATTAATGTGTTCAATAGCTCCTCAAACCTGCCCGTTGGATACCCCACTTTCTGACCCGCCGACAATTCCGCAATCTCCGTACTCATCGCATTAGTCTTGTCATAAATCACCACGTCCTCCGTCCCCTGCCACCGCACAACATTACCCTTCGCCCCCACATATTCCGCCATGTCACTATGCACATCCATATGATCCCGCTCCACATGCACCACCACCGCTACCTGTGGACTCAAGGTCATATCCCACAACTGAAAACTAGACAATTCATACACCACCATATCCCCCTCAGCAATTTCATCTAATACATCCAATGCACTTACCCCGATATTCCCCACCAACCACACCTTTCGCCCCGCCACTTTCAAGATCTCCGCAATCAACGAACACGTCGTCCCCTTCCCCTTAGTCCCCGTCACCCCAATAATCTTCGCCGGACACTTTTCAAAAAAATACCGCGTCGCACTGGTTAGTTTATCCGTGTTCACTCGATCCGGTCGCACCGACGGCGACCGAAACACCAAATCATACCTCGAAAAATCCAATTCCTCGAACTTCACCTCATTCTGCTCATCAAACATCTCCACTTCATCACCGCGACCCCCAAAATATCCCGCCACACTCTTCCCCTCCACCCCCTTCCCCAAAACTGCAATTTTCATACACCCATTATATCATCCAATTTCTTCGCCTCGCTCACATCATATTCTCCCACCCTCGTCCGCCTTAGTTCCTTCACGTACGCCCCACACCCCAATTTCTCCCCAATATCCATCGCCAAACTCCGAATATACGTCCCGCTACTCACCTGCGTCCGAATCGTCAAATCCGGCCACTCATACCTCAAAATCTCTATATTATGTATATGCACCTTTCGCTTCGGCATCTCCACCTCCACTCCCTTCCTCGCCAACTTATACGCCCGCTCCCCACCCACCTTAATCGCCGAAAATACCGGCGGCGTCTGCTCAATTTCACCAACAAACGACGCTACGGAGTGAGAAATCACAGAAGGACAATTTGACGAATATAGCTTTTCTCCGGTAAAAAAGTCTGGTTGTCCTAATTCAGAAAATCTGTCTGAGCCCCGTAGGGGCGAGTCATTTTCTGAATTAGACGACAAAAGGACTTTTTTACATTCGCGAGCAAAAGGTCGTTCGTCAAATTGTCCTTCTGTAATTTCCCCCTCCGGATCGCCAGTTGTTGACGTCGCTCCCAACCGTATCTTCGCCTCATAAACTTTGTCTAGTTTAGAAAACTCCCCCGCCCTCTTCGTCCCCTTCCCCACCACCAAAATCAGTAGCCCAGTCGCAAACGGATCCAACGTCCCTGTATGCCCCACCTTCACCCTCCACCCCGCCCGCTCGCTCAGCACTCGCCTCACCCTCGCCACCACCGAAAAGCTACTCATCCCCGCCGGCTTATCTACCAACAAAATCTCTTCATCCATCTATATCATTATGCCCCATTAACCTAACTGTCGCAAATTCCACTATCTCGGTAATTGAAACGCCCCTGGATCCTTCGGATACACCTGATCTGGCATCGCCTGATCGGACCCAAGATACATATGCTCATTATCCGGCATCGCTGGCTGTATCGGCACAACTTCCGGCATCACAGGCTGAACCGCCGGTTGCATTACAGGTTGTACTGGTGCCGCCGGCGCAGTAGCCGGTACTGGTACAGCTCCCGCCACCTGTCCCGCCATCGGCTGTTGCATCACAGGCTGAACCGGCTGAACCGGTACTGCCACCGGCACAGCAGTCGGCACTGGAACCATCACCGCTGGTTGCACCACCTCAACCGAAGTAGGTGCCACCAGCCCCGCATTTGGATCGAACGGTGGAGGCGGAGGCGGTAACGCAGTCCCATTGGGCATCGGTAACGGTGATGCCATTGGTACATCAACAGCCGGAGCAGCCGGCATTGCTGCCGGAGGAGTAACCACCAGTGGCGGAGCCGCATTAATATACCCTTGCTCACCACCAGTCGGCGCTGTCATCGCCGGAACATTTTCCGACACTTGTCCGTAATTTATCACCGGCACTCCATTTACCTCTGGAGTATTAGCTATCGCCGGCGCCGCTTGAGCCGCCAAATTTCCAACCGCACCCACATTAGCAACCGGAGGCACATCCGGTACCGTAGCCAGCACTGGCACTTCTTCTCCGATCGGCGTTTTCAATTCTTGCTCAATCAGGGCGCTATAATCCTTCTTCGGCGCGTTATCTCGCAACTCACCCGCTTCCATCTCACTCCCAGCCGCCCGCAACTCCTCCAACAACATCCCCTCCCCAGCAGGAGGCTGTATCACCTTTTCCAATGCTTGCGCCTCATTAGCTATCGGCGGCGGCTTAGTCGGTGTAAAATCCACCGCACCGTGCAACTCTTCCGTTGCTGGCGGCGGCTCTTCTGTAGTCACCTTCGACATCGCATCACGATCTATAGTCAACATGGAAGAATCTTGTAACTCATCCGGCTTGGTCGCATCCCCCTCAATACCCTCAATCGCTTCCGCCCCCTCCACCGCAACACTCTTGCTCCCCACCTCAATATTCGTTGCAATCAACTTCTGATCCGCCCCTCTTGCCATCAATCTACTTGCCATCACCATTGTATCGGGCGTCGTCCGCTCATTTCTAAACCGCTCTGTCGCCGCCACAATCCCCGTCAAAATCGCCGTCGCAACCTGCGCATCCAGCAAATTATTCTGTCCATCATCAAATCGTTCCACCAACATTCCCACCATCTCCGAAATACTACTCGCCGCTGGATTGTTCCACTCTAAATCGCCAAACTGCCCTGGCACTCCCGCCGTCATATTAATCGCCGAAGCATTATGCATAATCCGCCCATGTTCGCTCATCGCCCCATCCAGCTCCGCCGGCGACGACACATTCATCGCTATCACCAAATCAACGTTAAAATCCCCATGCGAAAATTCCAGATCATTCTCGTTTATCGTCGTTCGATACGGCGTAATAAATATCTTTACATAATCTCCCTCAATCTTATATCTCAGATGATCCGCCTTTTCTTTATTCAAGGCGATAATAAAATCTTGCAAACTATTCGTATTTTGCTCAAAAGTTTCTTCCGGTTTCAAAAATTCCAGCGCATTCGGTACTTTACCCGAAAAAATCGCCGTCGCATGCTTACCCAGCTTATCCAGTACCAAAGTCAAACCAACCGCTGCCGCCATCTCGTCCACGCTCGGACTGTTCGACAACGCCACCAGCACATTAGACCCCGCCTGCACTCTATCGACCACCTGCGCCAAAATATCATTAGTCACCGGAGCCGAAGCTGTTCTTGTGTCTGCCATATCGTTTACTTTTGTTTCTCTTTGTTTATTTTTATGACTTCACATCTTCATCTTAGCATAAGCGTTCCGAAATTGCAACCCTTTTCGTCCCATTGAATCATCTTTACATTATCCAAAATTTAAGATATAATTCTCCCAGAATTTAATTAATAACATAATTCATCCGAAAGGAATTTAGATGCCCATCATCAAGTCAGCCAAAAAGGCTGCTCGCCAAGCCGTTAAACGCACCGCCAACAACGTTCAAATCAAAAAGAATATTCGCACAGCTCTCAAAGATTTCAAAAAGAAACCCACCACAAAGAGCGCCAGCAGAGTCCAATCCGAATATGACAAAGCTGTCAAAAAAGGCCTGCTCAAGAAAAACTCCGCCAGTCGTCGCAAAGCTAATGTTGCTAAACTTGCCAAATCCGCCGGAGTCAAACCAACTACCCTCAAAAAACCAGCCCCTGCCAAAAAGCCCGCCGCAACCAAGAAACCAACTACCCCCGCCAAAAAACCTGCAACCGCCGTCAAAAAACCAGTAGCCAAGAAACCTGCAACCAAAAAATAAACATCAGAACTAATCTTTTGGCGTTTATTTTATAGTTGCAATCTTAATTACCGTAGCTTTTATCAAAATCCACGGTTTAATACTCGTAGTTTTCATCCTCATATCACACTCCGCCAGCAGCTTCACTACCCCAATCGCCTTCCAATCCCCACTTTCCAACTTCCGCATCACCTGACTCACCATCAGTCCCACAAACATATACGGATCATTCGTCACCTCAACCCGTTCCACCAACTCCACCGCCCGTCGCCCATCACCCCGCCATGCCACATCCAACACCTCAAACACCAATTTCTTCTCCGGCGTTTCCTCCAACCCAAACTCCCGTATCTCCACCTTATGCTCCACTAACTCCTTATAAACCACCGTTCGCTTATCCAATTTCGACTCCCAAACCACCACCTCATGCGAGCTATCCAAATATTTCGGCAGTTCCGCCCAACAAGCCACATTCTCCCCCAAATCCTTCACCAAAATCCGCCGGGTCTCCGCAAACAACGACGCCCCCAAAAACAAACTCGGCAAGTCTTCCACCTCCAACGCTTCTCCCTCCACCACCTCATAATCCTCCCCCAAAATTCGACCAATCTCCCCCTGCGCTCTCACCCTATCCTCGCCATAAAACACCCGTATCATTTCTGGCACCTCGGACAATGATACGTCCCCCGCCCCGCCACCCGAATCTTCTCTATCGCCCCACCACATCGCTCACACTTCTCCCCCGCCCTCCCAAACACCTTCGCAAACTTCTCCAAATAATCCCCCTTCGTTCCATCCGCCTTCACGTAATTCTTCATTGTACTGCCACCACTGTCAATCGACGCTTCCATCACCTCACAAATCCCTTCTAGCAGCTTCCCCTCCTCCACCTCCGTCACGTCCCGCACCAACCTCCCCGGAAAAATCCCAGCCCTATGCAATCCCTCATCCGCATAAATATTCCCTACCCCCGCCACCACACTCTGATCCAAGATCGCTGCCTTTATCGAGGTGTTCTTCCTCCGTTGCAATCTTTCAAAAAACTCTCGCGCCGAAACTTCCCACAGCTCCGGCCCCAATTTCTTCAAGAATACATCCTCCGCCAAATCCTTATCACTCATCACTTTCGCAAACCCAAACTTCCGCTGATCATTAAAATACAACCTACCCCCATCATTAAACTCAAACACCACCCGCGTATGCCTATTTGGCAATTCGCTCACAAACCCCTCGTCCGGATGTCCGCCAGCAAACCGCTCACTGCCAACATATACCAGTTGCCCCGTCATCCGCAGGTGCACCATCAAATTCCACCCACCATCCAATCCAATAATCAACGCCTTCCCCCGCCGTCGCAAGCCCATCACCTTCCGCCCCACCACCTTATCACTCTCCCCCACAAAATTCTTTTCACTAAGTATCTCAACTCCTACAAAATTTTTTCCCACCAAAAAACCCTCCAGTCCCCGCTTCACCGTCTCAACTTCAGGCAACTCCGGCATAATAGCCTAATTATACCTTAGAATCCTCCAGCTATGAACAACAGATAAAATGCCACTCCATTCTTCAAAACATGTAGAATCATCCCACTCCAAATCGTCCCCGTAATTTCCCTCATCACACACATCACCACCGACATACAAAAGATATTCACTGCTACATTCCACTGTAGTGCCTCCACGTTAAAGCCCAAATGCATTAACCCAAACAGTAAAGATACCGTCAAAATCCCCACCCACGCTGGTACCTTCACTCGAATTTTCCCATACAACCAACCGCGAAAGATAATCTCCTCCGCCACCGGCGCCAACACTACCAGCGACACAAACGCCAGAATCTTATCCGACAACCAAAACAAATTCTCAAACCCAATCTCCTGTGTCTGTTGCCAATCCACTCCAGGAAACAGCGTGGCAAACAAAGCCAACAATATTATCGCCCCAATAAAATACACTGCGAACCCCACCGGCGCCAATCCAATATCCGTCCAGGTCGGCAGTCCCAATATCCCCAACTCTTCACGGTTCGTCTTCATCTTAAACAACTTCCACGGCACCAACACCACCAACAACAAACACAGTACAAACGCTATCGCCGTATACACCGTCGTCCAAACCGGCTGCGTCAATTTATCCCCCAAAATCCCCGCCATCACGATCGCCACCGCCAACTGACAAACCACCAAGCTCACTCCCACCCAAGCCAACAACCCCGCCACCCATTTCACCTTCTTCCAGTCAAGCTTCTCCTTCTCAGCCCGCACCTTTTTCTCCTTCTTCATCTAAAAAACCTTATTATATCCAACACTGTTATAATCACAATCAGCCCAATCAACACCACAAACGCCCGCCCCACAATATTTTCCTCGACCTCTGTCGTCAACTTCTTCTTTCGTAACCGATAAATCACAATCAGCAACCATCTCCCCCCATCCAACGCCGGAATCGGCAGTAAATTCATACACGCTAACGAAATCGAAATAATCGCCGTCAAAAACGCCAAATTCGTCAACCCCGTCGAAGCAAACACTGGGAAAATATACCCGATAATCCCCACTGGTCCACTCACCGAATTCCCCGCCTGCTCCAAATTTTCCACCCCCTCTTGTCTCACGTCCGAATTAAGATTCACCTGCTTCACCACCCCACTCACCAGATTCCACAACAAATACCCCACACCCTTAAACGTCTCACCCGTCAATTGCACTGTCGTCGCCACACCCACCACCGGTGCCGACCACGTCGAACGATACAACGGCACCCCCTCCTGACTCATCGTTACCCCCAATAGATAATCGCTCCCCATCTCGTTCAATCGCACTTCAACCACACTCTCCTCATCATCTCGCACCAGCCTCAATTCAACTAACTCTCCCGCATGCCTTTCATTGAAACTCGTCACATCCTCCCTTAACTTCACATCTTCCCCACCCACCCCCACAATCACATCACCATCCTCTATCCCTGCCTCCTCCGCCGGACTCCCCGAAACCACACTCTCCACCACCACTGGTTTCGCTTCCATCTTCACGTCTCCCGCCACGCTGAACTGCCCATCCACAAAATGCGGCATCCCCGTCCACGCCAAAATCATAAGAATCACTGCTGCTGCCACCAAATTTGCAACCACCCCGAAAAACAACGCTTTTGTCTTGCCCCACAAACTCGCTGACCCAAACCCTCCTTTTCTCTCGTCCGCATCACTCTCCCCCTTCATCTTGCAAAAACCTCCAATCGGCAACCAATTCAACGACAACACCAGTCCCTTACCTTTCGGCTTTTTCCAATCCTTTTTCTCTATCTTCCGCCACTTACCATCTTTCCTCTGCCACGCTATCGCTCGTGGCGAAAAACCAATCCCGAATTCTTCCACCTCTATCCCGCTCTTTCGCGCCGCCCAAAAATGCCCCAGCTCATGCACCACTACCAGCAACATCAACACCAACAAACCAACAATCACACCTAAAACAATATCCATAGCTTAAGTATAACACGACGATATTAGTAAACAGGATTTTGGCAAATCGATTTCCGACAATGTATTAAATTAAAAATGTTTTTGACGTATATTCCTGACGTTACCGACAGGTTCGTACGCAGTGCGGTTCTGTCGGCTAACCAGTGTATGACGTCAAAAAATTTTTAGTCAATTGGAGAAAATCGGTTTGCCAAAATCCTACTTACCAAATCTTCGATTCCGCTTGGCATATTCCGCCAAAATATCCCCCACATCCTCTTGTCCCATCTCCGGCCACATCTTAGAAAGAAACAAAAACTCACTGTACGCCGCCCGCCACAACAAAAACCCAGAAATTCTCTGTTCCCCGCTGGTCCGAATAATCATATCGCAATCCGGTATCTCCGGACAATATAAATTCTCAGACACCGTTTTCTCCGAAATCTCCTTCCCCTGTTCCACCAAACTCCGCACCGCCTGCACAATCTCATCCCTCCCGCCGTAATTAAAGCACACCCCCAGCGTTCCGCCCGTACAATCCGCCGTCATTTTCTCCGCCTTATCTGTCGCCATCAACACCTCATCCGGCACTCGCTCCCGCGCACCCAAAATCGCCAGCTTGATATTCTGCTTCAACATCTTCTTTGCTAATCGATCCACATTCATAATCACCAATTTCATCAAATACTCCACCTCCTCCGCGCTCCGATTCCAATTCTCTGCCGAAAACAGATAAAACGACGCAAATTTCACCCCCCGCTTAAAACATTCCTCCGCCACTACCTCCACCTGTCGCAACCCCCGCCGATGCCCCTCCAAAGTCGGCAGACCTTGTGCCTTCGCCCACCGCCTATTCCCATCCACAATAAACCCCAAATGTACCGGTAAATTCATCTCATCCATCATCCTATTATAGCAAAAATAACCCGTATTTTTACTCTACAACTCCAAGCTCAATCCGCTTAAACTGCTTCACCGTAATATTCTCTCCCGTCTTCGCAATCGCATCCTTAATAAACATCTCCACCGTCCTACTATCATCCAGAATATACTGTTGCACCATCAGCTCACTCACATCTCGCGGATTCATGCTCGCCACCTGCATCGCAATCTTGTGCGCCAAATCCTTAAATTCATCCGTCTTCGCCACAAAGCTCGTCTCACAATTCACCTCTACAATTGCCCCAATCCGCCCATCATGCACATAAGAATCAATTCGCCCCTCCCTCGTCTCGCGATCCCCCCGCTTCTCCGCCTTAGTCAAACCCTTTTTCCTCATTGCCTCAAGCGCCTTGTCGAAATCCCCCTTTGCTTCCACCAAAGCCACCTTCGCATCTGTCAGCCCCACCCCAGACAACTCCTTCAACTTCCTAATATCCTCAATTTTTATGTCTACCATCATTCTCTCCTTGATTTACTTTACCCGACTTTCCCTCTTTCACTGCTTCCACGAAATAGCTCAACAGCAGTTTCACCGCCTTCACCGAATCATCATTCGCCGGAATCGTATACTTCGCTATCGTCGGATCGCTATTCGTATCCGCAATCGCAAACACCGGAATCCCCAGCACATTCGCCTCT
>Ga0123353_10013493_pt1 | contig 11709 bp, 9 predicted proteins | sample TergutLab28metaG_3_FD_92763 | JGI IMG/M metagenome (GOLD analysis project Ga0123353, IMG submission 92763) | Labiotermes labralis P3 segment gut microbial communities from Petit-Saut dam, French Guiana - Lab288 P3 | ecosystem: Host-associated > Arthropoda: Insects > Digestive system > Gut ... | reverse complement strand
TCGGCATTACCATATTTAATTTAGAATTATTAAAACACAAAGATAAAACTAATTTTTCATATAATACACAAATTTATTAAAAATTTCTTCATCAAAGTTATTGTCTCAATTTTTTTTTGCCCATCTGGTGGGGTGTAAAAAATTCCGATTATTAAAAAAACAAATGGGTTCTTTATCTATATCCCTTATTTCAAATCAGATCGCTTAGTAGAAATAATAACCGAAATAAAACCGCCCTTATTTCCTTATTAATAAGCGAATAAGGGGGGGGTGAGGACATCCGGGCTACTAAGGTAGCTTCTAAAAAATAAGGTTTTTTATGAAATCTGCACGAATATTTTTCAGAAATATGGCAAATTTTTTACATTCCACCCATCGGGCATTCATATCAATAGAAATAATTGGTATCAAAAAATTGTAATACCTCGTAGAGGTTTCATAAGGTTAGTGAGCGCAGCCGAACTATTAATCAATCATTTGACATTTCTTCTTTTATGAATCTCCTACGGAGATTTTGGCCTAATTGTATTTGTTTTTCTATTGATATGAATGCCCTAAAGGGCAATAGAGCAGCAAACGCACTGAAAGGGCAAAATAACCCAGCCCTTGCGACACTTGCGAAACCCTTTGTGCCCTTTGCAGTAAAAAAAAAACCACACTACTTATTTATGCTGCCCTTTCAGGGCGAAAATGGATTGGGGGGCTTTTTGTAGCCCAAGGCGATGCCATTGGGTTAGAGTATCCTGCCCCTTCAGGGCGAAAATGGGTTTGGCGTTTTTCCGCCCTGAAAGGGCAATATAACCCAGCCCAACGGCAACGCCTTGGGTTAATAAAAAAAATCCATTTTGCGCCCTGAAAGGGCAATATAGCCTATCCCTTCAACAATTTGAGGAACGTATTTCATAATTCATAATTCCTTTATGAATCTCCTACAGAAATTTTGGCCTAATTGTATTTGTTTTTCTATTGATATGAATGCCCTAATGGGCAAAAAAATGAAAGTTTTTACCTAAATATATTAATATAAATCTATTGTCTCAATAATTTTAACGACAATTTTTCACTATCGCACAAATTTTTCGGCGTAAAATTAACGCTTTTTACCCTTACAGGGCAAATATCAACACCTCCCCGCCGGGTATAAATGCAGGCAACCATCAACTCTTCAGGTGAAAAAATGATATTCAATCTTTGATAAATCATTTCGCAAATCTCTTCGTGAAAGTGGTTTTCATTACGAAATGATACTAAATATTGAAGTAATCCTTTGTATGTCGGTATTTTATAGCCTTTTATGCGTATAAAAGTGCTGCCCCAATCGGGTTGTCGCGTTATTTTGCAATTACTTCTAAGCAAATGGGTTGCAACTTTTATCTCTCCTGATAGATTTTTTTCTGATAGCAGTAATTCAGGCGTTTCGGTAAATTTGGAAAATAATATGGTTTCTGTATCAACTTCTTTCTCTAAAATCTGATAATCAGAAAAATCAAATGGAGCAAAAACGCTTTGATTATCAAAAAATGACAGTAATACGTTGCATTTCAAGAGTTTGCTGAGGTCGTTTTTAATTGTTTCAAGTACGATAGAAACTCCTTCGGCAACACTATTTCCGAAACGCTCCATATTGAAAGAGTTGAGATAGAGTTTAAACGATTTGCTTTCAATAAGAAATGGGCTTTCAGCAGGTAAAACCATTTTTAAAACGCCTGCTACAGGTAATCCATTGTTTGTCAGAAAACTAACTTCATAAGCGTGCCAAATATCAAAACCTGTGAATGGTAAATTATTTTCGTCAATTTGGAATACTTCACGATTTAATTTTCGCGGAACTGCCACCAAAACTTCCGGCGAATAATACTTTGGATAGTCAACTTGTTTCCCTAATACTTCATTCATACTCCGGATTTATTATTAAAAAGGTTTATTTGTAAACGCGGCGAAAATCTCCATCCATTTTTAACTGCCATCTCAAAAGCAATAATCGATGTTTGCTCTAATTCATTTACAGTCGCCCCTAACGGCATAATCATTATATCAGAAATTTTAAAATTTCTTAAATGCGCAAGATAATCGTTTTTGATTTCGTATTCTTCACTAATAGAAGCAATTACAAACTTAAACTGAATCTCTTTGTTGAATTTATTAGCAAAATCGATAAACGATTGCAGAACTTCAATATTTAACCGCTTTCGATCATCATTTTTTGAATTTTTAAGTTTTGGAGATATGCTGAAAAGGTCAATATTTCGGGCAACATTTTCATCAAAAAGCGTTCCGTTGGTTTCAAGGGTCAGATGGGCGCCGGTTTCTGATTTTAACGCTTCGGTTAATAGAGCAAGCGGTTTATTTTGAAGTAATGGTTCGCCGCCTGTGATTACTATATGTTTTATTGAGCCAAGGTTTTGCTTTATGATTTTTATTGCCTCTTCAATTCTAATTTGTTTGTTTTTCCCAACTTTAAAAATAGAAGATGTGTCGCACTGACAAATTTTTCCATCGGGAAGTTTCCATATACAGCGAAGATTACATTTTGCCAACCGTATGAATAAGGACGGAACACCTGCAAGTTTCCCTTCACCCTGAATTGTGCCTGAAAATGAAAACCCCGTTTCGGGATTTGTGTCCAATAAATTCCCTTCAATATCTTTTGTAACAGGGAAAATACCTTCTTCGGATAATAAAAGTTTATTCATTTTTTTCATTATTTAATTGCGGGGTCTTTAATTCCTGCCTTTTCAAAAGCTCTTGCTCGCAGCAGACAACTGTCGCAAGTTCCACAGGGACGCTCGCCGCCTCTGTAGCAACTCCAAGTATGCTCCAAAGGCGCTCCAAGAGTGACGGCAAGCAATATCTCTTCGGTTTTTGTTTTGTTGATAAATGGGGTATGGATTGTTATTGGTTGATTTTTTTCAACGCTTGATACAGTTCCTTTATTTATAGCGTTTTGCATAGCTTCAATAAACTCGCTGCGACAATCGCAATAACCTGAATAATCTGCTTCACTGATGCCAATAAATATATCCCTTGCTTCAATAGCTTCGGCATAAGAGGCTGCTACAGAAAGAAATACCATATTACGGGCAGGAACGTAAGTATTTGGAATATCTTTACGGTCTAAATTTCCGGTTTCAATTTCAAGTGATTCATCTGTAAGCGAAGAGCCGCCCCATCCATCTAAATTAAGAGATACTGTTTTGTGAGATTTTACGCCCGCTAATTTTGCTAATTTTTCAGCAGATTTTAGTTCTTTATAATGCTTTTGCCCATAATCAAAACAAAGCGTATATAACTCATAACCTTGATTGCGAGCCAACCACAACGTAATTGCGGAATCCAATCCGCCTGATAATAAAACAACTGCTTTTTTCATCTTTAGTTTTGTTTAATGACAGGATAGTTTCGAACTGTCAGCAATTTTGCGGCGCAAAAGTAAAAAAAATGTTTCAATAATGATAACAAGTCAATTTTTTTTATACTTTTGACAAATTTTTAAACCCTCAAATTATGGAATTATTTATTGTAATAGGTATTGTAGTATTATTGGTTATTATTTTGATAGTCAAGTATAACCAATTAGTTAAATTCAGAAATACCCGCGAAAATGCGTTTGCTGATATTGATGTTCAGCTTAAACAGCGTCATGACCTTATTCCTCAATTAGTTTCAACAGTGAAAGGATATGCGGCGCATGAAAAGGAAACGTTGGATAGGGTTGTCAGTGCAAGAAGTGGCGCGATGAATGCTAAAACCATTGATGAAAAAATTGTTGCTGAAAATGCGCTTACTTCCGCTCTTTCGGGGCTGAAAATAACTATGGAAGCATATCCTGATTTAAAAGCAAACACCAATTTCCTCAATTTACAGGAAGAAATATCCGATATTGAAAACAAATTGGCTTCTGTCAGGCGTTACTTTAATTCTGCTACGAAGGAATTAAACAATGCCGTTGAAATGTTTCCATCTAACATTGTTGCCGGCATGTTCGGATTTAAAAAACAGTTGATGTTCGACCTGGGAACCACAGATCGGGCTACATTGGAACAAACCCCACAAATTAGTTTCTGAAGTTATGAAGTATGTAGGGATTCAAACACAACAGCGGCGTAATAATTTGCGCTCTGTTGTGTTATTGTTTTTTTTCCCTTGTTTGGTCATCATGCTGACCTTTCTATTCTCGTTTATTTTTTTGTTTTGGGAATCTATGGAAGGTGAAAGATATGGTTTATTGAGTAATTCATTCAATATGACTAAAAGTCTTATACCGATAATTTTAACAGGAGTAATAATTTGGTTTATAGTTGCATATTTTTCCAATATCAGAATCATAAACAAAGCCACAAGCGCTAAACCTTTAGAAAGGCGTGAAAATAAACGGGTTTATAACCTTGTTGAAAATCTTTGCATGACCCAAGGTATGAGAATGCCAAATATTCAAGTTATTGAAGACTATTCACTAAATGCTTATGCAAGTGGTATCAACAAAAAAACATATACAATAACCTTGTCAAGAGGTATAATCGAAAATTTGGAAGATGAAGAATTAGAAGCAGTAATTGCGCATGAATTATCCCATATCAAAAACAGGGATGTTCGTTTGTTAATTGTATCTATTGTTTTTGTAGGAGTTTTTTCAATGATTGCAGAAATGGCAATAAAAATGGTAAGATATTCTTCTTTTAGCGGCGGTAAAAACAATAAAAGCAACGGTATTATCTTGTTAATAGCATTCGCAGTAGCAATTCTTGGTTATTTATTTGCAAGTCTTATGCGGTTTGCAATATCGCGAAATCGGGAATACATTGCTGATGCAGGCGCTGCTGAGATGACAAGAAACCCTTTGGCTTTAGCCGGAGCGTTACGCAAAATTTCAAATAACCCTGCAATTGAAGCAGTTAAACGAAATGACATAGCACAACTTTTTATAGAACATCCACTTGAAAAAAAGAAATCATTATTCAACGGGCTGTCTTCTTTATTTGCTACACACCCGCCAATAGACAAGAGAATTGAGGTACTTGAAGGGTTTTAAACATTCAACGTCCTGTAACTCGTAACTATAACTATATCATGTATTTACGCTATCGTTTATATAGAGTTTATGATATTGGAGGTCTTGTTTTTGGAATTTTGATGATAACTCTTGGTTGTATTACAATTTTCAAATCATTATCAGGGGCTTTTTTAATAATTTTTGGCGCTTATTTGGTTTTTACTGATTCTGCATGTGTGATTGATGTTACCCATTATCGTATTTCATTTCCATATCAATTGTTTGGTTTTATTAATATTGGCAAATGGATGTATGTAAGAAGAGATATGGAATTACTATTAACTGAAACAAAAAAACCTTTCAAAGTAAGATGTGCAAGCAATAGAATAATTGACGTTAGCGATGCCAAATATTTATTACTTCTTTATGATAGTAAGGAAAAGAAAAGTTTTCTGATATTAAAAACCAAATCAAAGGGAAAAGCCGAAAAAGAATTGGTTAGATTAAGCGATTTGCTTGATATTCAAATAAGAGAAGGTAGTTTTTCAGGACAATATAAGGTTTTGAAGATATGAGATTAAAAAAACATCTTTTTTCCCAATTTAAAAAACAGTTGTTTGTTTATATAAAAGAATTATTTTTGCACCGTAAAAACGAAATTTTATAATATAAAAAAAGATATAGGGTTTATAATATAATTTGATATTTAGTTCTTATTCTCTGCTCCGAAAACGACCATTTAATAAGTAGGCGAGAATATGTTAACGAATGTTCACTATGGGAAGCGTGAATTATCGTGCATATTTACCTACTAAGTTTTGGTCGACTATCGGAGTAAATAGGCAAACAATCAAAGCAATTTCACGCTTTTTTATGGACTTTACAGAAAACATAAAAAACATACATATTGGCTGCATAATACAGCAAAAATTGGTTGAAAAATCAATGACAGTAACCGGATTTGCAAAAAAAATAAAGAAAGAAAGAACTAACGTACATGATATTTTTAAACGAAAAAGCATTGATACTGAACTGTTAATAGAAATATCAAAAGCCTTAAATTACGATTTTATAAGAAATGTCTATTATAAGGAACAACCACCTTCAACGATATTAATTTCCATAAAAACAGAAGATGATCTGTTGAAAAAAATAAGCCTTCTCGAAAAAATTATCCGCATTTTAAAAGGAAAGAAATAAAGCGTCAGTTTTATTCACGAAACTGTCAGTAAAATCCACACTTTTTATACCCTGTATCATTTACATACTATATATTTTTGCCCTTTTTTATGAAACTATAACTAATTAATTTTATTATTATGAAAAGAACATTATTTGTTACATTTATTGCATTTATTATCTGCGGTTTGCAGATTAACGGTCAGGGATTTAAAGATCCTATAGGGCCAATTATTTTACCTAATGTAGATGAGGTTAAATACACTTATGACGCGGCAGGGAATAGAATTAACAGGACAATTATACAAGTATTACCGATTTCCTCCACTGACGATGAAGATGAAGATGATCTTGAAACAGATGGAGATGATGATGAACTTGAAATCAGATCGGGGGCGTTTTACGAAGAACCTGAAACAGATTTTTCAAACGCCAACGAGCGTGAGATTTATGTTTATCCCAACCCTGTAAGGGAAGAAGTAACCATAGAAATATGGAATGGCGAAGAAGAAGACAATTATCGCCTGTTGTTTTATGATTCGGCAGGAAAACTGCTGATTGATAAAAAAAGGCAGGGGAATGGCAAAGAACCTGTTGATATGAGCCGGTATGCAACCGGGATTTACCTGCTTATAATTAATTACAACGATGGGAAGAGGGAATATAAAATTGTAAAGGAATGAAAAGCCCCACCCCAGCCCTACCCTGAAGGGAGGGAGTTTTTCCCCCTGCGGGGGAATTAATGGGGGCTAATAATTATTTAACATTTAAAATTTGACCAAATGAAAAGATTATTTATTAACTTAGCGGCGATTTTAGTAATCGCTATGATAATGGGAAATTACGGATATACACAGGTTTTAACAGATAAAGCTGTTGGAGAAATACCGATGAGTTCCGGGGTGTCGCCAACAGGGGCTGTAACGTATAATGTACCGATAGAAGTATATCCGGGGATAAATGGCATTACGCCGCAGTTGTCGATAGCTTATAACAGTCATGCAGGGAACGGCATAATGGGTATTGGTTGGAATATCGCAGGGTTGTCGAGTATTACCAGAGGAGATAAAAGCGTTTATTATGACGGCATTACGCAAGGTATAAAAATGGATAAAGATGATGCTTTCTATTTGGACGGGATGAGGTTGATAAGGATTAACGGGACAGCAACGCCTCCTAAATATGAGAGCGAGCAGGGAAATATTAAGGTAACAGCACATTTGAATGGAAATACAGTTAAATATTTTGAAGTATTTTTCCCTGATGGTAAAAACGGTATTTATGGATATAAGACAAACAACAGTTACAATTATCTTACTTACCCGATAACAGAACTTCAAGATTTATACGAAAATAAAATTGTTTTTCAATATACAGATGAAAACAACAGTTTTAGGATAAGTTCTATAGGTTACATTAATAATTCGGGCGCTAATAGCGGATCAATTGAATTTATTTATGAAACGCGACCCGATGTATTTACCCACTATTCGGCAGGATTAAATATCACAATTACCAAACGTTTATCAAAAATAATATGCAAATTTCTCGGAAATACTTTGCGAAGTTATGAATTTACATACGATTACAATACTTTGCAGAATGTTTCATTCCTAAAAAAGATAGATTGTAAGGCGGGAAATGGGACTTCGTTAAATCCGTTAAAGTTTAGTTATGGGACAGATAATTACAATTCTATGGGGTATAATAGAATAAATACACAGTTATCTAATTTCCATAGTTTTACAGATCCAAGCCAAATAAAGACAATAAAAGGAAAGTTCGATTACGGTACAGACAACGATGGATTGATAGCATTAAACGATTTAAATCCATATTGGGATTACAAAATTTGCATAAATATAAATGATGAAAGCAATTATGCAACCACATTGGAGAATTTATATAATGGAAATGAGAAGATATATATATATACTAAATTACACACATCCAATTTACATACAGACTCTATAACGACAGGAGAAGGATTTATTGATATATTTTGCACAAATATTGAAGGGAAATGTAGCGAAGAAGTGATTAAAGTTAACAATTATGTTGTACAACAAGGCAATAATAAGATTGACAGGGTTATTTTCAGTACATACGAGGCAGCAACTTCAGGAATATCACTTAAGTATACACGTACTTTCGATTTTCCCACTGTTTTAAAAGCCTATTGCTCATCTTACTCAGAGTTTTATATTGTTCAACCAAAGTTTTACTTTACAGGAGATTTCTTGGGGAACGGGAAATCACAAATATTTGTTGTCTCGGCAAATAATCCGATAAGATGGATAAAAGGGACAAATAATCCGGAAATTCCAACCAAATGTTACCTTTTTGATTTGGAATCAAATTCAAATGTTCCTCTTGTTAGTGATGAACCTTTTAGTTTCAATGTGAGTTTTAGTGAGGCAAACGGAACAAACGGCAATTTTAATACCAACTCTTCAGACCGAATTTTAATATTGGATTACGACGGAGATGGGAAATCAGATATATGCCTGATAAACAATTCCGGAGCGCATATATATACGTTTATTGAAGATGGCGAATATTACACTTTACAACATATAGCAACTTTTTCCGTACTGAATTTAAGTAGTTTATACAATAGATTAATAATGGTAGGCGATTTTAATGGGGATGGTAAACACGATTTAATACATTCGCCGTCTATAGGAAGTTCGAACAATAATTGGAACATATATTATTCAAAAGGAAACGGGACTTTTGAAAATGTTGCAACTTCGATTATTACAGCGGATATTTATAGTAGGTTTTTTCTGAAGGATGTAAACAATGACGGAATTACAGATTTAATCCGGTGCATGACATCACAACACCTAAACACAGAAAGATATTTCACTTATATATCTAATGGAAGTGGTTTTTGTGACGAAGAAAGCACAATAGTAAATTCAGGAGACTCCCCAAAATTAATTAACCCAATTGTTATTCCTATAAATATTAACAATAATAATGAAAGTATTCAAATACTTGTTCTAAAAGACAATGATGTTGCCATGTTTTCATACGACAGAGATGATACAAAAGAGAAACTGCTTACAGAATCAACAACAAGTTTGGGAGTTATTGCTAAAAACTATTACCATAAACTCTTTAAATCTGACGATTTTTATACTATAAATAAATCTGATGTTTTTCCGCATATTTATTTTCAGGATCCACACTTTTTTGTTGAACGCCGTGAACAATATTTTAACGAAAATATGCATGAAAATGTAAGTTATAAATACGAAAACGCAGTGATTCACAAGCAGGGACTTGGTTTTAGAGGGTTTGAAAAGATAACCGAAACAGATATTTTGCGAACAAGAACAAAATATCAAAAATTTAATCCTTTAAAATACAACGTGTTAATTGAAGAAGATTCGCCAATAGCAAATATTATTTATAAATATACATTTGTCGAACCAGCAAATAGAATTACCAAAGTATTGGCAGAAAAAATGACCATTGTTGATAAACTGAAGAATACAAATGATTTAACCGAATTTTCTAATTATGACATTTATGGTAATCCGGGAACTATAACCGTAAAATATGGAGATGGATTAGTTACCGAAACAATAACCAATACTTATTATAACAACTATATAAGTGGAACAGGCTATATACTTGGTTATTTAACTACTATGACAAAAGTTACCACAAAAAACGGAAACGGTGAAAATTGGGGAGAACGTTATGCTGTTACTGAGCGAAACGTTAATGGACAACCCAAAAAAGTAAAGCATTTTAAAGCGCCAAACATAACCGTTTTAACATCTTGGAACGACTCTAAAAAGGTATTATACGAAGAGTTTGAATATAACAGTAAAGGTAACGTAGTTTCTTATAGCGAGCTGGCTTATCAGTCGTCAAATCCATTTACAACAACATATCAATATGACAATTATGGAAGGGTGGAAACGGAAACAAACCCGATGGATTTCACAACAACATACACTTATCATCCGACAAATGGAAGTCTGACAAAAATTAAAAATCATAAAAATCAGGAAACTGTTTTTGGTTATGACGATTTTTTCAGAAATACATCCATCACTTATCCGGACGGGACTAAAAGCGCCACTGTTTTTTCATGGGATACTTCAGGTTCAGATGGTTTATATTGTATTCAAAGCAATTACACTCAAAATGGCATAATTGTAAAACCAAGTACAAAAACCCATTTTGATGCAATGGGCAGAGAAACTGTTTCAGAAATACAGAATTTTGATGGTAGTTGGTCTAAAACTAAGAATCAGTACGATAGTAACGGGCGTTTATGGAAAGTTTCTTTGCCATATTCAGGTTCTTCTCCTTCTTATTGGAATACATATAATTACGACAGTTTTGACCGCCCAATTTCCATTGTTGAAGCATCAAACAGAACAACATCATATTCATACAGCGGAAAAAACGTAACAGTTACAAAAGATGGTATTGCTTCCACATATAAATATGATAATCAGGGAAATTTAACAAGCGTTGTTGACCCTGCAGGAACGATTACATATAATCTGAGACCTGACGGGCAGCCAACTTCAATAGTTGCGCCGGGTAATGTAATAACATCTTTTACTTATGACATTTTTGGTCGCAGAGAAACAATTACTGACCCGAGCGCCGGAACACAATCCTGGGTGTATGATTCCGCAGGCAATATTTCCTCTGAAACGGATGCAAACGGCAAACAAACCTTTTACGGATATGATATATACAAACGTTTAGAAACAGTTACACGTCCCGCACCGGAATATAAAACAACATACATTTACAATGATGACGGATTGCTTGAGACGGAAACAGCAAAAACAACGGGCGGAGCAACGGTAACGTCTATGATATTTACGTATGATAGTTTCGGAAGATTAAAAACAGAAACAGAAAACGTACCGGATGGAAAATGGTTTAAGAAAACGTATATATATACAAGCGGGAATATATCTTCAATCCAATATGATTCCCAAACGGGAATAAACTTTGCAAAAGAAAACTATACATACCAAAACGGACATTTAAAGGAGATAAAATTAGGTAACGTATCAATTTGGAACTTAACCGCTGTAAACGCCTTCGGACAACCCACAGCAGTTACAACAGGTAATTTTAGCAGAACATACGGTTACAATTCATACGGATTACCCACCGGTAGATCAGCAAATTTTTCAGTAGCTACATTTATGAACCATACATACAATTTCAATCCATCCACAGGAAATCTGAACTACAGAACGGACAATATCCGCAATAAACAGGAAAATTTCGATTACGACAACATGAACAGATTAACAAGTTTTGGAAATCATACCGCTAATTACCAGGCAAATGGCAATATGTTCACAAAGAGCGACATAAGCGCTACTTTTAAGTACCTGACGCCGAATAAACCTTACACAATATCAGGAGTTGCTCTACCATTTACAGATATTCCCAGAACAGAACAAACCATTACCTATACCTCCTTCAAACGCCCGAACTTAATCACAGAAGGAGATTATTCTGCTTTATTTACTTATAATGGAAGC
>Ga0123353_10013491_pt1 | contig 11710 bp, 9 predicted proteins | sample TergutLab28metaG_3_FD_92763 | JGI IMG/M metagenome (GOLD analysis project Ga0123353, IMG submission 92763) | Labiotermes labralis P3 segment gut microbial communities from Petit-Saut dam, French Guiana - Lab288 P3 | ecosystem: Host-associated > Arthropoda: Insects > Digestive system > Gut ... | reverse complement strand
TCGGTTTTATCCGATGAAGCAGGGCGTCTTTCAAGATAAAGGTAAACTTCCCACGCGTGGCGCGCCCTGTCCAGGGAATAGGCAGCGGCCATTCCGTCGTAATACGCGTGAATATCTTTCCAATTGCCAATTTTTCCTTCACAAATCATCTGCCTGAGTTTATCCACACGGTAAGCGGGTACGATTTGCCCGCCCAGGTTAATCCATTCTTCTACCCTGTGTTTCCTGGTTTTCATTTCGCTGATAAAATCTTTGTAAGAAAGTTCTTTTCTTTCTTTAAGGTAATTGGCAAGGGTTTTAAGGCAATAATAAAGCAGCATTTCACGGTAGGAAGCCAGAGCCCGGCGGGGTTTAAGGATTACAGATTCCCTCTTGTGCCGTTCAAGCCCATCAGCTTTAAGGACTTCCTGATTACTTTGCAGATCATATTCAGGATCTTCATCATCCAGAGCCGCCGCCTTAAAACTAATTCCGGCAGCTGTACTGTTTTCCAAAGGCATTCCCGCGTCCTTCATCCAGGATTCTATTTGGGAAATTGCCTTTATGATCTCTTCCGCGGTATCAGGGGCAAGATAATCTGTTTCGACATGCTGATTTTTTATTATCCGCCTGTCGCGATTATTTAACTTCCACGAATTTCTTTCCAGCGCGTACAGGTTGTACATCCAGAAATATGCGGGCATTACTTCAAGGCGATCCAGGCGCACGTTGTTGTTCACCAGTGAAAAAGGCAGGGTTATGTTGAGCTCGTAGGGATAATCCCCCTTGGCAACAAAGACAAAGGCGGCAAAACGGCTGGAATGTTTAAGCGTCGCGGAAAGTCCTGGCCAAAAGCCGCGCCCGGCGCGAATCTCGCCGTCATTGGCGCGGCTGTTATGATTGGAACCTATTGTAGCGCCCGCTGCTATATTGCTCATTCCCTGGATTAAGCTGGCGATGAGGAAGGAATTGTTGTGGTGCTGTTCATGAAAAGGAAAGATTAGGTTGTTGAGTATTTCACAGCAGGAGACTGTGGAGTTATCGCCCAGCATGGAGTGGATGAGCCTGGCTCCGTATTTAAGGGTTGAGCAGCGTCCCATGAAAAAGCGCACGGCCTTAACGCCGTAAAACGCGTGGCAGCCCGGGCTCAAGATGCCATTTATCAATTCTACGCCTTCGCCTATTTGGCTGGGCTCCTCCTCCGTAGAAAGCACGGAAATATTTTTTAGCTTATTCGCCCCTTTAATGTAGGCGTATTCCCCTACAAAGACATCCTTTATGATAAGGCAGCTCTTGATAACGGAGTGGGAACCTATTATTCCGTAAGCGCCCCGGGGGCCGCCATACTCCCGCTGGGTAATGTTTTTAAGCCTTTCAGTAAGGGCAGTATCGTCGCGGTACGCTGCCCAGAGAAACGCGTCCGCGCATATCATTTCGGGAAACGGAAGTATTGACCTGCCGCCGGCTTCGTTCATCACGTCTATCCAGACCCGCACCTCTTCCTCTTCGCCGTCCTTTAATGCCCCCGCGCCGAATTTGGCGTGGTTTGTGGTCTGCATTTCGTCAATGCGGGTAAGTATGCAGTTTGATCCAATGATGTAGTGAGAAATATAGGAACAATCCTGAATTGCGGTATTATCTCCGATATCGCATGCTATAATGGTGCTGTTTCTGATGCCCGAGGGAACGCAGAAGTCGTGGTGTTGAAGCAGGAACCCGGAGAGCGCTCCTATGCGCACAAGTCCGTAAAACTGCGAATTCCGGATTAAGGAAGGATCAAAGGGATCACTTACCAGAAAAGAGTTCCAGTCTGTACAGAAATTGTTGTTCGCGATTAATGTATCTTTTTCCCCTTTTTCAAGATTTCTCCATTTTTTGCCCTCGGGGGCATGGATATTCCTGAGCCAGTATTCGTCTTTTCCCTGCGGAAGGTACTGCGGGGGGATAAAATCGTATCCAAGCCGTTCCGGTGATGCCTGACTGATATAAGCCATGTATTCCTCCTTTGCGAATTATAGACATTGAGCGGTGTTTAGTACATATTAGAGTATGGTTAAGATCTGCAAAAACGGAGTGTGGATTTTAAAGGGCAGGGAAATAATTGAGGATTGCCCGGAAAATCAAAAGAGGATCAAGCGTCTTCCGTATCAAACGGAAACCGGTACGCTTGCAAAATCTCCGGGTCTTCAGGGCTCCGGTCATCGCGAAGCCGCCCGCAAAGGCAGTATGGCCTCTGAAATACTCCTGGCGCACCATGAAAATTCTGACAGCTGCCTGAGCGCCGAGTTAAAACTTAATTTTGACGCCATGGCTTCCCATGACATTACCTATGTAAATATAATCCAGACCGCCAAAGTAAGCGGCCTTGAGGAATTCCCCATTCCTTATATACTGACCAACTGCCACAATTCCCTTTGCGCGGTAGGCGGTACCATTAACGCGGATGATCACCTCTTCGGGCTTTCCGCCGCCAGGCGTTACGGAGGTGTCTTTGTTCCCCCTCACCTTGCGGTGATTCATTCCTACATAAGGGAAGTTTACGCTGCCTGCGGCAAAATGATCCTGGGAAGCGACAGCCATACCCGTTACGGCTCACTGGGGACTATGGGCGTAGGCGAGGGAGGCGGAGAGCTTGTCAAACAGCTGCTGGGCCAGAGCTGTATTGTTCCGTGGCCAAGGATAATTGCCGTTTTCCTTACCGGTACGCTAAGGCCGGGAACAGGCCCGCAGGATCTTGCCTTGGCTATAATTGGCGCTGTCTTTAATGACGGTTTTGTTAAAAACGCCGTGCTGGAATTTCTTGGAGACGGTATAGGGCAGTTAAGCGCTGATTTCCGCGCCGGTATTGACGTAATGACAACCGAAACTACCTGCTGGTCTTCAATTTGGGAAACCGATGAAACTACAAGGCAGTATTTTATCGCGCATAACCGCGAACAGGATTATAAAAAACTCTTCCCCGGAAATATTGCCTATTACGACGCCATGATCTATGTTGACCTCTCCGATATAAAACCAATGATCGCCATGCCTTTCCATCCCAGCAATGTGTTTGAACTGGATACCTTACTTTCCAATCCGGGGGATATCCTGCGTCAGGTTGAAAAAGACGCAATGGAAAGCCACGAGATAAAGCTGTCACTGACAGACAAGATAGATAAGGGCAGGATCCGCGTTGATCAGGCAGTAGTGGCAGGCTGCGCAGGCGGCACTTTTGACAACCTGCAGGCTGTAAGATCAATTCTGGAAAGAGCGTTAAGCGAAACTTCAGAAAAAGGGCAGGAGGAAGGCTGGCAGGACAAAGGATGCGGCCTCTCGGTTTATCCCGGAAGCCAGAGCATATTATTGGAGTTATCTAAAAACGGCGCCATTAGTTCCCTGATCAAAGCCGGGGCAGTTGTTCGCACAGCTTTCTGCGGACCCTGTTTCGGCGCGGGAGACGTGCCGCCAAATAACGGCCTTTCCATACGGCATACAACCCGTAACTTTCCCAGCCGCGAGGGATCCAAACCCACTCAGGGCCAGATATCCTCTGTCTGTCTGATGGACGCAAGGAGCATTGCCGCTACTGTCCTAAGCGGCGGATACCTCACTTCAGTTGAATCTTTGGATTGGGAAGAGCATGTCAGCCCGTATCATTATGATTCATCCCCTTATCAATTAAAAACATATAACGGTGTTGGAAAGCCGGATAAATCGGCTGCGTTACGCTATGGCCCCAATATCAGCGACTGGCCAGACATGGACAGCCTTGGTGAAAACCTGCTTGTAAAGGTCATTTCCTTTATCAACGATCCGGTGACAACCACCGATGAACTTATCCCTTCGGGAGAAACTTCTTCTTTCCGTTCCAACCCTGCAGCTCTCGCGGAATTTACGCTTTCACGAAAAGATCCCGCTTATGTGGGAAAGGCAAAAGCTGTGAGGGAAGCTGGCATCGCTTTAAAGAGGAACGGGAATAGCGCCAAAGGAATTGAAGCGCGGATCGAAGCGGCGGCGGAATTCCTTCCGGAGCTGCCTGGGATATTCAAATTAATAGCTTCAATCGCCGATATCAGCGAAGATAAAATAAAAAACCTGCAGCTCGGCTCCGCGATTTTCGCGCGTAAACCCGGGGACGGCAGCGCCAGGGAACAGGCCGCAAGCTGCCAGAGGGTGCTGGGAGGAAGCGCGAATTTCGCCAACGAGTACGCGACAAAACGCTATAGGTCTAACCTTATCAACTGGGGCATTCTGCCGTTTATCATAGACGCCGAGCCCCCCTTTAAAAACGATTGTTATGTGTATGTAAGCGGTATCGCCAGGGCAATACGCGACGGAGATGATTCGCTCGCCGCTTTTGCGATTAACACGGAAATAGTTCCCTTAGTTCTACGGCTTCCGGAATTAAGCTCCTCGGAAAGGGATTTGATCCTGGCGGGAAGCCTTATCAATTTAAACCGCAGGCACAGTGGAAAATAAAAGATTTGAAAAGAGCTTACCTGGTTATTATTATTTTTATTTCCCTCAATTTTTCAGCATTGGCGCAGCAGGCGGAAAAAAAAGGTTATAATTTTACAATTGGGTATTCTACAGGGATGATTTCGGGCACAAGCGAAGAAATTGTTTACTGGGATTCAGGTACCAATGATAAATTAAGCCAGTTGCTGTGGGATATAAAGCCATTATCTTATGTGGGGCTTGATCTTCACTTCATACGGAAGAATCCGCAGGGAGAATCAAATAATTCCACCGGTTTTTTTTCTAATTTTTTTACCAATGTTTCCATGAAATTCGGAATTCCGGGCAATACAGGTTATATTGAAGACAGAGACTGGATGAATCCGTCGAATTTGAATTATGTAACTCATTTTTCAGTACATAATAATTTTACAAAAGCCGCTTTGTTGATAGATATTGATATTGGCAAATTATATTCCCTGAATGAAAAAATCAGGATTAAACCGTTTATTTCATATAGCTATATGTATTACTCATGGGCGGCAAGAGGAGGATACGGCGAATATGATAAATACTTTTCGGGGAATTATGAACACCATGATTTTCCGCCGGATGATGATATGATATTATACAAGCAAAATTGGCATATCTTTTCTCCGGGAATATCCATGTTAGGTGATTTTAATAAAAATTTTAATATCGAAGTGTATTTTAAAATAAGCCCCGCGGTTTACGTTGTCGCAAAGGATACTCATCTATATGAATCAGGAGATATAGCGGAATTTACCGATTATATGAACGGAGGATTTTTCTTTGAGCCGAGATTGTTATTATCATTAAAGGTAAATTCTTTATTGACATTCTCTTTTTCTTACTCGTATAGAAATATTAGCAAGGCCCGGGGTGATACAGAAATTGTATATAGCTATAAAGATCCGGGGGTGAGCTATAATACCGGCGGCGCAGCTTATTCTGCCCATCAGGCCGGGTTAATGGCAAAAATCAATATTGAATACTGAGTAAAAAAAATTGGTTCACAGACGCGCGAAATAATGCTATAGTTTGTTCATGTTCAACAGCATACGCGGAACCATAACCGAAAAACTCTCCGACAGCGTTTATCTCCTTTCCGGTGGTATTGAATGGGATATTTCAGTGCCCGGCATTGATATCGTCCGCCTGCCCATGTTGGGTGAGCAATGCCGGCTATTTACCTGGCTCTACCACAGGGAAGACCAGATGAAGCTCTACGGCTTCGCGAGCGATGAGCGGCGGGGGACTTTTCTTGAACTCCTTAAAGTAGAAGGTATAGGGCCAAAAGCCGCCGTAAAAATTATGGGGGGCATAGGCCAGGAGGAGCTTGAGCAGGCGCTTGAAACCGAAGACCTTGCCCGGCTGGAAGCTGTCCCCGGGCTTGGTAAAAAGACCGCCCAAAAGATGATCCTCGCGCTTAAAGGCAGACTTGCCATGGCAAAAGCCGTGCCTGAAACCCCCTATGGGGATCTGGTTGAAGCCCTGGCGGGCATGGGTTATGACAAAAGGGCAGCCGCGGAAGCTTTGGCCGAAGCCGCAAAAAAGGCCGACTCGGAACTACCGCCCGGCACAAACAGCGTGGAAAGGGAAAAGCTGCTTTTCAAGCAGGCTATTGTTTACTTAAGCAGCAGCACTTGATCTTGGTAATAAGGATCTTTATTTATGAAAGATAAATCCACAAGCCCTGTCACTGTTCCCAAAGGTATTCTTCACCCGGAAAAACCGCTTGAAGATGACGGCAGGGATACTGCCCTGCGTCCGCGCAGCCTGGCGGAATTCCAGGGCCAGAAGGCAATGAAAGAAAACCTTACTGTTTTTATTGAAGCGGCAAGGGCGCGGAACGAAAGCCTGGATCATCTTTTTCTTATAGGCCCGCCCGGTTTGGGAAAGACCACACTGGCCCAGGTAGTTGCCCATGAGCTGGGCTCTGATTTTAAGGTGACTTCCGCGCCCGCTCTTGAAAAACCAAAAGATCTCGCGGGCATACTGACCACCATCTCGGAAAAGACTGTGTTTTTTATAGACGAGATTCACAGATTAAAGCCTGCCATAGAAGAAATGCTTTACATAGCGATGGAAGATTACGAGCTTGACTGGATCATAGGGCAGGGGCCGAGCGCCCGAACCATACGCATACCTATTCAGCCTTTTACCCTTGTCGGGGCGACAACAAAGGCGGGGAATGTTTCCAGCCCTCTTATAAGCCGCTTCGGCATTACCTGCCGTTTTTCTTTTTATATGGACGAGGACATGGAAGCCATTGTCAGGCGTTCAGCGGGTATACTTGGCGTTGCGATTAACGATGACGCAGCCTCTCTTTTGGCCCGATCCAGCCGGGGAACCCCCAGGGTGGTAAACCGCCTGCTCCGCCGTATCCGCGATTTCGCGCAAGTTCTTTCCGCGGGCCCTGTTAAAACCGTTATCACCAGGGAAATTGTCGAAGAAGGGCTTGGCCGCCTGGAAATAGATTCCCTGGGCCTTGAGCGTTACGACCGGGAAATTCTTAAAATGATAATAGAAAGATACGGCGGCGGGCCGGTCGGCGCCGAAACCCTAGCAATCTCCATTGGCGAGTCTGTGGACACGTTGGAGGATTATTACGAGCCATATTTAATTCAGGCCGGTTTCTTGCAGCGCACACCCAGGGGCAGAATGGTAACAATGCTCGCTTATGATTATTTAAAGATCCCGGGCAAGAATGCCGCTCCATCCGGGGATGGCTCGACATCGGGGGAAGCCGGGGGATACCTGTTTTAACTTTATGAAAACTTCCGACTTCAGTTTTGAACTCCCCGATCACTTAATCGCGCAGTATCCCACGGCCGAACGCGGGGAGAGCAGGCTTTTGGTGATGGATAGAAATAAACGCAGCCTGGAACATCGCATGGTAAAAGATCTTCCTTCTGTTCTTGAAATGGCAACAGTGATGGTGTTCAACAATACCAGGGTGCGCAAAGCCAGGATTTTCGGTGTGTCGGAAGAAAGCGGGGCGAGGGTGGAATTTCTTCTTCTGAAAAAAATCGATTCTTTTTCCTGGCAGGTTCTTTCAAACAGGTCAAAACGCAGGAGAAAAAACAGCCGTTATATTTTCGATGATGTTAGGGGTGAAATAGTGTCCGATGCTTCAGACGCTTTAGTCCTCCGCTTTGATACCCCTGTTGATGACGCCTGGCTGGACATTCACGGCCATGTGCCGCTGCCCCCTTATATCAGGCGGGAAGATTCTGTTTATGATTCAGAAAGGTACCAGACGGTTTATGCACGGGGAAGCGGTCCGGGACACGATTTTGAACACGGCTCTGCCGCTGCGCCGACAGCAGGACTTCATTTCACAAAGGAGCTTCTCGCGGAGCTGCAAAAAGCCGGAATTGAAACCGCCTTCATAACCCTGCATGTTGGGCTTGGTACCTTCCTGCCTGTCCGGACAGAAAATGTGGAAGATCACAAAATGCACGAAGAGATATATTGTATTGACGATGAAACTGCCTGTACTATCGAAAAAGCCAGGGCAGAAGGAAGAAAGGTTCTCGCGGTTGGCACAACCAGCGCGCGTACTTTGGAATCAGCCTGGATGGAAGAACCCCATGGCGCCTCAACAAACAGCAAGGGCGGAATGCTAAAGAGAGGGGAGGGGAGCACGTCTATTTTTATTTACGGCGATTATCAGTTTAAGGCAGTTGACGCCCTTTTTACAAATTTCCACACACCCGAATCCACCCTGCTTATGCTGGTTTCATCCTTCGCGGGCCGCGATTTTATTCTGGAAAGTTACAAGGAGGCAGTTAAGGAAGGCTACCGTTTCTACAGTTACGGGGACGCCTGCCTGATATTGTAAATATGGTATATTCATATGAAGTTACGCTTCTGATTCTCTGCCCTCTCATTTTTCTCGCGGCATTTATTGATTCAATAGCCGGCGGCGGCGGACTAATTTCCCTGCCGGCGTATATATTCGCGGGGCTTCCGATTCACACTGCCGCCGGAACGAATAAATTTTCCAGCAGCATTGGAACTGCTGCCGCGGTGGTGAATTATACCCGGGGCGGGTGCGTTGATTTCTCCGCCGCCGCCGCGGGAGGCTCCGGCGCCCTAATTGGTTCATGGATGGGAACCAGGCTCGCCCTATCCCTTTCTCCAATGATTTTGCAAATCTGCCTTATGGTAATTCTTCCACTGGCTTTAATTTTCGCTCTTTCGGGCAGGGGCGCGGGAAAAGCCCAAATAAAAGATCCGCCGCCCTTTAAACTTAAATTGATACTTTCAGGTTTAATCGGACTAATCCTTGGATCCTATGACGGATTTTTCGGCCCGGGTACGGGTATGTTTATGACACTGGCACTTTCAGGCCTAATACGGCTGGATTTGATAAAGGCCGTGGGTACTACCAAGGTACTAAACTTTTCTTCAAATATCGCGTCTGTGGTAACATGGCTTGTAAACGGAAAAATACTTTTCCCCATTGCCATACCATGCGCTGTATGCTCTGTCGCCGGAGGTTTTTTGGGTTCCCGAATGGCGATGAAAACAGGCAAAAAATTTATCCGTGTTATACTGGCTCTGGTGGCAATTCTGCTTTTTATTAAAATATTACTGGATTTAATAAAATGAAGAGATTTATAATTCTGGAGTTGTATTTTTACCGTATGAATTAAAAATGTATTTTTTAAAAAAATAACGGAAAATTGGTATTTTGGTATTGACTGCACTATAATGTGAGTGGGTGAATGTAATGATACTATTGATATTACATCCATGCCTTTCATGTGTTCAATAGACCATTGCATATTATTAAAAAAGTTAAAAATTGTGAGAAGCGTGAAATGTCATTTAATTTTAAAGCCGCACTTGTTATTTCCTCTGTGATTGATCTCCAGAATATTAGCGATAATATCCCGGGTATTAATGTTGAGAAAGCTCTTGATATTTTTGGCGGAGACAGTGAATCCCTCCTTCATGTTTTACGTTCATTCGCAATCAATACCAGGCCTCTTCTTAAAAAAATTCAAAATATAAATGAAGAAAATCTTGCGGATTACGCTATTATCATTCACGGAATTAAAGGTTCAAGCCGGAGTATAAGCGCGGAGATGGTTGGGAATTTAGCGGAAGCTCTTGAAAAAGCGGCAAAAAAGAAGAATCTAATCTTTGTAAGCGCATATAATAATAATTTTATTGAAATGACGGAAAGCCTTATCTGTGACATAGAAGAGACTCTAAATAAAATTAACGCGGACATGCAAAAACCCAAAAGGGATAAACCCGGTAATGACGAGCTTGCCAGGCTTTTTACGGCATGCAAGGAATATGACATGGATGGTGTTGACGCGGTAATGGCGGAGATAGAGGGATTTGAGTACTACTCTGACCACGGATTGGCGCAATGGCTTCGAGAAAACGTGGATCAGGTAAATTTTATCCAGATCATGGATAAGATAAGCAGTATGGATATTTAAAAATATTATGAAAAAGATCATGAATAGTTACAGGAGGAAAAAATGAAAACAATTCGTCATAAAATAATTTTGGTAGATGATAACGAAACAAACCTGACCATGGGCAGAAATATTCTCAAGACATTCTATGAGGTTTATCCGGCGCTTTCCGCGGCCAAGCTTTTTGAGATCCTGGAGAAAATTAATCCGGATTTAATTCTTTTGGATATTGAAATGCCTGAGATTAACGGATTTGAAGCCATTAAAAAGCTAAAAGCCGACGAACGTTTTTGTGATATCCCTGTTGTATTTGTTACCGCGAAAAGCGACGACAAAAGCGAACTGGAGGGCTTGGACCTTGGTGCCGTGGATTATATATCAAAGCCTTTCCTGGGACCCCTGCTGCTTAAACGTATTTCAAATCACATTTTAATTATGGAGCAAAATAAAGATCTGCTTGAAAGCCGGGAAGCCATTAAGGATTACGCTGAAAATCTTGAGAAAAAAGTACGCGAAAAGACCAGAGAGGTATTCAATTTACAGAACGCTGTTCTTGCCACGGTGGCGGATCTGGTTGAATTCCGTGACAAGCAAACCGGCTGCCATATTGATCGCACACAGTGTTATATGAATTCTCTTGTGACGGAAATGTTACGCAAGAGGGTATACTCAAATGAAATCGAAAAATGGGATTTGGATTTTTTCCTGCCTTCCGCACAGCTTCATGATGTTGGTAAAATCGCCATAAGCGATCTGATTCTGAACAAACCTTCCAAACTCACCCCCGATGAATTCGAGATCATGAAAACTCATGTAAATATAGGAGTGGATGCCATAGAAAAAATAATGGAGGCCACCCATGAGCACGCGTTTTTGGATCACGCCCTTTTGATCGCGGGAACCCACCATGAAAAATGGGACGGTTCAGGTTACCCAAACGGCCTTAACGGCAAAAACATCCCGCTGGAAGGCCGGCTGATGGCAATAGCGGATGTGTATGACGCCTTAATTACGGTCAGGCCGTATAAAACCGCGCTTTCACATGAAGAGGCGTGTAATATTATCGAGCAGGGCTCCGGAACGCATTTTGATCCTGCCATGATTGAAGTTTTTAAAAATGTGGAGGATGAGTTTAAAAGGGTGGCTGAGGAAATGTCCGCCTGAAATTCATGCCTTATAGCCTGGCTTAACTCCCAAAGCGGTTCATATCAATCTTTCCGTCCGATGAGACAACTACACCTTCCGCTCTGAGTAATTCTGTTTGCAGTTCCCGGCCTTCGCCCTCCCCAAGGGCTATAGTACCGTTTGAACGGATTACCCTGTGCCAGGGAAGATCGTATTTTTCTGAAAGCGAATGGAGTACCCTTACTGTCTGCCGCGCGCCGTTCGGGATTCCGGCGGCAAGGGCAGCGTCCCTGTAGGATGTGACTTTACCCCTGGGAATTGCTTTAATGGCTTCAACAAGGCGAAGTGTGCTGTCTTTCATTACTGTCTTAACCGAACCGGGACATGTTTTAAAGTGATAAAACCCCATGCCCAGCGATATTTCTGAATTTATCATTAACAGAAAGAAAAACGTCGACAAGAACCGGATCAAAATGCTTTTCCTTTTCATTGGAAATGATCCCTACCGCTTCTTCGTGGGAAATTGAGTTTTTATAAGTACGTTTGGAGATTAGCGCGTCGTAAACATCTGCTATTGCCATAATTCTTCCGGGAAGTGGAATGTTTTTGCCGTTAAGGCCGTTTGGATATCCTGTGCCATCCCATTTTTCATGATGATAACCGGCGAATTCTTTCGCGTAATCCAAAACATTGGCTTCTTT
>Ga0123353_10013490_pt1 | contig 11710 bp, 6 predicted proteins | sample TergutLab28metaG_3_FD_92763 | JGI IMG/M metagenome (GOLD analysis project Ga0123353, IMG submission 92763) | Labiotermes labralis P3 segment gut microbial communities from Petit-Saut dam, French Guiana - Lab288 P3 | ecosystem: Host-associated > Arthropoda: Insects > Digestive system > Gut ... | reverse complement strand
TCAATTTGATACTGTTCCCTAACCTCTAGCTCATTTAGCTTCAAGTTAAATCTTTGCCTATCAAACTTCTGTGCGGCCTGTTTACCCACTGCTAATCTTTTCCTAACCTTTGCAATCACCAGATAGTGATCTGTATCACAATCAGCTCCCCTAAAACGTCGCACTTCCAGTACACTCGAATGCCATCTCCTATCTATCAATACAAGGTCAATCTGGTTGTGAGTCTTACCATCAGGGGAGGTCCAGGTGTATTTTTCACTCGTGCAGATACGTAGTTGGTAGCTCATAAATTCCTGTTTTAACAAGGTTATTATGTTTATATTACGATAGCAACAAAGCTTTGCCGATGGCTGTGGAAAGTGGAGCTTTAATAGAATCCATTGAAAATGAAACGCCATACCCCAGTGCGTGCTTACAGCGTAAAAAGTTGTTGAAATTTTTTCCATTATCGCGTAGAATTGTCAGATTTATCCCGCATGGGCAATGCAAGTATAGTATAAATCCTTTCCTCCTCATTTCCTATTCATCTTTCTAAACCATTCAAAAATATTTAGGACTTGTAATTGAAAATTACGTCCAAAATAACTTAGGATAAAAATATATAGCTGTTTAGGCGCGTTAACAAATTGCTATTAGCTTCATCATGTCTGTCCTTTCGCCCGCGTGGAACGACACGTCTTCCAGTGGACGGATGTTCAATAAATTTGATATATGAGAATTTTTTGAAAATGTATAGCGAAAATTAAAATTTCATTAAAATCTGACAAGAGCAACGGGTACCTTACTTGATGACCAGTGTACACTTATGATAATACTTCGCTGAATTCTTCTTAGAATGAGAAACTTTTCGGGAAAATGTTGTAGAGAAAATCAAAACACTAGTTTTATGTTCAGCAATTTTTCCGAAAATTGTGCCGCTTATGAGATAATATGGAAGAATATGGTAATGTCAGACATAAAACAGGTGACAACATAACACTGCACGGAAAACTGCAAGGATACAGACACATACTCAGAATAGTAATCCTTATTAATTTTCCACAGCAATAATGATTACACGAACGCGACTCAGTGTTACTTGATATGTACATTGTCTTATTGATATTTAATATTAATGTGTCTGTTACTTCAAAAATATTTCATGCGTTGAAGTCTTTCCAAAATAAAATTCCAGTTTTAAGGCAACCTTTACCCTTACCTGTAAGTAGTAGCCCAGTAATTTCGAATAATCTTATAAGTTCGAATTTTCTCCTTAAACTGGAATGGGAGGCATTGCTCAAATTTGAGGATTACAAGAACGCATATTGGTAACACTGTCCGCAAGAGTACAGCCCGGAGCTCACATACGTAATTCAAACCCATTACTGCTGATGATAAAATTATATACGCATGTTTTACATGGAAAATTTGATATAGATCTGTAATAACTGTCTGTAATTAATGGCGCGGCTCTCATATGTGGCAACAGCAGCACACAAAATATTCACAATTCGTCAGTAAGTTGAAAACACGGAGCTCGGCTTTGTATGAAGTTGTCTATGACACAACCAATCCCGTTTTAATAAAATTACACCTATTTTTACAAGTTTGTATAAAAATATTATTACTTTGTTGAATCCCACACTCGCAGTTTTTAATTTCATAACACCAATAAAATCAAAGTGTTAGCTTGTAAGAGTCTGAAGTGGGAAGGATACAACTGAACCTAATGAAATAATGTGAAAAGCCAACTTGACGCAACGAGGTAATTTTATTTATGTATGCTTAGCTCGACATGTTTCGGGTACATACGCCTATCATCAGGAGCATTAGATGTTGAGTTGCAGCATATGGTTTTCTGCACCGAGATTTTGGATGGGTGGTGGTCTTGAGAGCCGCTGCGTGGGTCGTGTGTACGGTGCGGATGGTGCCGTGCACCCATCCAAAAAATCGGAGCAGAAAACCATATGCTGCAACTCAACACCTAATGCTCCTGATGATTGGCTTATGTACCCGAAACATGTCGAGCTAAGAATACATAAATAAAATTACCTTGTTGCATCAAGTTGGCATTTCACATTATTTCATGAGGAAGATGTACAGTTAAACAACGCTCAAATTGAGCCTAACTTTGTAAATGTTGTGTAGTGTCAGATCTTCGGTAAATATGCTAATACGTTACAGCTATTTATTTTTCTGTCGGATTGAAAAATCTTAATCTGCATTTAGCTTTCCTTTTGGTGAAGACGATAAACGAAAACAAAGGAACGAGTAATGTTGTATTTTTAGAGGTTAGAATATAAACGTGCTTAAAAATTCTTTATGAAGTTCACTTATATTTATGCCTATCTGTCACAGACTGATGATGGCACAAATTTTAGAATTTAAACCTAGAACATTAAGCTTATATTACATGTAGGACTTGAGATTGGGTTGGCCGAAGAAAGTGTCATTAAAATATATTTATTAATTTATATTATTGGCACACACACAAAACAAATATTCAGAGCAGCTGAAAGAAGTGCATTATGAAAGAGAACGTGAAATATATGACTTGTCTTGTTAAAAGCTAGCAGACAACAGGCACTAGTGCAGTAACGACGAAGTTAAAAATGGTGGAATGTACGCAACACCCAATGGACTCCAGTGATCGCCCGTTAAAAGGACGTCGTTATTGCCTGCGATTTATAGGAAATTCGTCATGGACCTTTCACCATGGAATGTCAAGTGTTCCCGTACACGGCTACTTGATTTACACGTAGCAACACAATACTGCGACTCGGCAGACCACCATCCGTCAGGAAACTCATTTCCGGTCTGTCCCTGTGGCCCACCACTCCGATCAGGACTGTTTGTATTTTGACCAATGCATAGTGCTCCAAACGCAACGAAACTGAAAAGCAGGAAGTGCCACTATCGTCTTGTTCTGTGAACATCTTAATAAAAACTCGATTCACATCAGCAAGGCATTGTAAGCACAAGGTGTCTAAGGCGCATTCGAACACCCCCCCCCCCAAAAAAAATAAATGTAAACATAGTGGGCTTCATTAGTATAATAAAAATAATTTCCTTATCGGCCGAATGTATACTAGAACAAGCCGAAGCGACGCAACACTCATGGAACTGCCCGGAATTCCACCAGTACGATTATTTTCGCTTTGGTTCTTTTTTGATGAAGTGCAGAGGGCTTTTGACCGTTACATGACGAATAGCAACTTAGGCAAGCTGGCTGCAGGAAGCTTCTTTTTCGGCCGTCGACAGCGCAAGCCGAAAGTGTTGTAGGAACCCGACAGTTCAAATCTTCAACGAAGGATAATTTACGTAAATGTTGGTTAAACACTTAGAAATATATACTGTGTGTGTTACAGATTTTGGCAGATCCCAGTGGCCGCGCGGCCTAAGACATAGGTCTGCGGCCGCTCGCCTGCTGAGATTGTGGGTTCGAATCCTACCAGGGGCATGAATGTTTGTCTGTTGTGATTGTTGTGTTATGTCAGGTAGAGGTCTCTGCGACGAGCTGATCACTTGTCCAGAGGAGTTCTTCCGACGAGCGGATCGCTTGTCCAGATGAGTCCTACCGACTCTGGTGCGTCGTTGTGAGTGATCTAGAAACCTCGTAAATGAGGAGGCCCTGGCCCACTCGGGGATGTCGCGACATAAACAAACAAATGTTGTATATTTTAACATATAGGTAAATGAGACGAACCGATAAGGTAAATGTCAACACGTTTCTCTTCACTCGTGTAAGGAATAAAAGATTAAAAGTAAATGGTAAAACCAGGTGAAGAAAGCAGAAAGGGGGCTGCGGGGAGACCAAGAACTAATCTGTACTGAAGAGAGTCGATAGGCCATTAATTATTTGAATGAGATTAAACTTTTCGAGACATGATCAATAGTATACATAAGTTATAGTAATTAGCAGTAAAATGGATGTGCAGTGGCAAAATCCTGGTGTTACCGATCACATCTATAGAAACGTATTTGAATATTTAATTACACACACCAACACATTTATATATATATATATATATTACTTAAGAAGTCTAAAATTTACATTAAAACATTTAAAACGCTCCTACATGTTTCGATCATACGATCATCCCCAGGGAGCATATATTGTTCTTTGCTAAAGTTATAATTTAAAACATTCAGTGAATTACTTCGTTATGTTAACTTTAGTGCTGTGGCAGCATGTCGTGTTTTTGCGTGTGAGTCGTGCGCCGTTTAGAATGAGCCTGGTTATGGTCGTGCATCTTATGAAACTCACGCTGCACAGCATAAGACGCACAACCATAACCAGCCTCATTCTAAACAGCGTACGACTCACACGCAAAAACACGACATGCTGCCACAGCACCAAAGTTAACATAACGAAGTAATTCACTGAATGTTTTAATGTAAATTTTAGATTTCTTAAATCTTATATACATATATATATATATATATACATACATATATGCATGTGTTGGTGTGTGTAATTAAATAATCTACAGAATACACGGTGGAACTATAAAAATAAGAACAGTATTTGAAATTTAATTAATAAATTATTTCGTATAAGGTTTAGAGATTGTTGTCCTCGGCATTAGATGGAGGAGTGTGGTCAGCTGCAAGCATCCTCCCGCTTACCTCCAGGGAGAAGACCCTGTAGCCAAGTGAATAACAGGCTGGGTGGACCTTCCGGAGTAGAGCAGCGATTTCCAAACTTTCTCGGTTCACGGTGCCCATAGGCCAAAACAAATCCCTAACACTGCTGTTTATTACGTAGTTAGGTCCAAAAGACTTAATAAGTATTTGTTGTAACAGCTTTGTAGCCGTTTGAAAGAATACTACATAAAAATTAAAATATTAACAATATTTTGAAATATCCTGTAGCACCCCCGGGCGCCGCGGAGCACAGTTTGAGAATCGGCAGGGGTAGAATAAACTTCTTGCTCCACTAGTATATCAGTTCTTCAGATCACAATTTACTGTTTATACAGAAAGCGCTATTCCGATTGCCATAGAAAATTTCATGTGCTTCAAGATTAATTTTTCGAGGAAGGAAAACATATTTTACCTTAGAGTTGACAGAAGCATCCGATGGAATTGAGGAAAACTGTTATTTTTTGTATTTTGAAGGAAATTATGAGCCTTCCTCTAAAGTAACCCTCGATAATTTCAACGCAGAATATATTTGCGTAACTGAGGTAAAAGTATCACACGTTGTAATTTGTGTCAGCATTTGCACGAGCTTTTAGTAAAATACGTGGTTTGTAGTATTCTTCCAGTCTCTTATAATTACAGACGAAGTCATAAAACCATCTGGGTTGCTGTTCTTTTCGATTTCAGTTCATAGTAGGCTTTTTATATAGTACGTGCCGGCAACAAAAATTCTTTTCCGTTCCCTTCGGTTCGGTTCAGTGCAGTAGTACTCACTCTCCTTGAAAAACTGCATTGAATCTATTGCAGTAACAGCAATATGCTTTGTTAGCAAATTCTTACTGACAAAGAGAAAGAATATTTTCTGTGCATTTGCTGGGTTTGGCCTAATTTCTTTAAACATGGGTGTATAGACGCATGCTTTTTCAACACCGTCACTAATCCGCTATTTGTGGTTCACAGGCAAGGAGCTTCTACTTTCCATGTACAGTAACCTTCTTTAAACAGATAATCGGTACCAGCTGCCTGCGCAGAATAAAGGTTACCATGTTTTGAAACTTGGAAATATTTGGTCCTCCGCAGCTATGGTTACAGAACAACCAACCTTAATCCTTTTGTGCACAGGCCAGTTGAAAAGTGATGGCACACGCGCAGAAATCAAATTTCGTCTTCCGGCGAAACGGACGAGTCCATTCAAATCGTCGGGGGCGTCAATTCAGTCGAATACTTGCAGCCGAGGTGTGTGCATCAACTTTTATTGTTGATAGTAATGCTGGATACACCATGTTCGAGGTAGTGTGAAGGGTACTGGTTACCCACTTCATTCGCCAGTTTCCCCTTCATTTCCCCTCCCTGCGTCACCGTGTGTCAAAACATTTCAACTGGAGTTTACAACAATACAGTGCGTGGCAAATTATAGACTTTTCTGGGTCCTGAAGAGCAGAAAATTCTTTCCCATGCTCAGTGAAAATTTAATGTCTACGGATTTACTATTCACTACAATACGAAACCAAAACACCACCAACAACTGTTGCTTTTTTAGATCTGAGAAAGACATAGGACACATGGCGGGGATGGGGGATTGGGAGAAATCTCCACCAGTGCTGACTTAGGGGTCGTTTCCCACTATCGTGCGTCTGCTTTCCTTCCTCGGCAATTTCTTTTCTACACGCCATGGTCAAGAAATTGGGAGTGCTGTAGGAACCATGATTCAGAGCGGACTTATTTGCATCCACGCAGTTGGACCGTGCCTGTTGACATCTGTATACATTGACATTTGCTACAGTTCCAATTTACACATGTTACAGAATACCTGCTGCAAGTTGAAGCACTTCACGTTATACTTGGCTCTGGAAAGAGTGTGCCTATTGTGAAACACACAGGCTGTCTGTGAGTGCAAACTGCATGTTTGCGGGGTACACACATCTTCATTCTCAGTCGGTTCCTTAACAACAACAACAACAACAACAACAACAACAAAATCCCTCTTCTATATTTTCAGGTTTCTTTGCAGAAAGATCGCTTTGACATCTCAACTGAGTGGAAACCCACCTTAAGTACAAAATGTCTCTCTTAGAAATGGAACGTTTTATGTGGCAGGTCTTGACACTGATACTAAACGATGTCGCTGCCAATTTGTCATCTCACGATCCGCTCTAAGATAAGAGTAGGACAGTTTCATGTATATCCCCACAATTAAATCCAAACTGTACATCACAGATCCTGTCCAAATACTGGGTTTCGTGCGCCTTCTGCTTCAGTTTCCTGTATAGTGTGTAGGTCATGTGTAATACGGTGAACCTCCACTATTTTGGTCAGAAGTCTTCTCTACGTATATGAGTCGAATTTGGAGATACTACCTCAGAAACTCCTCTGCGGCAATTCGACCAACATAAACGTCTGGACCTGTCGACTTTAAGGGACTCGCTTGTCACATTATTCATCATTCGCACAGTTTTGCTTTATACCTGCCAACTTCGAGGTGTCTGATAAGCGAGAAGCATAACTTTAAACTTGAGGGGTCGTTCACTCCTACTGCAGCGATAGACATTTCTCTGCAGAGGATCAATCGCTACCACACATAAAACCAGAAGTTTCTCCTCCACAAAAACCATTGTAAAAATGACTCTTAGTCTGCCGAAATATTGAACTATACGGACCACAACTAGCGGAGAATTGCAACCACATACACTCCTGAAATTCAAGCAGAGTGTCCAAGTGCGAAATAAGTAACTACGATCACTACAACCAACAACACAACACAACGAAAACGAATTCATATTTATATATATATATTTATTTATTTATATGTGTGTGTGTGTGTGTGTGCATATATATATAAAGAAACATTATTTGTATGCTTATATAATGGAAATACATCGCAGACTTGTAGTAAAATTATAGCGTACAGTAATTGAGCGGAGAATATAAATACAATAATTTTTAAACTTTTAAATAAAATATCCATCAGATACATCGGGCAATTAAATAGGAACATATCAGTCTTTTAAACGGTGTAAAATTTGAACTATACTTGCATATTATTGTAAGCTCTTTGGGATCCGAAATGTGCACAGTTACCTTGTACACTTCAGTATTGTTTTAAAGTAGCCTGATGATGACTCCTCCGAGTCGAAACATGTTGCATTAAAGCATAATTGATATTATATATTGTTGTGTGTTGACTGATACCTAAATTAAATTCAGTGAGAAGCAAAACATTTACCGTCACCTGTATTCGGTTTTGTTTTAAAGCTATTTCGCGCATATTGTACTATAGGGTTACTTTTCAAGTGTCGCTTTATTGTGCCTTATTTTATGCAGAATTTGTGTGTTCCTGCCTTGTGAACGGCTACGAACTTTTGTACCGCCGTACTTATTTATTATAAGGACCCCGTCCCCTCATACGGAGGCATCCTCCCTAGAGGCACTTAGTTTACACCAACTACGAGAATATGAATGCTCACCGGCACATGCTCCAGGCGTATTTATAAAGATTGTGCAACCTATACCACTTCCGTGTAAAACAGAGCAATCGGCTGTCTCTCGTTGGGTGTGTGGTCAGAAAGGCCTCACCGAAAACGAGACCGCTGATATAGTTGTGTGGGGGATTTCATACGATTCTGCTGTTAACAAAGATATTCCCAAATACAGCTGTCTCTTTTTTTATCGGAAGTACGAATGAATCCATAAACAGGTCAATAAATTGAGAGCTCGAAACCATCTACGCAGGTGCGGGAATCTTCGGCTCCAACAGGAGGGATAAGGTTGTTTCGGCACGCACGTTTTCAAATTGGTCACACTGGTTTTAAAAATTGATATTTTGACACTCCACATGGAACCCCTTGGTATTAAACGCAGTCTGGATGAATGTCGGCTTTGAAGTCAGGAAAGATATGTGTTAAACCGCAACGGCAATTTGCGCTTCACATAGGGGCTTATTACCCTAGCATGTCCGAAGTTTTGGCAAATTTTGAAGAAAGCCTTTTTCTCTAAGTTCGTTTAATTGTTCCTTCTTCAAAACAAAGTCGCAAGTTAAAGAACGCCATGCTCTGTGCCGTGCATGAGTGCATACGCATTCCACATTTTTAAAGAAATGATCGCCCTTTAACACTCTTCATATAAACATTGTGCCAACGGATGCCATTGTAATAGGGTATTTAATTTCGTACATCGAGTAATAAAAACAGGGTGGACCGGCAACTTTTGATGTTGGATGACAACAGCGCCCTTCATTCCTTGGTCGTGAAATGATGCACTGTAGTAATTGATATTGGAAAGATGGGTAATTTTACGGCAATAAGCATAGAGAAGAAAACCAACTAGATGCTACTGAATGCTTTATTGCACTTATAATCTGCTCAACATGTTTCGGACACTTATATACCAATCATCAGGAGCTCGAGACTATACTTGTGTTACTGCCGCATATGGTGTGTAATGCCTTGGTTGCTGGTGTTCGGCTGTTAGGAGCATAGCAGCAGGCTATGCGTCCGGGATGAGGGAAATTGTGCGACTCATTCATTGTGCGACTCGTCGCACAATTTCCCTCACCCCGGACGCATAGCCTGCTGCTCTGCTCCTAACAGCCATTCACCAACAGCCAAGGCATTACACACCATATGCGGCAGTAACACAAGTGTAGTCTCGAGCTCCTGATGATGGACATATATGTGTCCGAAACATGTTGAGCAGGTTATAAAAGTACAATAAAGCATTCAGTAGCATCTAGTTGGTTTTCTTCTCTACGCTTATACTACGATGCACGGACAAACATAAATCAAATTTACGGCAATATTTTAGTGAAATAATGTTGTGCCAGCATATTCTTTAACCTCTGATTGCAGGCAATAAAAAAATGAGCCGTTGCATCTCGGCGTCTTAGGCTTGGTACGCACATAGTTCGGTAACGAACACACACACACAGCCTACCAAATACTGTTTTTGAGGTAACAGTTGCAGACACCGTTACGGTGCAAGTCTTTGACGTTAGATATGAAAAATGTAAATTACATATTTTAAATTGTGCTTTCATAATGTGACTTATACAAAAACAAAATAACACAACAAAAATTATAGGTAGTCAAACAGAACAACAATAGAACAGTCGGATGAATGAGTTCTGCTCGCAATTCCTTGCATATATTGAGGATTAATGGATTTTTTTTACAGAGAATGAGGATTTTGTTATTTAACGACGCTGTAAATTTCTAAGATTATGCTACACTACTGGTTCATTAATTGAATTTGAATATGTGTTGCTGGTTTATTGATACTAACAGAAGAATACCGACGTATACCTAATTGAATGTAACCTATCTCAGTTTCAATTTGCCCCAAGCAAATTTCAAGCGGTCTAACCGGGTTTTAAAAAAAGCCTCTGCATTGAGATGCCGGCGCAAAATCACCTTACATACAGCATGGCGTATTTGTTGTGGATTTGTATTTTTTTATATTTTAGGGCCTCAGTGTCAGTCCCGTTCACAATGTGACAACTTATGAATTGTTGAATCCATGTTAATTTAGTAAGATACTCATGTGTTGACACCAGTATTCTCAGACCCCCTTAAAATATGACGTGCAGAAAATTTACCCATTTTATTATGTGTTTTGTAATTTATATTTTATTTTATACACGTGTATACAATCTGAGATTCTGACGCACCACCATTGCCCCTACCCGGACCTCCGAGAATAAATGGAACACCCACGTGTTAGGTTGGCAACGGAATCCAGAAAATGGCTAGTTATATTACGGACAGGCCACTTGCCTGAATCACAGACGAACCTATGCAGATGTCATAATCTGAATGAAAGAAGGCGTCAGTCGCTTTTCACAGCACTTCTTGTTTTCATGCGTGATCGTTTTTGCAATTGAACTGATCGGAACTGTATTTCTACATTACAGTATGTTCCAACTGCAAAATCAGAACCCTGAAATCCCTTTGCTATAATGTCACTGGGCTGGAATACCTCACAAAGCATGTGTAGCTGTTGGGGCTTTGCGTCACCACAATTTATTACAACCATTTTCAAAACTTTTTAACTTTAGAGCTGCTGCAGTGGGGCGGTTTTTACCAAACTGGGACAAAGTTGAAGTGGTTATTCCAACGAGGGGATTTCAAGGTGCGAGAACGATCCTGAAGTACCTGTATGGGTGCCAGAGAGAGAGAGAGAGATCTTTGTGGCTTTCCCGGAATAAGGCAGCATTCATATAGGTCAGGGGGGAAAGGAACCTACGGCCCCTTACTTCATGCCTCTCGGAAACGTGTTAGATACAGAATGAGTCAGATCAAAATAACGCTCAAGAATGACTGATGATCTTTGGCCTCGGTATTTACCAATATCTGTCACTAACAACTGTTATCAGATTTTCGCTGCTAAAATTAAGATACAATCCTTTTATTAATATCGAATGCCAAGATTTATGTTTTCCTAATAAGCAGATTGTTTTAGAAGAATCGCAACTCATTGTACAGCTATATGATCACGTTCTTTAGAGCGTGCTGTTAAACACACACAAAACTGTATTTAATCATTAGAAGAGAAAAATGTAGAAGTACTTTCCTACCCCGTTCTCTCCTATTTCCGACTAGAGCATTGCTTTCTATAAAGTTCTTTGTATTCGCCTGTTTGCCCTTCTGGTAAGAGCAACATATGGTTGAAGGTGAGTATGGATCATTGGTAAAATTATACTGACAGGAGAAAACAGAAATATTCTGAGCAAAACTAGCCACAGTGCCACATCTTCCACCACAAAGTTCATATGTACTAGCCTGGGATGGAATCCGGGCCTTCGCCCTGAAGGGCCGTCGACTAACTGCCTGAGCCATGACAGGACTTTAAAGACGAAGATTGGCCTGAATTATATTTAATGATTCAGCTTTTACCGAACAGTAAAAGCAATTCATACCAATTTGATGTACGTTTGTTCGTGCATCGTTGTATATGGGTAGAGAAGAAAACCAACCAAATGCTACTGAATGCTTTTATTGCACTTATAATCTGCTCAACATGTTTCGGGCACTTATATGCCCATCATCAGGAGCTCGAGACTATACTTGTGTTACTGCCGCATATGGTGTGTAAT
>Ga0123353_10013489_pt1 | contig 11710 bp, 6 predicted proteins | sample TergutLab28metaG_3_FD_92763 | JGI IMG/M metagenome (GOLD analysis project Ga0123353, IMG submission 92763) | Labiotermes labralis P3 segment gut microbial communities from Petit-Saut dam, French Guiana - Lab288 P3 | ecosystem: Host-associated > Arthropoda: Insects > Digestive system > Gut ... | reverse complement strand
TATTCCTGCACACTAACACACCTATAGGCTACTCTTTTATACCTGCACAGTAACAAACTTATAGCCCACTCTTTTATTCCTGCACAGTAACACACCTATAGGCTACTCTTTTATACCTGCACAGTAACAAACTTATAGCCCACTCTTTTATTCCTGCACAGTAACACACCTATAGCCCACTCTTTTATTCCTGCACAGTAACACACCTATAGGCTACTCTTTTATTCCTGCACAGTAACACTTATAGCCCACTCTTTTATTCCTGCACAGTAACACACCTATAGCTTACTCTTTTATTCCTGCACACTAACACACCTATAGGCTACTCTTTTATACCTGCACAGTAACAAACTTATAGCCCACTCTTTTATTCCTGCACAGTAACACACCTATAGGCTACTCTTTTATTCCTGCACAGTAACACACTTATAGCCCACTCTTTTATTCCTGCACAGTAACACACCTATAGTCCACCCTTTTCTACCTGCACAGTAACACACCTATAACCCACTCTTTTATTCCGGCACAGTTACGGAGACAAAGCGAAGGTATAAACTGAGGTCCCTTAGATTTTATTGTATATTATTTTAAGAAAGGAATCGAAAGATAGGTTACATAGCCTGAGTGTAACAATTGTTTAATTATAGGTGTCTTCCCTGTTACTCTCAAATACAAAACCAGCCATTTTTTTTATCCTGTTGCAATTTCAAGAGTCCCTTTCATATGATGGTGTCTGTTCCCAATTCTGTGGAATGTGCACACACGGCACATATAACATTCTGGTTTTCACAAAATATTGTTCATGAAGCTAAATGTTTTGGAAATGGCTCACTTAGCGGGCGATGTACGTGCTTGCCGTCCATTCATCTAAGTCATGGATCCATCGCAGCGTGTCGTCACAACATGACACCGCTGTTTTATTGCCATGGATGAATGTGATTTTATGCGTTTTTCCTTTTGGCTTCTGCCAGTGTATCAAAAGAAAATTCAGATATTATTTCTTCGGCAGCGAGGAAACCTCTGCATGCAACGCTATTGGAAATAGTTATGAACTCACAGAGAGATGTTATGAATGTCCCTACCATGCCACCAACTCCCTTTGTCCTTTGTCTACATTTGCTTGACGGCAACTCAAACGTTTGCATGTAGAAAAAGAAATTATATTGCTTCATCAAAGGGCAAAGTCCACGAATTGTGAAAAGAGTCACTCAGTACCTACCTACACGCAAAGTAATCACTTTTACGGACTCGCGTAGAAACATTTAAGCGAATTACGTATTTTAGGACAAAATCTAACAACCCCACCCTTGTCCGCACTTCACAGTAAAGTCGAAGTAGCGAGCTGTTAAGATACATACGCAAGTGGGCTCACAGTTTCAAGCTTTCTTAACCTCGGCATTAGATGAAGATGGGGTGTGGGGTTAAACGCCGGCCGGTTCAAACCGTGAGTTCAGAAGACTGACTGCGTAATGGCACTGGCTATTGCAGTGATGAGTATATTCTGTCACTTTACCGTCTGCAACAGAGCCACCATTACTTCTTGCATCGGAGACTGTATAGGTCGCACAGCCGCCGGTATTGACCCGATGGCAAAGGTAAAAAACCATGCTGCTGCAAATGGAAATTCCCAACCCATACAACATATTATTTCGTAACACAACACTGAGAACAAAAATTTAAAGGGTTACTTTATGTTAAGGTTATACAGGTGTACGTTTTAATAGAAATGTTTCCTTTCCCTGAGCTGCTCATGTAATTCACCGGCAGGTGTCAAAATTACAATCGTCTTAATTTCTGTTGTAGTAAATCTAATTTTGTGTCCTATAGAAGTACAATAATAGCTAATAATATAATTACGTAAATTCAAAATTATATATGTAAGTTTCAGAGTAATATTGTAGGTCAAACATAGTATTTTTGAGAAACACAAGGTAGACAATCAAGATAACGGATACTGCTTTGCAACCGAAAGATCGTGGTTCGATTCCTGGCAGTGGTTGGCAGACTTTTCTCCAAAGCGTCCAGATCGGCCGTGGGACACACCCAGCTTCCTATTCAGTGAATTACAAAGAGTTCTTCACTCGGGAGCAATGTGGCCAAATGTGAAGCTGACAAATCGCCCAACCTACCGCGAAGTTGAAGAATGAGTGCAGCTGTACCGCAACTTCCACCCCTCCATATTAGCGTCATGACCTCACTACGGACAACTTTACTTTACACGGTACGCTTTCCTGCCTATTTAATTTACCTTCTTCAATTTTCTTTCCTGGTCACAAGAAAATGGGCTCCAGTTATCTTTATGTCAGTACTACATTTTTAATAGAACTTTGTCCATTTCTCTAAATTGTATCAAATGAGTTTACTTTCTGGTATATAATGGAACATCTGTGTCTTCATCTTTAATATTACTTGCTTCTTTCCTTGTATTATCATCCCACACCATCCTCGTGCTCCTGGTTGGAAAATGTCATATAAAGGGAGACGCTGTGTCCACGTGGGGTGGGCTAAGCCAGCCCATTACAGCGACAGTTGGCTGACCACCGGAGCATGCCTTGAGCTCAATATTACACGCTCTCTACCAGACTACTTCCTTCATTCATTTCTTCCAATGACGGAACTTGGGTCAACTTCAGAATAGGCTACATACACGCTGTTCCTTCTTACTGGCTGATCCAATTCACTTACTTTAAGGATCACATTTCATGTCACCGTTGGACTTACTATGTGTATTTTATTGTAGATAATAATATGTAAATTAAACGACCTGCAGCTAACTACTTAAAGAGGCCGAACCTTCTGATTAGGGAGGTGGGTAGGCAGGAGAATGAATAGGCATGCTACTGTATTCCAAATTTTATATTTTTAAATTATCTAAAAATTCTTTTACTCGATGAAACACAGAAAATTTTAACAGTGCGTTACAAATCTTGTACGACTACTTCAACTCGACACGATCTCATGCAAAGATACAAAAATATAAAAACCCCATCGTTTTCAAACAGGACTATGTCTTTTGAATGAAGACATAACGAAGTGCTTGGATACTTACTGTAATACTAATTTGTACGTCAGCACAACTGTTTTTATTACACAAGGTAATATCTAGGCTACATGTTTCGACTAATAGGCCTGAAGATGACTATTTATTAGTCGACACATGTAGCCTACATATTACCTTGTGTAATAAAAACAGTTGTACTGACGTGCAAATTAGTATTACAGGACTAAGTCGTTTTCTTGCAGTGGATCTCGACGAAAGGAATACTGCTGAAATCACAGCAATGCAATATTGGATACAATGAGTCTTATTACAACATTCTTAAGTGATCTGTTGCAGTGTCTGTACGTTGCTCCTTCACACACGACTTCATTTCTGTAACGTTTGTACAATGTTCGGAAAAATGGAGTTGATTTTGCAAAATTCTCTTACCCACTACCGGCATTTTATTTGTAATATAGTGTGTAAATCCTACACAAAGCGTTCTACCATCTTTATAACTAACATACAGCCTCACTTTACTACCAGAGTGGAAAACCTCAGACAATTCACATCGCCGTTTCTTTCGACCCTCGTTGTGTTCCACTAGAAGGAAGAAGTGTAATCGTAATTTTAAATGCCGTGACACTCATATGTATTTGCCCTAACACTCTTCCTAAATTAAACTATTATCTTATTCGTGAGTGAGACATAACGCTAACCATTTTATCCTCAACCTGATATTTTATCGAAGAGCATATTCATACCCACACACACACACACAAAAAAACATTGGTCTGTTTATCTTTCCCGAGACAAACTTCTAGCGAGTTCAGGCAAAATAACCGTACGTGGAGACACGCCTCCTAACCGTTCACAACCATTCCGCAGTATCTTTCACGACGAAATGTCTGTATTTGATGTAGTATCATGTCTTAAAAGACCAAATGTTATTAGATATACGAACCACCAATTTACCACACAAAAATTCTACATTCTGCTCACATTTTATTTCTGCGATTTTTGTAAATCTCAGGACAGCGATTATTTCCCTATGCAGCAATAACTTGCCGATTTTATAACCGAGACGCAGCGTCTCCTACGCAGTGCGAACTGAATATTTACCTGTCATTTACGTTAACTTTCGTTTTCAAAGGGTTAAATGTCATTGTAATGTTGTCCATTTAATCTACACGTATGTACTGAGATTGTGGGATATAACTGAAGTGCCCAACAGATCCACGAGTATGTGTTAGAATGCTCCCCCTTTAATTTTGTGACCATTAGGTTTGCACAGCAATGTCAACAGAAACATTTTGAATGCAGAGAGATCTGTAGGTCTATAGATCTGCCCAACTATACAGCGTTACATCACAGAACTCAGCCCTCAAACTTCATATTTATAAAATAATTTGAAATGCCAACTTGATGCAACAAGGTAATTTTATTGATGTATTCTTAGCTCTACATGTTTCAGGTACATACGCCTATCATCAGGAGCATTAGATGTTGAGTTGCAGCATGTGGTTTTCTGCACCTAGTTTTAGGATGGGTGGTGGTCTTGAGAGCCGCTGCGTAGGTCGTGTGTACGGTGGGGATGGTACCGTGCGAGTCGCACGGCACCATCCCCACCGTATAGAAACGAAGTTACATAAAATTACGTGTAGGCACATATATATTTACACGTTCCGTGTCCCAATCTGCGTTACAATTCTGTTTCCAAGGTACACACAAGAATGCTAACATTCAAATAAAGCAATGGAAACGAATATCCCTACCTGTTCTCTATTGTATATTGCATCGCCTATACCATTCATCTGTACGTCTGTGCCCTTTACCTACAGTCATACCTACAAAAAATATTTATATGTATATATACCTACATATATAAAAGCATAATACACAACAAGCAAGATGAAAAGCCTGTTAAATAAATTTACTTTACGCAAGCAGCCACGAAGTGTATACTTTTCCCTTGACAGACGCAATTAACCTTTGGCGTGGAAGGTTACCGGTTGTCACCGCCAGAGGGCGCTCAACTCGTGTGATCATGACAGCAACCAAATAAAGGAAATGGCGAGACGTGGAAAGAGAATTGAGGAGGTGGGGAAGAAAAGAAAAGAAAAATAGAGAAGAGAAATGGAGGTTTCCCGTAGGCGATAAAACTTTTGTGACAGCAAAGAAATTGAAGATGAAGTTGAAGAAAAATGGGAAAGAGGTTTTTAATTTTGCGAAGAAGAGGCTAGAAAGAAAGGAAAAAGTACGGAAGAGATGGAGAAGACGAGTGGTGTACTCTACCCGCCGAGCGACACCATGCCATTCACGAGGCATCCTTCACATGATAGCCTCCTGCAGTTATTTATGTGCAAGTCACAGTGATAGGTGGTAGGTATCTCCACTGGCTTCTGGTCCTTGTACAAACGTCAGCGTAGTTTGACACGAGTAAGTGTCCGGTCCTTGAAGTAAGTCCGTGTTTATCATTTGTTTATTGTACTTTTAGGAAAATCGTATACAGCATTACTGGACGGTGCTTCTTGTGCGGTTCCGCTTGGAAAAAAATTAACGGAATTAGGAGACTTGAGACACTCCATACATTTTTCTGACACGACAGCCTTCAAACATGAGTGAAAAGTATCAATCATTTATTCTGAACACGTATTATTCATGATGACAACGGAGCACCAACTGAACAATGCAATGTCACGAAATTTCTTGTAGGTGAGGGATGCTGAAATTCATCGACAGATGTCAGCAATTTGAAACAAAATAATCTCTTACTACTCAGAATGATGGAATGTGGTGTCGAAGTCCTTTCTTATTATAAACTGACCACTTCCGTAACTGATACAGATATTCAAAGTGTCCAGTTGTATACTACAGCTCTTCCTTGGATCCCAAAGGTTGATTTGTCAAAAAGTCGTGGCCACAATATATTACGTCAAAGTTCTTCTTTTTCTAAGACGAGTACTTTACAGCCACGTATATTACATTTGACAGTGTTATATAAACTAGAGTACTTGTTCATTGTGGATTGAGTGTGAGGGTAATAGAGAGGCATACGTGATTTGATATCACAAAGAAGTGGTCGTGGACGATCTATAGTTATTAACCTGCGAGAATCTGACTGGAGGGACTGAAGAAATTCATTTAAAGACCATAGGCAGGGCAGATATTCTTCCGGTATTAATACAAAACGAGTATCTTCAGAATTCAACTGATGCGTTGACAGTAATCGGCGTTCAGCCTAACACGAAAGAAAAGGAAAGGAAACGACGGACTCTTTCAGAGTCGGTGATAGCTCCTTTTATACATCTTTGAGGTTATTATCCGTTGGTTTAGGATTCCAAATTGTTTTACTGAATAACGGAGCCGATTACCCTACGCCTTTTTCAGTTTGATCAAGATTTTAACGAGTAAAATTAATATATTATACATGGGCGCACGTTGATTTATACCCAGGCTACTTATCTGAATGTCTATCTTACGGCAAGCATTAAATTAATTGTCACACCGACACTAAATTAAGGCAAACAGAAATTACAAAGTTTCTTACCATCTCTGTCATCCTGCGCTTGCAAGGTTTTCTACAAAATAAATAAACGATAAATGGTCTGCTGCTTCCGGTTCCTTCATTATAGCGTGTTTTTAAACATCGCAGACAAGTCTAGCATGGCTATCCATTTTCGTAGACGTATTAATCTGTCCCTGTAAGAGTCTAAAATTTAAGTAATAAATTATATAGGTGGATGATTATGATAACGTCTTCTCCTGTACGTTTTAAAGATGCTGCATTAATCTTACGTGGAAGAGTAGCATGTAATTATTCTCTGTTTTAATGACAGGTCGGTTATCTGTAGCATGTTGCTTATCGATAAGGGAAGCTGTATATTATCTACTATTAACGTAGTCGTGGAGTTTAATTTTGTAGTCAGTAAATACCTTTAAAATACAGCCTGTTATTAATAACAGTAATTGTTATAATGAAGGACGGGAAGATGAAATTTTAATACTGTTTTAAACGTACAATAATTTCCAAAAACATGGAAGTAGAAAGTAGATTGGAGTGTATGTACTTGTCTAACACAACTATATGATGGTAGATAAATGTATAGAATTTATTATATAAAGAACTACATGTTTCGGCACTTTACATTGGCCATCTTCAGGTTGAGATGGCCAATGTAAAGTGCCGAAACATGTAGTTGTTCTTTATGTCATAAATTCTATACATGTATCTACCATCATATAGTTATGTTAGACACGTACATACACTCCAATCTAGTTTATTTATGAACACAACGGGGATGACGAACCTTATGAACATGGAAGTTATTTTTTAAAAACGCAATTTAAAGGTTCCTTCATTCAGTATGCGTATTCAGCATCGTAACATACAATTTTGGGCCATCTCCTTCATTCAAATTTACGGCAGTTTGGCCTACGATTTAGGTTTATACCAAACTAATACTTGTATAACGTATTTAAATATGTATATATTTTTCGATTCCCAGGCATTTATTATTGTTTTTCTTCTTAGGTCTCTAGCCTTTCTTCAAATCGTTTTGTTAGTCATCTGTCAAACAAAGCACAAACCTATCAACAACAGCCTTACGGGACTAAATAACACAATATTGTACAAAGGTAATATGGTGGGATATAGCTTGATAAAGAAAATAGAGTTTGTTGGTTTGTATTCATATGTGGCAGAAGCTAGTGAACAGACAAATTTTATGTGTTTTTTTTGGCACTGTGCATTGTCATATAATTATACAATATAAATCAATGAAAGACACATTTCCTAAATTAATATTCTAATTTTTTAAGTTTTCTACATGTTTCGAGCTCAAGGTTTAATCTTCAGGAAGACGGTTGTATATACTGGTATGGTTTGGTACTTTTACATGCACCATTATACACAGTCTAGTAGGCACAAGAGTGTGTTCGATGTCGATTAGATTGCGTATACTGTATATATAACCGTCTTCCTGAATATGGATCTTGTGTTGGAAACATATAGAAGACACAAAAAATTAAAATATTAATTTAGGAAATGTGCATTTCGTTGGTTTATATTGTATAATTGTATAATGAAAAGAAACAGTCCGTTTACATACCAGAAATGCATGTCGTTGGGCACAGATACATACGGAAACATTACCGATGTTTTAAATTTGCTAAGTCCGTTGAAAATGGAGAGATGAGGTGGAAGAGGATTTAGATATAATGGGAATAAAATACAGGCAAGGCAATGGTCGGATGGTCGGAGACCTTCGAGAAGGAACAGAAACTGTACTGGAAGCCAATGTCCACAGTGGACTGACGTACTGTAGCGCTAGAGAAGGAGGGTAAGGAGGAGGAGGAGAAGGAGGAGGAGCAGAATAAGAACAAGAAGAAGAAAATAAACAAGAAGACGAAGAAAAAGTCCAATGAAGTTTCACGTCCTCCAGGATGTTACGCCGTTTCTACTGGTAAATACCTGAATAATCGTCCTTCTTAAACCGCCTTACACTGACGATGGAGACAGTACGATCCGCCAAAACGTAAATTAATATTTACCAGTCGAAATGGTATAACATCCCAGAAGACTTGAATCTCCTCCAGAACCTATGTTAAGAACGCTACGTGTCATGTTGCTGAAGTATCGCGAGAACACTGTCAAGGGGCACAATGGACTGTCAACACACCATAATCCCACGATACAGAATTTGGAACGTCACTGAAGAACGTAAAGTACAATTAATATCTGTGAATGCTCTCCAGTTCACGTTACATCGCGCGGCCACTGAGATCGGCTACACTATATTCTAGCGCTTCGCAAATCGAAAACAGTCCTTTGTGAAGAGCTTAGTAAACGACGTAACTCTTTGCACTACATGAAGGAGCAACATACACAGATCGTCATATTCATCAAATTACCTTGTCGCTGAACAGATTGTATTACCAAGCTTCCAGGAAAGAAAATTCGGATATTAGTATTCCTCCGAAATAGCTCTGTCGATTGTAGAAAATCTTCTCTCACGTGCTAGTTATTCTGACGGTCAATTGAACCCTTAAGCTTCAGAACCCCAGAAGACGATCACTCTTATTGAACAATTTTATCACTGTATTCTGTTCTGAGCCAGTTGTATCCTCTTCCCATTGAATATCATATGTGCCAATACTTTGTTTTAATATTATACACCCAACAAGCATCGATTTCACAAACGGAATTTTCTTAGTCAGTTGCAGTATACTCTCTGGCGGGCAACTACTTAGCGAAATGAAACTTCAGCTAAGACAGCTAATTTTGTATTTCGGTATAGTTTATTTCGAACTAAAACCAGATGAAGAGCGCACTCTTTTGCTGGCAGTCTGTAGGCCTATATCACAATCCAAATGCAAATTAACATTAAATTATAACCACAAATTTAGAGATTTTAAATGACCAAATTTTATTATTGTTCAGAGTTTTGATTAAAAATGACGTATAAATAAATAAATAACAATAAATTAAGCCAAGAAATGAGGTTTCAGACATAATTCCCCACTTCATTACACAAAATTCCTACTATTATGCAACGTAGTAGTCCAGTAACTGTAGGGTTACACACACACACACACACACACACACACACATATATATATATATATGTGTGTGTGTGTGTACAAGCACAAACACACCCAATTTACACACACATACTCTCGCATCTCATGCTAGCTTATGGAAGGAAGATAACTGTTTAGAAGTAATTAAGTTCTAACCGTATTCTCTGAAACTCAGAATTCATAAAATGTTGCTGTTTAATTGCAATGTGCACAGCTGTATGAATAAGTTAGACATGTAGTTTAACAACACACATTTTTTTCGGAACATACTGTGACCGTAATTATAGCCTTGGCGATTTAATCTTGATGGCCGCCTACAGGGCGACAAAAAATTATGCAACTGTAATTATTATAATGAAGATATAATTATACTAATGATAGCCTTCTCAATAAGACACTAGTGTGACGTGAATTACTGACTTCTTATGTATATTAAGAGTAGAAAATCACAAGAAATGATTATCCCACAGCCAGTTATAATTACCAGGTCCCGAAGCTGGCTTTCAATTACTAGGCTCTTGATAATCAATCATATGTTTAGATTATGAGGGAATGTTTCAGCACTCATTGACTATAGATTATGGAAAACAGAGGATTTTTAGCATTTCCCAAAACAACAGTTTGTTATCCGGGTTTAGGCATTTAAACAATGCTGGTACTTTCTGCTCACTTACGGAAAGAAAGCTGACTGTTTTGAAACACAGCTTTAAAACCTTCACGAGAGCAATAACACATTTTATTTCAAGATTCACTCATTGTATGGTATTTCTGGCGACCGGTCCATACCCTATTTCAAAGGGATTTCTTCACTGAGTTCAATCTAGTGCTCGCGCTTTCAAGTTCCAGCACCTTCCCTTTTCCTTAGAGCTATCCATAGCTGTTTATGTCATCATCTTTGTCTTTCCGCCCCTTGTATCCTTTCTTCAATACAGCGTTTTAGTAGGCAGTTGCTACGTAAGATGTGACCAATCCACTTAGTCTTCCTTCGTTTTACTCTGTGCAGGATATTCCTTTCCTTCTTGATTCCATGTAATATTTCTTCATTTTTTATGATAGGTTCATTTTGGGTATTTTTACGTAATTAATGCAAAGTGGAGAGACTTTATTTGTCTCTCCATAGTTGGTAGTGTGAATGCCAATTCGGTAGGCCGATTTCAAGAATATCAAAGTGCGAAAAAAAAATAGCACTTTACATTTCGTCCTAAAGGAATATCTGCATAGGTTACACATCCATTCTGGCCAGCAACGAAATGACAGCGTAGAAACACATAGTAAGGCAGTATCTGAAATGAGCGCACAGGCTTCCTGCCTTTATTTTAAAATGTAACAGACCTTATCTTGCAGAGGAAAAAACATATGTAGACCCTACAATATATAATTGCTGTCTCATTAGTGGCATTTTTGGATCCACGCAATATATTCATATATCCGTTATCTAAAAGTTTATGGCTTTCATTTGATGTGGATTTAACTTGTCCTCGTGCAGGGTTTTACATGTTTTATTAAACTAATTAATACCATTTTGTTAAACCGATTAGTGCAATGTGTTGGAGGTGAACGTATTTATGTGTAACAATTGCACGGAAGATGCACAATATTAAGTTTGTAAAAACCCAACAGGCAAAAACGGTCTATAACTTCAAGGACAACAAAGAGAAAAACTAAGGACTAATGTTACCATTTGGTGTAATAAAATACGTAAAACCATAAGCTGATATCCAAATATATTAATATCACAGTAAATAGTAATAATAAAAAAGTAAACACTAAAAAGGCAGCACTAAATATGGACTGAATCAGGAACACTGATTTCTTTATAAGAAAAACAAAAACTTAATGAAAAGGCTTATAAAATGCACTTCGAATACACTATAAATTGATGTTTTAATAGGATACTTACATTATATATTTTACTGCTACAATTACTATCTGTATAATAAAGTTGTACATGTATTTAATGTGATACTCCTTGAGGATGGCTATGTACTGAAGCCGAAACATGTAGGAGTCTAGGAAGTGTGTCATCCCCGTTGTGTGTGTGAAACTAGGAAAAGGTATGTAGTCAAACACAACTTAATCACTGAGGTGTATTTAATTACTGTGATGGAAACAACTACATGTTTCGGCCTGTATTGGCCATCATCAGGT
>Ga0123353_10013488_pt1 | contig 11711 bp, 10 predicted proteins | sample TergutLab28metaG_3_FD_92763 | JGI IMG/M metagenome (GOLD analysis project Ga0123353, IMG submission 92763) | Labiotermes labralis P3 segment gut microbial communities from Petit-Saut dam, French Guiana - Lab288 P3 | ecosystem: Host-associated > Arthropoda: Insects > Digestive system > Gut ... | reverse complement strand
TCTCAAAACAAAAAATTGGACAGAAGCCCTGGCAGTGGTTCAGGTATACCGGGTCTTGGGTTTTCGACTTTTTCCTTGGCATCTTTCCGGGGTGCCACCATCGCCACCCCTATCTCGAAGTTTCACGTTTTCTCGGCCATATTGCATGGACGTGGAAAGTTCAGCCATTTACGTGAAGTAGGATTTATATTATAATTAAATTTTCTAAAATGGTAGAACACGGTTCTAATTAAAGCTGACTAGTGTTGAAGGAGATGGATAACCCTACACTTTTGTAGATGCGTGAAGGAATGTTACGGCGGCTGCAGCAGAAGTCGCTTGACGTAATATGATGTTTGTTCGTATAGTGTAAGGTCAGGAATAAGTTAATTATAATTTGTTTTCGAAAATGATTTTTGAAAATTATATAGTACATTTTTGCATGAGCTAAATAGAGTTACACATGATTGTGGAATATGTTTCAATGCCATTCACTTAAGAGTAAAAAAGGATTATGTATATACAAATATTGTATTAAAATTTTTTTATTTTTTAATATTCCACGCGAGTGTTATGCGGAGACGATGTTTGAAGCCGAACGCAGCAGAGTCGCTTGACGTAATAAGATGTTTGTTCGTTTAGTGTAAGAACAGGAATAAGTGAGTTATAATTTAATTTTCGGAACTGGTGTTTTATATCCGTTTTGAATTTTCAACATTTTCGAATTTGAAAGTGATGGATCCTATAAAAATAAAAAAAATTCAATTTTCTAAAAAATTTGACATGGTCAATTTTGAAAATCTGACATTATATGGTTTTTGAAAAATTTATAGTACCTTTCTCTATATGCTAAATAGAGTTACACATGCTTGTCGAATATGTTTCAATGCTATTCACTTAAGTGTAAAAACGGATTATATATATATAAAAAGTATATTATAAATTTCTGATTTTTCAATACTCCACGCGAGTGTTATGTGGAGAGGACGTTTGAAGGCGGATGTCACTTGATGTAAAAAGATGTTTTGTAAAGCAGGGCGTGTGCATGGTAATAACACGTCAATAGATTTCCTTGTGACAGGATTGCGAAAAAAAAATAATATTTGTCTATATGTATAAAAGCACAGCCCGGCGTTTACACCATCTTTTTAGAGAGGGAATGCTGTGAATACTATACGAGAGACGTTCAACGGCTCACACTTCATTTATAATATCAACCAGTTACAATCGGTAAGTGCGTTTTTTATTTTGTTACTGTGTCGTGCATGAGTTTGAATGGAATAGGTGAGGATATCGCTTGGCATTTAAAAAACTGTCAAAATGAATTTTAATTTCATTTTAGGTTACATAATTACACATATTAATCCTCTTTTTTTTTACTCTCCACAGTCTCGGCGATCACACATTTCTTCTTTTCGAAGAGGGCTTGCTGTGAAGATTATACAATGATCCCGGCTTACAAAATAAACCAGTTACAATTGGTAAGTGCATTTTTTATTTTGTTACTTGTCATGCATGAGTTTGAATGGAGTATGTGAGGATAGTGCTAGGCCTTAAAAAAAGCAGTCAAAATGAATTCCCATTTTAGGTTACATATCTATCCTCTTGTTTTTGCTCTCCCGCTGTCTCTCACATTCGCGAATGAATGTAACGGAAAACGGAAATCATTTGGGATGTTCCATAAACGGATCGTCTGTGTACAACCGCCACAACCAAATCACATTGTCTGATCACTCCAACATGTAATTGGATTTCAATATGATGAAATGATTGAAGATATCTAAATCATAGCTAGCAATTTTTATTATTCAAAATTGTATGTAGGTCCCTACCGGTGTAGAAAACCTCTGCCGCACTTAGAGATTCGGTTGCGGTTTTTATGCAATGTGGCCAGTTGTTGGTGACGAAAGACCATCATCGTGTTTCGTTTGTACCGTAGGGTATAAATTGCGGTCCGTCCCAACGAGTCATTGCACGATTCATCACAAAATGTTATGTGAATGGGAGAATGGGTGACTCGGTCCTGATACCAGCGGAATTCTCAGCATTAGAATTAGGTCTTTACTCCGTGATCGATGGCCTGATACCAGCAGAACGTTCAAATATACAATTTGATTTGTGCTCCATGATAGTTCTAACCTGAAATGAAGTTGATATAATTAGAAGTCCTTATATTTTCTGGAATATGGGTAGAAAAAATAAAAAAACTAATATATCTGATTCAAACAAGTTTATTGTATCGAAGAAACAAACAAACAAACAAACAAACAAACAAAAAGAAACATTTCACATTGTTGTTTTGATTTCTTCAAATAGCTGTGGAAATAAAATGCTCTTACTGGCATTAGCAGCATGTTCTATATATGTGATTGAACTTAAAGCAGCTGTTACATATGCCAAAATATCGGGCAAAACAAGAATATATATATTTAGTTGATTTTTAACCACGTGAAACATTTTAAAGAGACACTGCAAGTCGAGTTTAAAGCTGATTTATTGTTTATCGAGATATTTGCCACAGACGATACTAGTCAGGCCCTGCAGTTACCTGTTGTTATAATCCCAGACGGTACAGATGAGTCTTAAGAATGTATAGAATAAATAAGCGGTAGAATGCCGTACAAATCGAAGAAGAAGGCACTGGATGACTTGGGTTCGTAATGTGTAGCTAGCCAGTGGGAACCCTTCTGTGTATGAGGATCGGTGTTAATTATGACGGTGCCAGTTTGTGTGATAGAGTGTGGTAGGAGATCAGAGGGAAAAACTCCCAAAAAGATTTTACATTACTTAGAATACACAATATCTGCATTGTGTTCATTTCTCTTTATAAGTCTGTTGAGACATTTCGCGAATAATCAGTGCGACCGGTATTGTTAAATTCCAGATAAAATATTCAACTGATGGGTTCGGGTAATGGCTTGCTGAAATTTAACTCTATTCTGATATTGCCATTATCTGGGTGTGACATATGTACTTCTGACACGCCTCGGTCCGGTGTCAAGTCAAAGAGTAACATGAAATAGCCGTTTGTACACATATCGTGGGTTATTTGGAGTCCCGAGGTCGAATGTCTTTTGCATCGGCGGCTGTGGGTTGACAGGGCAATAGGACACCATAATCCAGATAACAGAATGATTTTGTGAGATGTCATGCGGCATCACTGCCATAGGTCAGTATGGTGTCGAAAAAAGAGCGCTAATTATAAAGATCGGTGGATTGCTTTATAATCACGCCCTTCAGAGCGATACTACACTGAATGAAGAGAGAATGCAGGAAGTTATTCTTCGCTACCGTGAAATATGTGCCATCCAAATTTGTCCCGTCTGCCTTGGTCAATTTACCTCGAATATAGAGTTTTATATTTGCGTCTATGTACGTGTCATTATCGGCGGGTATTAAAAAATCTAAACCACTCTGTTCCACAGATGCTGTGGGTTGTAGGTTACCTCGGTTGTCTCGAGGACAGACGTCTGTACGAGCCTAGGTGAAAAGATATCGAACTCGGAATTCACGGTCACGGTTTCTACAGACATGACCGCTAGCGACTGACGTCTATTATGAAAAGATGTCTTTTTTTTAAGATTTCTTTATTACCTTTTCATTTGACGATTCTTCGCCCTCTTTTACGTTTGCGACAACGTCCTCGTAACTTACTTATCGAATTTGTGTCGATTCAGTGACGTGTCTCGAAATGATATCTCGAGTTCTTACGTCCGGTGATTTGTTTTCGGCAATGTCTGTCCAAATTTTACCTCCAGTGCGTAACGTCTCTCGTCCTAGACTCTTGGTACCGATCCAAAGGATGATTATAACTACACGCCATAAACCGCCCACAAAACTCCGATTCCATGGTCCGTTGAAGAAAGAGAGGAGTTGCGTAGTTGGGTCCAATACCATTATAGCTACTGCGAACTGCCAGATGAAGGTAGTACCGCACGAGGGGTCCATAATTATAAATGTATGATTGAGATGATGACGAGATGTTTTTATAGCGTTTCACCATGCCGGAGTCCATCCAAAGTGTAGAACTAATTTTACGGTCTCTGTGCTATCCTTGGAGTGGACACATTTGCTCTCCGGAGTCAAAATTTCAATCCCAATGTCTTGAAATTTCCGTTATTCTACCGGTACGTCATAAAGTTCGTTAAAGATGTGTTGACAGCATGCGGATGGGAAAATGAAGGTTCTTAAACAGCAGACATAATTGTTACCCTCAAATTGTGGGTAGATCAAATTATAATAGATTAGAACGTTGGTTTCCTCTTTAACAGCAACCGGTTTAAATGTACCTGTGTTAGGCAGGGGGCATGAAAATTCACAAATTCCTACTTCCCAATTTTCGGCCGAACTCAGGTTTATCGGTTGTGCTAAGTGGATTATGAAAGTGGCGAGCGTAATAATTTTGAAGAGTTTCTGTGAGGCGGTTCTAAACAACTTCACGTAAAATTATTTTGGAACACTGATCATGTCTCAAATATTCTTCACGCTAGATGCTGGGATCCACGAGGCAAATGTTATGTTTAACCTCGCCAGCGGACGAGATATTCTAAAATGTCGCGTCTGACCCGCTTGTCCAATATTTTTTCAGCCTTATAGACGGTACGTTTTGTTTCGCGAACTGGTGTCAGTTCCTCCTGATAGAACTGTATTTCTATCGGTGTTTTAATTAAATCTTCCAACTCGTAGACGTGTCGAGGGTCCCTGTTTATTACCTTAGTAATCCGAAGTAAGTCCGTCCCGAAATTCTGCTCGGCGTCTTTCGCAAACTTCTTTTATTCTTTACTAATAGGCTCATGTTACCCTACACCAAATTTCGCTTTTACTGTACGAAAGTGACAACTCTTATTATTCATCCTATTCCAAATCGCGGGAATATCGGAATCTGTTACTTTAGATGGCGCCATGCCAGTAGTGTAGTAAACCGTATCTGTGTATGCTTTGACAAATTTTGGGAGAACGTCGATATATCTGTACGAATTTTTATAGGTAAAGTATTTGTAGAACTTATCGCGAATCATTCGATAAGCAATTTCTATGACGGAGCATTTCACTTTGGGATTTTTATATATCTGAAACTGAAAGTCCTCATGTTTCAACATGTCTTGAAAGTGTTTATTTCAAAATTCTTTGCTTTTATCTGTTCGCACCCAAATAGGGCGGCGTCTTCTGAAATATTTCGGGCCCTTAAAGTTCGACTGAAATGCTGACGCTAGAGGTGTACCGGTCTTGTACTTTAGAGGGACCAAATGTAGAAATTTGGAAAAGACATCTATAACGAATAATATATACTTGTATTTATTGTTGAATTTACTGAGGGCTTGAACTTCCACAAAGTCACATTCCCACACATCCATCACGTTAGTTACAGAGTACGGATTGCGGCGAAAACGCTTTCTGTCCGGTCTGTGAATTGTATACTCATCTTATTCCTCTAGCCAGGCTCTGATATCATCAGTCTTCATCTTGGATCGTTTTACAGCTGCCTGAAGCTTCTCCAAATTCGAGAACCCCGACGGCTTCGCGGGATCATAATGCAGTTAGATAGTCATGTTAATAAATCACCCATTCTTGCCTAATGCAGCTTTATTGCGTGACCCTTTGTTTGAGGAAGTATCTTGGAGATAACGTTTCTGAACTTAGATCCGTTAGATAACTGAATGTTACCTCCGGTTTCGTATCCCTCCAAGTAAATGTTAGTCACCTCCAAAATGCTCTTATATTTTACAGATATTTTCCCGTAATTACGGCCTTTTCAGTTTTTGCGAATTAGAAGCTCCCATAATCCTCTAGTCCCCTTAAATTTTTTCCCTTAATAGTAATGTTACCTGCGTCATCGACAGATAAGTTGGAATTACCAATCATACACGTGCTATCTTCTGCTCGAATACCGTATTGCTTATCGAGAAGGCGCCTGTTATAAAGGTATGGGTCAAATATGTTCTAGCTATTTCGACGAACTGCTTCCTACCGAAAATGTTTACCTCTTCTTCAACGTTAGTGTCATACTCCTCCTGACAGAACACGCTCTGACCCTACACGAGGATCACCGATATCCGCACGATTCACCTCACGAAGCCCCTATGATAGAACAGCACCTACCAGAGGGAAGGAATTGATAAGAACGCACCTGCAAATAAAACTTCCAGAGAGATGCTACGGCAGAATCGCTGCAATAACCGTTTCGACATTGTTTAATCATTTAATATCGTAGCGGGAGTCATCGATGAAGATTTTCGTGGTAATTTAAGCGTTTCATTGGTCAATCGTTCAGAAAATCCTTATATCATATATCGTGGTGATAAAATTAGGACATTAATCTGTGAGAAAATATATTTTCTAGAATTGGATTTGGTAGAAAAACTGGGTGATATTTGGCGTGTTTGTCAAATGATCGATTGCCGATCAGTGTCTGGTACAAGAATTGAACATATAATAAGAGAAACTCCTATTCTTTTTTACTACCATTTTGTGGCACCATTGCACAAATAGAGGTTCACTTAAAAGTTGCATAATGATAACAAGTGGACAACAGAATGCTCGTCTCGTTTGAAACACGATGATAAGAATTAAAGAAAGGAAATTTGGTTACGTAATGTGGCGAAAAACTGAATTAAATTCGCAAAGAAATAATGTACAAATTTGTTTAGGAAAGATGACAGAACAAGTATCTAGCGCACAATCAAGAACAGGGGATGAACATTTAATTAAACTAACCGGAAAAAAGGGCGAGTTAGAACAATCCGTACACGAAAGAAATGTTAATATTAATTTTGAAAAAAAAAATTGCACAAGTACGTACATTTTATGATTGTTATGACCAGAAAATATATTTTAGATATACCTGTCCATGCCAGATACCTGATCATGAAATTATTTATGATGCAGAAGCTTTATCTTATTTCTTAAGAAATATGATTTTGAAAGGTTCAAATCCTCTCTTAACAAGATTCATGGATTAATATAACTGTAATAAATGAACACTGTACTTCTAAAATTGAGTTGGGAAATCAGTCGCGCATAGACTGGACGAGGGTTTGACTGCTGACAATAGCAGTGCACTGCACTTATAAAAATGTGAAATTCAGACATTGATTTCTCTTTTGCCGTAAAGTGGCGGAGTCTTTGAACTTTCAGTGAACTCCCCCGTGGCAAAAAGTTTAATTCACTAAAAAATACGCATATTTTTAGATGTGTCAGCGTCCCTACGCTGTATAGTTCACTGTAACCAGGCAAAAGCCCTCATTCTCGTGGAAAGTTTGGTTATACCTAAGTGTTTGGCCAAAGTGAAGTATTCTACGCTGAAGAAAAATTTATATTACGTGAACGAGACACAGACTGCTGCTGAGTATTCAAGGTCAGCCTTGTTGGACTTGTTATAAAACTGTTTTCAATTAATTTACGCGGGTTGAGCAATTTCGGCGAAAAATTATTTAGGAAAATTATTTAGAAATTTATTCTAAATTTTCGGCGCACTTTAAGCTATATGAAGGAAGTCAAGACGAGTATTTTGTTAAACTACTAAATTCAGACCTTTTATTTGTTACATTGTGATTATGTAAATTATGGTTGCTTGTATATTTTTATTTTTACTTTAATATTAAATAATTTTTTGTTCATTACTAAATCTTACTGACAATTGACGCACTGTTGACCACTGATATATGTCTCTGGAGTATTAGATAAGTTAACTGAGAAATATAGATTAGCGTATTCTGTATTCTACTGGATTGTGTGGCAGAGCAGTTTGTCAGATTCCCGATAGTCTAAATTTAGTCGTAATCTGGCTGGTGGCAGCATTTAAAATAGTGTCTTCGGCGCTGACATTAATAGTCGCGGCCCCTTTAAATTACAGTGCCTTCACGAGGCAGGTGCAGTTAGGTCGGAGTACCATCTCGTGAGGCATGACAAAACATATATGTAACAAAAGTTATAACAAATCACTGAGACAACTATAATGATAAATTTTTGAATATATAAATTATATTTTTAACAAGATTAATGAAATATATATGAAAAGAATTATAAGAAATATATGTGAAGCTGTCACTTTATGAAGTATTCCAATTGAAAATTTGTAATTGTTATATAGTTAATATAAATTTTTAACTTAAATTCAAATTCATTTCTCGTCCTAATCTTAAAACTATCCTCAAGTTCAATTACAATAACGATGTGAAAATAAAATTTTATACATGTCTCATTCTTTAATTCAAATAAATATCCCACACGAAGACGTATAATATCCTTAATACTTACAAAAATGTGTTAAGCATGCTCTTCAGCGGCGGGTGGCCCGCAATTCAGCATCGGCTCGCTAGGTCCATTGAGAAGCGGTGGAGCTGGGGTGGGAACCTGAAAAAAACCTAGGAAATTTCGAAAGCCCAAGACCGAGTATATCCGCCAAGGGGGTTTTGTCCAAATTTTTAAGGCCAAGGAAAGCGGTAGAGTTTTTGGGCGTAGGGGTGGCGATGGTGGCTCCCTGAAATAATACTAAGGAAACATTCGAAAACCCAAGACCCGGTATACCTACACCACCGCCAGTACTTCTGTCCAATTTGTTGTTTTGAGAGACGGTGGATTTCTTTGAGCGCAGGGGTGTCGATGGTGGCACCCAGAAAAAATACCCAGGAAAATGTCGAAATCCCAAGCCCGGGCATGGCTGTACCACTACTACTCACGCTCCAATACACCATACACCAATATACCACGCACCATTACACCATACGCCATCATACCATGCTCCATTACACCATACGCCATCATAACATGCTCCATTACACCATCATAACATGCTCCCATTACACCACTATGCCAAGCACCATTACACCATACACCATTGCACCACGCTCCATTACACCATACACCATTATGCCACGCTCCATTAAACCATACACCATCATACCATGCTCCAATACACCATACACCAATATACCACGCACCATTACACCATACACCATTGTGCCACGCTCCATTACACCATACACCATTATGCCACGCTCCATTACACCATACACCATCACACCATGCTCCATTACACCATCATGCCACGCTCCATTACACCATACACCACGCTCCATTACACCATACACCATCACACCATGCTCCATTACACCATCATGCCATGCTCCATTACACCATACACCATTGTACCACGCTCCATTACACCATACACCATTATGCCACGCTCCATTACACCATACACCACGCTCCATTACACCATACACCACGCTCCATTACACCATACACCATCACACCATGCTCCATTACACCATCATGCCATGATCCATTATACCATACACCATTTTAACATCCAACAAAATAATTCTCCTTCTCCTGACATTAAAACAAACGTGAAACATTTGACGTTCTGTATGGAAATTTAAGCACTCGACAGTGAAATGTTCCTCTTTTCAGCTATCGCAGCTCAAGCTTTCAGTACGTTTAAAACAGGCGATAATTGTCACACGTGTACACGGCCTCTTGTGTGCTGCGACCTTTCCAGTTTTGTCCGATTACAGCATAATTCGTGTGTTTCGCGTGTCGTTACTGCCACTACCCACGTCGAGTGCAATTAGTGCCGTGTGTAACACGCAAGCGAAATGCAATCCTGTCCCCCTGTTTAGGCTTGCATCTAACCTGCTCAAATGCACTATTTTACCTCAAAACCTGCTGCTTCTGTGAAATACTAGGGGTGTAAATACAAATATGTTTTTCGGACTTCTCACACACAACATATAGGACGAGATAAAACAGGCGACATGTTTTGGCTGATTAAACCGTCATCAGGCCTTTATAGACGTGAAATGTCAACCTTTACAAGATAATGCATCGTAATCTTTATGTGCAACATCCCCGTTGTGATTTTATGCAATTAGGGAGGGGTAGATAAGTCAAAACACATCTGTCTTTCTATCCTATTTATTATGCTGACGACGAAGTGTTTCGACTACTGTGGGCCATCTTCAGGTTACATAAATGTATAATGAGATAAACTATACAGTGTATGACCTTTAGTAGAGGTGCCTCTTCTAAACTTTCAAGTTTAGAATAGGCACCTCTACTACGATCATGTTCTGTATAGTTTTCCTCTATATATACTTTTGTGACCTGAAGATGGTCCACAGTGAACGATACATGTCGTCGTCAGCTTAATAAATAGGATACAAAGTCAGATGTGTTTTGACGTATCTACCCCTCCCTAATACATTGTAAATTTATAAAAAAAATTAGAAGAAAATTTACATATGAGGCTTTGTATTATATTACTTGATTTTAAGATCTGAGATGTTACGCCTGTTGCTTTAATTTTATTTGTATCAACTCTTATTAGGTAATTATTCATTTGACACACAAGGGCATGTCGGAAATTTAAATTGATCTTTTTAAGGTTTCGGATAAAGGTCTGATGGTGACTTAATCAGCCAAAACATGTCGCCTGTTTTATCCTGTATTTTATGTCGTGCCTGACTGTTTTGAGAAAATATATATCTGCTTTTGAAAACTCAAAGAGACTGTGTCATCTCAAAATAAGATGTTAAATGTTAGAATTTTTTGTAGTTTTCAGGTTCACTTTATGTACGTAGAACGTGAATTCGGTAAAGTTACGAAGAAGCTATTTTCAACCAAAAATTGCATTTCTTCTCTCCACGTCTTATCCAGTTTACTAGATTCTAGGCACCATGTTTACCGCTACAGTCAGCTTGGCCTTGTAAACATGAAGTAAAAAAGTGTGCCGTACGTATTGAGACATTCTGCACAGTCTGTCCCAGTCCTTCTCAAATGCTATGAGTTTCATAACGTTATAATTTTTAGGTTCATAAAAAAGGCTAATTATGATTTACATAAATGATGCGCTAGAATTAAAAACCCAATTCTGTCGTCAAAATGTTAATAACTTTTGTGAGCACAATTCTTAACATTTCTAACTGCGTGAGATATCTCGATATCTGGAGGATATCTGCGTGTTCTGTTTGCCATAACTTTTGGCACTGTTGCCTAATAAAATTACTATAGAAGACTGCCTACTTTAAATTGCGTAATAGAGCTTATAATGTTTGGGATTTGTACACAACAACGATTAAAAAAAATCGATTTCCTTAAAATTTTTAACACATTTTTTGTTAAAGTTTATATGCGACAGCATCGTCTAATTGCATCTCATTTATTTTGCAAATGAAATTCCACTGATTAGCGCATTAGTACTCACTAAGTCTAGCCCAGTAAGCAAATCACACTTTTATTAAGGGATTCAAGTGCCGGTGTAGCGCAGTTGGTACAGTGACTGGGCTGCGGAATGCACGACCAAAGGACCGTGGTTTGCTCCATAACTGTCAATCAGCCCCTTTTTTTATTTTTTTTTACCGGAAACTCTTTCTCTTGGAGTCAAGCAGCCGTGTCCTGAGGCGTGAAGGCTCGACTCCACCCATTCGGTGCCAAACATAAGAATGAGCTGAGTCCTGCCTCCACTCACATATGTACCTTCTTGACTTTCACAGCGAAAAATGTTACATTAAAAACAAAGAAATTTTGAGACGAATTTTAAAATAGTTACTCGTAGGATCGACGCAACCAATTACATTATATCAGGTGGTCTCTTTCTCTCAGGTTTCCATACCAAAATCCTGTATACACCTCTCCTCCTCTCATACGTGCTACATGGCCCACCCATCCCATTCTTTTAGATAAAATAAATGTATAAAAATAAGTGTAATCCTAACTCTTTCTTTAACCTC
>Ga0123353_10013487_pt1 | contig 11711 bp, 8 predicted proteins | sample TergutLab28metaG_3_FD_92763 | JGI IMG/M metagenome (GOLD analysis project Ga0123353, IMG submission 92763) | Labiotermes labralis P3 segment gut microbial communities from Petit-Saut dam, French Guiana - Lab288 P3 | ecosystem: Host-associated > Arthropoda: Insects > Digestive system > Gut ... | reverse complement strand
TTCCAGTTCTTATAGGCGTCGAATATCATTCGACGTATCCTAAAAAAACATCCGCAATCGTTTTCAGCTAGCACAAGAGGTTAAATTACATTATAGAGGGCTGAACGATTTATTCAATACCCCCCCGGGGCCCGCCACAACGGCGGGCCCAAAATTTTCTTGCATGCAGGATTCATTTGTGGTATAATGAGAAAAGCTATGATTCGAAAGGAAATATACCCATGGGCATTACCCAAATGATACGCGAAAGCTATTCCAAAAAGGAAATCAAACGCCTGCGCAAGCAGGTGGCCGCCACCCTCGCGCTGGAGGAACCCTACGCCGCGCTCACGGACGCCGAGCTGCAGGCCAAAACCCCGGAGCTACGCGAACGCCTCGCGAATGGCGAAAGCACCGACAGCATCCTGCCCGAGGCCTTCGCCGCCTGCCGGGAGGCCGCCTGGCGCGTGCTCAAAATGAAGCACTACCCCGTGCAGGTCATCGGCGGGATTTTGCTGCACCAGGGCCGCATCGCCGAAATGCGCACGGGCGAGGGCAAAACCCTGGTGGCGACCCTGCCCGCTTACCTCAACGGACTCACCAGCGAAGGCGTGCACATCGTCACGGTGAACGACTACCTGGCAAGGCGCGACAGCGAGTGGATGGGCAAGGTTTACCGCTTTATGGGGCTTACGGTGGGGCTGATCGTCCACGACCTGGACAACGAGCAGCGCCGCGACGCCTACGACGCGGACATCACCTACGGCACCAACAACGAGATGGGCTTCGACTATTTGCGCGATAATATGGTGCAGTATAAGGAGCAGAAGGTGCAGCGCGGGCACAAGTTCGCCATCGTGGACGAGGTGGACTCCATTTTGATAGACGAGGCGCGCACGCCGCTGATCATTTCCGGCCGGGGCGAGGCCTCCACGGAGATGTACCAGCGGGCCAACAGCTTCGCCCGGGCTCTGGACTACTGCCGGGTGAAGGAGCTCAACGACAAGCAGAACGCCGAGGAAGTCGCCGGGGATTCCGACGTGCTCGTGGACGAAAAGGCGAAATCGGCGACGCTCACCCGCAACGGCGTGGCCAAGGCGGAGCGCGTCTTCGGCCTGGAAAACCTCATGGACGCCGAAAACATGCAGTACAACCACCACATCAACCAGGCCATCCGCGCCTACGGCGTGATGAAGCGCGACGTGGATTATATGGTGGCGGACGGCCAGGTGCTGATCATCGACGAGTTCACAGGGCGCATCATGCACGGCAGGCGCTACAACGAGGGCCTGCACCAGGCCATTGAGGCCAAAGAGGGCGTGAAGATCGAAAACGAGATGAAAACCCTGGCCACCATCACGTTCCAGAACTACTTCCGGCTCTACGGCAAGCTTTCCGGCATGACGGGCACCGCCATGACCGAGCGCGACGAGTTCATGGAGATCTACAACCTGGACGTGGTGGAAGCCCCCACCAATAAGCCCATGATCCGCGTCAACCACCCGGATGTGGTGTACCGCACGGAAATAGCGAAGTACCGGGCGGCCATCGATCAAATTCTCGCCTGCAACGAAAAGGGCCAGCCCGTCCTGGTTGGTACGGTTTCGGTGGAGAAATCGGAGCTGCTCAGCCGCATGCTGCAAAAGCGCGGCATCAAGCACCATGTGCTCAACGCGAAGAACCACCAGATGGAAGCGGAAATCGTGGCCCAGGCGGGCACCTTCGGCGCGGTGACCATCGCGACAAACATGGCCGGGCGCGGCACGGACATCATGCTCGGCGGCAACGCGGAATACATGGCAAAAAACGAAATGCGCCGCATGCAAATCGCGGAGGAGCTCATCGTGGAGGCCACGGGCTTCGCGGAAACGGGGGACGAGGAAATCCTCGGGGCCCGCAGGATTTTCACGGAGCTCGAAGCGAAATATAAAGAAGAAACAAGGGAAAAGGCCGAGGATGTCATCAACGCCGGGGGGCTCTTCATCCTGGGCACGGAACGCCACGAATCCCGGCGGATTGACAACCAATTGCGCGGGCGGGCGGGCAGGCAGGGGGACCCCGGCGAAAGCAGATTTTATCTCTCGATGGAAGACGATCTCATGCGTTTATTCGGCGGCGAGCGCCTGGGCAATATCATGGACACCCTGCGCACCCCGGAGGACATGCCCATCGAGTCGAAAATGGTCGCCAACCGCATCGAGGGCGCGCAGCGCAAAATCGAGGGCCAGAACTTCGCCATCCGCAAAAACGTGCTGAAATACGACGAAGTGATGAACCACATGCGCGAGCTGATCTACGGCCAACGAAATAAAGTCCTGGATGGAGAGGAACTAAAACCCATCATCATAAAAATGGCGCAGGACGGCATCGAGGAAACCGTCGACGTCTTCTGCCCCGGCGACGCGAATCCGGAAAACTGGAACATCGGCAGCCTGCGGGAAAAATATTTGGGCTGGCTCACAAAGCCGGACGATTTCATGGACGGCAGGTTCGGCCCGGAAGAAGCCAAAGAACTGCTTCTAAAGAGATTTGAGGCGGCCTACGGGCAGCGCGAGCAAGAGCTTGGCGATGAACTCATGCGCCAGTTCGAGAGCATGATATTGCTGCGCTGCGTGGACACCTACTGGATGGACCACATCGACGCCATGGACGCCCTCAAGCGCGGCATCAGTCTCAGGGCCTACGCCCAGGAGGATCCTGTCGTGGCCTACCGCATGGAAAGCTTCGATATGTTCGAGGAAATGACCCGCAGCATCCGCGAGGAAACGGTGAAGCTCATGCTCACTTTGCGCGTGCGCAGCCAGGAAGAAACACAGCGCAAGGAAGTTGCCAAAGTGACGGGCTCAAACGCCGGCGGCGACGGCACCGATGTCAAGCGCCCCGTGCGCCGCACCGGCAAAAAAATCGGCCCGAACGACCAGTGCCCCTGCGGCAGCGGCAAGAAATACAAGAACTGCTGCGGGGATGTGAGGAAGAACTAAACAGGCGCTGACGAAAAAAGAACCCCAAACCGGGGTTCTTTTTTTATATCGCCTAACCGCTAGCGAAATAAATTGATGAAGCCGCGTATCAAGGTGACAGGCAGGGTAATGATCCAAACTGCCAGATCATACAAGCTGAATATTAGCATAGATGGACCGAGCCAAAGCCATGCGTACCAAGGAAAGCCAAAAATGCTATAATTAACAAAAATGGAGGCTTCCTGCCCGGCTTCAGTCGTGGCGGTTATGATTACGGTTCCGGACAAAGCGGACGATTCACCTAATGTAACCCTGCCGTTGCTGTCAATCGTGACACTAGCGCTGCTGCTGGTAAAGGTCACCTCACCCACAGCGCCTTGCGCAAAAATGATGCATTCCTTCAGAGCGCTATTGTAACTGTTCAGCGTTTCGAAATTCTTTGTCAGCGTCATCGCCGGGGCGGTCTCCTCGTTCGCCAATGCGGGTATCAACAAGCACGCCGCCATACAAAGCGCCAGCAGCAAAGACAACAGCTTTTTCATAAAAATTCCTCCGAATATTCACAAGATTGTTTCAGTTTAGCACAGCATGGAAAGGTTGTCAAGTGAAAATCCGTCGTATCTACATTTCAAAATATCGGCGGGGGCTTTGGGACGGGCGTCGTGGGGTGCGTAACGCTATATACCAGGGCCCACAGCAGAACCGGACCCGCAATCAGATAAAAGAAGCCCTCTAAAATCCATTCGTACCAGGTGTGCTTTACATGAACCGTAATAGACGCGCTCTGCCCCGCGCTTGTAGTGACTGTGATGACCGCGGAGCTGTTTTTGGAGGTCTTTGCTGTAATGTAGCCATCCCTGTCAACTGTGACGACTTTCGGGTCGCTGGTTTGAAAAGAGGTTGCTCCCAATGCGTTTGCCGGGATAATCCTGTATTTCTTGGCCCTGGATAATACCCCGAGGGTTTTGAAGTTTTTGGTCAGCACGAGCCCCGGCCCGACCTGCACGGTGAAAAGCTTTTCAAAATCCACGCCGTCGCCCAGGCCGTTGGCGAGCACGCCCTTGAGGATCACCGTACCCTGCGCTGTCGCCTCCAGATCGTATTCGCAGGAAAAATAGTGGGGCGCCGACATCTGCGTTAACGTTGCGCCGGTGGTTCCCGCGTCCACTAGACTGAATGTAATCAATTTGTTCGTGGTAGGCACCGCATTGCCGCGAATCCTCATGCGGGCATCCACCGGGAAAATATCCGCAAACGCAGCAACGATATCTACAGAATCGCTTTGCGCGGCGGCTTTCGCCGCGAACGCCGTTCCCCGCAAGCCAAGCGCCAAACAGAACGCCAAGAGCAGGGCAAGCGCTTTTTTCATGAAACCCCTCCAATGCCTGTTGGTTTTATCTATAATAGCATGGCGCAGAGAGGTTGTCAAGCGCACGTGAACCTAATCTTCGACTTACTAACGCGAAGAAGTGCTCCGCACCACCCCCTCGGTGCTGCGCATCGGCCCCCCAGGGGGGGCATCCTGACGATAACCATCACGTTTCACCATAGATTTCGATCATGTTGGCGTCTATTGTCAGGATCGCCCCCTTGGGGGAGATGTCACGAAGTGACAGAGGGGGTGGAAAAAAGGTATACGCGCTTTATATCGCTACAGATTAGATTCACGTGTTGTCAAGCGGGTTTTGCTTGACTTTCCCCGGCAAATATGATATCATAGCATCAGAAAGAAGGGAATCCTTATGCATCCTAACAGAAAATTATTCACATCCGAATCCGTTACCGAAGGGCATCCCGATAAAATCTGCGACCAGATTGCCGACGCCGTCCTGGACGCCATTTTGGCCAAGGACCCGATGGGGCGCGTGGCGTGCGAGTGCTGCGCCACCACGGGCGTTGTGTGGATCATGGGTGAAATCAGCACATCCTGCTATGTGGACATCCCCCGCATCGCGCGGCAGGTGGTGATGGATGTGGGCTACGACAGCGCGGAAAAAGGCTTCGACGGCAATACCTGCGCGATCCTGACCGCCATCGACGAGCAATCGCCGGACATCGCGCTTGGCGTTGACCATAGCCTGGAAGAAAAATTATGCAAAGCCAGCGGCGAAGGCGGCACAGCCGACTGCTCCGCCGCAGGCGGAGGAGCTGGCGACCAGGGCTTGATGTTCGGCTATGCCTGCGACGAAACGCCGGAGCTCATGCCCCTGCCGATCTCCCTGGCGCACGCGCTTGCCAGGCAATTGACATTGGTGCGCAAAAACGGCGCGCTGCCCTACCTGCGCCCGGACGGCAAAACCCAGGTGACCATCGAATATGACGATGCCGGCGTGCCCCTGCGCGCGGACACCATCGTGGTGTCTTCGCAGCACGCGGCGGAGGCTTCGCTGGACCAAATCCGGCGGGACATCGTCGAGCACGTGATCCGGCCCATCGTCCCGGCGAAGCTTTTGGACGATGATACGACGATTTACATCAACCCCACGGGGCGGTTCGTCGTCGGCGGGCCGCAGGGCGACAGCGGCCTGACCGGCCGCAAGATCATCGTGGACACCTACGGCGGCTACGCGCGGCACGGCGGCGGCTCATTTTCCGGCAAGGACCCCACCAAGGTGGACCGCTCGGCAACCTACGCGGCGCGGCATGTGGCGAAGAACATCGTCGCGGCGGGGTTGGCAAGGCAATGCGAGGTGCAGCTGGCCTACGCGATTGGAGTCGCCCGGCCGGTTTCCATCCGTGTCGAAACCTATGGCACCGGCACAATGCCGGACACGGAGCTCAGCGCCCTGGTGGGCCGCGTGTTCGACCTGCGCCCGACGGCCATCATCAACCGGTTCCAGCTGCGCCGGCCGATCTACCGGCAGCTCGCGGCCCTGGGCCATGTGGGCCGCACGGATATCGATCTGCCGTGGGAGCGGCTGGATTATGTGGATAAGCTAAGAGCAAACCTGTAGGGGCGGCTTGCGAGCCGCCCGGGATAAAATATTGGTTGATTAAGACGCGCGGGTGGCCCGCTGGCCATCCCACAGGCATGATTTCCATCCTCCCCGCGAATTATCTTGTCCCCCCGCGCATACACATGGACAGATCATGTGTCACGCTGGGGGGACTTTTGTTGTCTCGGTTTCTGCGAACATTTATCTTCCTGCCAATCCTAATACTACTGTTTTCGGCCTGCGATACCGGCGAAGGCATGGACCTGCGCCTGTTCTGCCAGCGCTATTCCGAAACCGCGGCCCGGGCGCGCCTGGAGCCGTCGCAGTTTTACGCGCGGGAGCTCGATGAGGGCCGCAAATACGAGGCTTATCTTTCGGACATGATGCTGCTTGCTTTGGAAGCGCAAGCGGATGGATATGTGCACACCATCTCGCTGACCGCCCTGCCCGAGGCATCCTCCCGGGATTTTAGATGTGCAGCCGTTGATATCATAACAATTTATCGCGGAGTGCCAGAAGAAATCGCGGAGCGATGGCTGGACGGCGTGAAAGCGTACGAAACAGAAATTCTGGGCTACCGGGCGGCGGTGGAAAACGGCTTCCGCCTGGGCTATGCCGCCAACGCCGCCGGGCGCTACCTGCGCGTGTCGCAGCTGCGGTTTCTACCGGAAGAACCGGAGCTCCCAACGCTCAAGGAATTCATAGAGGAGACGCATGATGGATAATATTTGGCATGCCATGCCGGGCTCGCAGGCCGCCAATGCCTTGGATACAGGCGCCGCGGGGCTGACGAACGAAGAGGCGAAGCGTCGTTTTATCAAGGACGGCCCCAACGCCCTGACCCGGAAAAAGGCCAGCAAAATTCTGCGGTTTTTGGCGCAGTTCAAGGATTTCATGGTGATCGCCCTGCTGATTGCCGCCGCGATCTCCGCCGCTTCCGCAGTGATGCACGGGAGCCACGACTTCCTGGATTCCATCATCATCGCGGGGATTGTCGTCGTCAACGCCATTGTGGGCGTGATGCAGGAGGGCAAGGCCGAGCGGGCCCTGGAGGCCCTGCGGAAAATGTCCGCGCCCTCCGCGACCGTTTTGCGGGGGGGCGCCGCGAAAAAAACCCCCGCCGACCAGGTAGTGCGGGGGGATATCCTCCTCCTTTCCGCCGGGGATATGGTCTGCGCCGACGCGAGGCTTTTGGAATCCAACCGGCTGAGCACCCAGGAAAGCGCCCTCACGGGGGAATCCATGCCCTGCGGCAAGGACGCGGATGTCCGCCTTGCGGGCGAGACGCCGTTGGGCGACCGCAGGAATATGGTGCTTTCGTCCACCATGGTGCTCACCGGCAACGGCAGGGCCGTGGTGACCGCGACGGGCATGCGCACGGAGGTCGGCAAAATCGCCGGCATGCTCAGCGCCGAAAAATCGCCCCCCACGCCCTTGCAAACGCGGCTGGAAAAAGTCGGCAGGCAGCTCGGCATCGGCGCCATGGCGATCAGCGGCCTGATTTTCCTCCTGGGGTATTTGCAGCAGATACCGCTGCTGGAAAGCTTTATGCTGGCCATCAGCCTTGCCGTGGCGGCGATCCCGGAGGGCCTGCCCGCCATGGTCACCGTCGTGCTTTCCATCGGCGTGCAGCGCATGGCAAAGTCTAACGCCATTGTACGGCGCTTGCCCGCAGTCGAAACCCTCGGCTGCGCCAGTGTGATCTGCTCGGACAAAACCGGCACGCTCACGCAGAATAAAATGACCGTGACGCAAGTGAGGTGTCAGGGATCCGGGGACAGGAATCAGGAAATACGGCTTCTGCGATTGGCCGCCCTCTGCTGCAACGCGGAACAGCGCAGCGATGGACGCCGCATGAACATGACCGGCGAGCCCACCGAAACCGCCATCGTCGCGGCCGCGCAAAGGCGCCGGATTCCCTTCATGCAGGACCGGGAAGCGTATCCCAGGATCAGGGAAATCCCATTCGATTCCAGGCGCAAGCGCATGAGCGTGGTATGCCGGTTCCCGGAACGCGGGGCCCCGGCCAGCGGCATGGCGATGGTCACCAAGGGCGCCCCGGACATTTTGCTTTCCAGATGCACAAGTGTGATGATAGGCAGCCAGGCACAGCCTATGTCCGAAGCGCTGAAGGGAAAAATATTCGCGCAAAATGAGGAGATGGCCGGCCAGGCCCTGCGCGTGATTGCCGTGGCGGTCAAACCCCTGGCTTCGGCGCAGAACGCAAGCGAGGACCACCTCACGTTCCTGGGGCTCATTGGAATTCATGATCCCCCGCGGCGGGAGGCGCGCGGCGCGGTAAAGCTTTGCAGGCAGGCGGGCATCGTGCCCATCATGATCACCGGCGACCACATCGCCACGGCCAACGCCATCGCAAGAGAAATTGGGATTTTAGATCATTCTCAATTCTCAATTCTCAATTCTCAACTATCTATGACCGGAACACAGTTAGATAAATGTACTGACGAGGACTTGGCGAGACATTTAAAAACGTGCAGGGTATTCGCGCGGGTGACGCCGGAGCATAAAATGCGTATCGTGAAGGCCCTGCGCGCCCAGGGGCACGTGGTGGCAATGACCGGCGACGGCGTGAACGACGCCCCCGCGCTCAAAGCCGCCGACATCGGCTGCGCCATGGGCAGGGAGGGCACGGAGGTGGCCAAAAGCGCCGCAGACATGATCCTCACGGACGACAATTTCGCGACGATCGTCCACGCGGTGGAAGCCGGGCGGGGCATCTACGACAACATCAAGAAGGCCGTGCGCTTCCTCATCAGCTCCAATATGGGCGAAATCGTATCGGTGCTCTTCGCCTCCCTCCTGCGCATGCCGCCGCCGCTGCTGCCCATCCAGCTGCTTTGGGTCAATGTGGTCACGGACTCCGCCCCTGTCATCGCGCTTGGGACGGAGGCCACGGACCCGGGCAATATGCGCCAGCCCCCAAAGCCCATCAATCAGAATTTTTTCGACAAATCCATGGCGTTCCACATGGTGCTGGAGGGGCTCATCATGGGCGCCGTGACGCTGCTCGCCTTCGTGCTGGGGCGGCATGTGCTCGGCGCGCCCGGCGACGACGTGCTGCTGGGCCGCACGATGGCCTTCACCGTGCTGAGCCTTGTGGAAGTCTTCCACGCCAACAGCATGCGCTCCGAGCGCCCGCTGCTGCGCGTGGGCCTGTTTTCCAACCGGCAGATGAGCTTCGCGAACCTGCTCTGCTGTGGCTTGCAGGTGGCGGTGGTCACGTTCCCGCCGCTGTGCGCGCTGTTCGGCACCGTGCCGATGAACGGCCACCAGTGGCTGATTGTGGCGGCCCTGAGCTTTTTGCCCTCTGTTTTGATTGAGCTGGAAAAAATCGGGGGGAGCTTGAGGAGGCGGGGGAAGCGGAAAAATGATTGACAGCATATCAATTGAAACACGCCTGCCATGCAGGAGCGCAGCAAAAACCCGCCCAAGGGCGGGTTTCTTCGTGCGGTCAGGCAATGCGGAAATTCACAGCTTTTGGTAGGTGTTCTGAAGACTATCCTGGATAATATGGATATAGCCCCTTGTTTCCAAAATCAAATCCTCTTCCAGCACTTTCACTTCATAGGTCCAACCCTTTGGCAAAGCCAAGCGGCTGCCCAAGGCATCCAGGTCTTCCAGCTTCATATTCCGGTCGATTTCTCTGGAAGCGGACTGCATGATATATTGCTTGCCGGAGCCGCTGGTGAGTATATATACTTTGCCGCCAGCGTTAAAAATCCAATCGGTATGCCGCTTGACCGCTTTCTCGACATATACGCCGCGTCCGAACAGGTCAGAAAAACCGACGTCAAGCACCGCGACGGCGTCAAAGCCGTAGCCGAGAAAATTCCGCCTTTCCCCGATTTCGTAGCCGTTAATTCCATCCAGGGTCCAGAAACGGGGGCCATTTTTTACGACAACCAAGGCGCCCAGCTCTTTTTTGATCTTCTTACCATTGACGGCATCCCACTCGCTGTCTGGTATCGCCGTTGTTTGAATATTGTTATATACAACGGCTTTCAGCCTAAACCAGCGCCGGTATACTGTAAAATATTCCTGGTAATCAGCGCCGCGCAGCACACGCGCATTTTCCTGAAGATCAACTGGACGCATTTCGAACCGCTTCATTTGCTCCGGGGACACGCCGCGAAGGCCAGAGAACCCCATGAGCCCTATGGCAGCGCAAAAAGCGATCAGCTTTTTTGCAATTATGATCATACCTATCCTCCGCTCTTTTCTTTCGTTTGCTCGAAGCCATTATACCATAGGCGCTAAATTAATTCAATACTTTTTGCCTAAAAAAACACCCCGGCATTTCTGCCGGAGCGTTCCTGGAGCGGATGAAGAGGCTCGAACTCTCTACCTCCACCTTGGCAAGGTGGCGCTCTACCAGATGAGCTACATCCGCGCCTTTTTATAATGCATGCGAACAGGCCTCAAGTATTGTATCAAATTTTCTTTCTTTTGTCAAGCTTTATCTTGCGTTTTTTATGAAAATGGTGTATACTGAATGCATGAGAGCCGCGGGGGATGGTGATGGAAATGGATCAGCACGACGCCGTGAAACAGCGCAAAGCAGCCGTGCGGCAACAGCTTTTGGGCAGATACGTGCATGTGCGCGTGACCCGGCCGGTGGGCGCGCCCATGCCGGAACGCGGCGCAGGGGATATCTATGATCTTAATTACGGCGAGCTGCTGGGCGGGCCAACGGTTGCCGGCGCGAGGCCGGAGGGCGTGTTCATCATGGGGATCCACCATCCCGTGCGCCTGTTCGACGGCCGGATAATCGCGGTGCTGAATTCCGGCGGGCACGCCTATGCCGTGGCCGCGCCCCGGAAAAACCGTTATATCGTGGGTCAGATCCGCCGGGCGCTGCGCTTTGCCTTCGCGCCGGAGGAATACCAGATCCAGTGCCTCTACGAGCGCTCGTGCGGGGCGGTGGTTTTCTGCCGCGATAGCCGCGACCTGCGCTACTTGCTCATCAGGAACCGCCGCAGCTCCAACTGGGGGTTCCCCAAGGGGCACGTGGAAAACAATGAGACGCCGGAACAAACCGCCCGGCGGGAGATCCTGGAGGAAACCGGCCTGCGTGTGCGCCTTCTGCCAGGCTTTAGCTGCCATGCCGAATACATCATCCGGGGGAGCATCGAGAAAAGCGTGACAATCTTCCTTGCCGAAGCGCCCGATGTGCGTACGCAGATCCAGGAGGAGGAAATTGCCGACTACAAGTGGGCAACCTACCACAAGGCGCTTTATACCCTCAAGTTTGAGAACGACCGCAACACCCTGCGCAAAGCCCACGCGTATTTGAGAAGGGGCGGGATTGCTTGACTTATATTTGGTTTGGGATTGTTTTTAGATGCACGGCGAATAATTTTCGCCGCCGTGTATAACCCCAAAATCATTCCCTGTGATAATACTCCCATACCCCCTTCGCAGCCGTTTTGTTCATCCCCGGCAGCGCGGCAAGCGCCTCGATTGGCGCGTTTTTGATCCCCTTCATGGTCTTCATGCCCACAAGCAGCGCCTTCGCCCGCGCCGGGCCGATCCCGGGAATCGATGCGAGCTCCGATTCCAGGGCGCTTTTTTTATGCTTTTGATGGTGGTACGCGATGGCGAAGCGGTGCGCCTCCTCCTGGATGGAGGCCACCAGCTGGAACGCCCGCTGCGTCGATGTCATAGAGATTTCGCTGCCGCCGGAAGCAATCGCGCGGGTGCGGTGCTTTGAGTCCTTCACCATGCCGAACACGGGGATTCGCAGGCCGAAGCCCTTGATCACCGGCTCCACGGCATGCACCTGGCCAATCCCGCCGTCGAGCAAAATCAAGTCCGG
>Ga0123353_10013486_pt1 | contig 11711 bp, 12 predicted proteins | sample TergutLab28metaG_3_FD_92763 | JGI IMG/M metagenome (GOLD analysis project Ga0123353, IMG submission 92763) | Labiotermes labralis P3 segment gut microbial communities from Petit-Saut dam, French Guiana - Lab288 P3 | ecosystem: Host-associated > Arthropoda: Insects > Digestive system > Gut ... | reverse complement strand
CTGATCAGCTCCACCAGTAATTTGTTTGTGTGATTGGTAGAGCACTTGCATGGCATGCACGCCAGCCGTCGTCAGTTCGAGTCTGATCAGCTCCACCAGTAATTTGTTTGTGTGATTGGTAGACACTTGATGGCATGCACGCCAGCCGTCGTCAGTACTTGCTTGATTTTGAGTCAATTTCTTGGTATAATGCTCCCATAAACAAAGACGGCACACGCCGTCATTTTTTATTATTCGTCCCGCTTCTGTGGGGCTTTTTTATTAACAAAAATACAAGGAGTTAATATGCCAAACATGCCAAGTAGTATATCTGAACTTATGAAAAGTTCTGCTTATACAAATTCAATGCACCCAAATCACCAATCGGTCCAGCAACAAGTCGCGGATTGGTTTAATAAAGAATATGCCAACGACAACAATAAAAACACAAGAATCATATCCGATATGTTTTACAATCAAAATAGAATTGATGAAATAGATAACGAGCGCGTCGCCGGCGCAGTGTTTGACATGTTCGTTATGACCAGTCCTGCTAATGTTGGCCGTATAATACAAAATACATTAAACAAACACCAGGGCACAGGACTGACAATTGATGGCATAGCTGGAAGCAGGACGATTGCGGCGCTTAACAGCATACCCGAAAACCAGATTGATAACTTTATGGATGCGCTCATGAGCGCAAGATTAAATTTTTTACAGGGCTTGCCTGGATGGGGCCAGTTTGGCCGCGGTTGGACAAACAGAACTATGCAATATTAAAAACAGATTGATTAGATTTATTATCAGTGCAATAATTAAATAATGAAGAAATTTATTATAATCTCTGCACTGGTGTTTGCCGTAAATAATGCTTATACGCAAAGTTGGGCAGATAGAGACTGCGGTGAACCGACCGGATCGCATTTTAATGTCAGTCAAGAGATGTTAAATAAATATAGGTCAGCGCATCCAAACTTTAATTTTCCACATTGTGTTGATGAAATAATAGAACGGCAAGCCGAACAAATACTGAATTATTTTCATCGCAACTATCGGTTTAACGAAATAAACAATCGCCACATTCATCAAATCCTCTGGACTTTATTTAAAGAAATGCCATTTGCAAAATTTGAATCCGCGGTCAATGATACAATAAACAGATTTTATCACTTTGGCAGACATTTTGAGGGTGAAGAATGGCGGCGCAAATACCAAGTTGAATTTGGTGCCCCATTCGGCTCCCGCGCAACAATCAGCAGACTTAATGTTCATGGCAATGAAAATATACAAAAAATGATAGATTTGTTACAAGAGATTGAACATTAAATGTAAGCTTTGGAAATATCGCAGCAATTACTGTCATTGATAGAGGGGGGGGATGCGAAATTGCTATACATGGCGAAAACTGGGAATAGTGTTATAATTTCATACCGTGTACAGCCGACCATGCGCTTATAAATTGGAGTATGGGGAAGTTAGCAAAAAAATGCCAGTCGGCTCCACCACCCTTCGCCTCTGCGAGGCTTCGGGTGGCTGCGCCACCAAAAATTCTTCCCATTGAAACCAGAGCGGCTTCAATGGTTTTTTGTTTGTATTTGAAAGTGGTTGCAAAAATCTGTTAAGTCTGTATCATTGCGCCGAACCAATAACAAAGGTCCAAAGATTATGATGAAAAAATTAAATTCAAAAATAAAGCGGACAAAACACTATGACGTCATAGGCGGATGGATAAAATTCCAACTTCGCGCCATGCTTCATTTTTTTACCAATCCCATGCTGTATTTCAAAAATCTGTATTGGGAAAGCCGTTTCAAGCCGAAACACTTTCTTTCCGTCGTCGCAATCATGAAGAACGAGGGCCCGTATCTTAAAGAATGGATTGAATTCCACAGGCTTGTCGGGGTCGAAAAATTCTATCTTTACGACAACGAAAGCACGGACAATACCAAAGAAATCCTTGCCCCGTATATCAAAAAGGGAATCGTCGAATACACGTATTTCCCGGGCCAAAAACAACAAAGACCCGCATACAACGATTGTATCCGCCGGCATAAATACGATACGAAATGGCTTGCGATTTTCGACCTTGATGAATTTCTTGTCCCCGTGTCGTTCAAAAATATTCCGGAATTCTTGAAGACACAGCCGTCAGGCATTTCGCAAATCGTCGTGGCGTGGGTGCTGTTCGGTTCAAGCGGGCACAAGAAAAAGCCGGAAGGCCTTGTCGTCGAAAATTACAAGCGCAGGGCGAATAAAAACAATCACCATTACAAAGCGATTGTAAATCCGCGCCGGGTTTATTCCGCAAACGTGCACGGTCAGGTCGTATTCGGCAAAATCGTGGACACAAACGGCGAAAGCTTTCACAATATGCGTCACAAAGCCGACCCGTCGTACATGGCCAAGATTCGCATTCATCATTACGCCGTCAAATCGTTGGAAGAATTTGCAAAACGCGCCGGCCGCGGCGATGCAAGGTTTGGCGCCGCAAAAGGCCTTCGCAGATATTCCAATGATTATTTCAAAAGCCACGACCGCAACGAAGTCCTTGACCCGATTATGGACAAGTGGATAAAAGAATTAAAGCGAAAGATGTAATTTGTTCAGATTATCCTTGAAAGTTCGGATATTTCTTGCTAGAATCCTTGCACTCTGTGGCGGATATAGCTCAGTTGGTTAGAGCGCCAGTTTGTGGTACTGGAAGTCGCGGGTTCGAGTCCCGTTATTCGCCCCATATTTCGTGGCTGATGGCTGATAATCTGGATTTACGGGATAATACTTCCGCAAATTCATACTGCAAGTCACCGGCACCAGCCACCAGTCACTTTTATTATTGATTTTCGTGCTTTTATTTACTATTATTCCATACCGATAAAGGAGAAGATATGGACTTTGCATCACTTAAACAAGAAGCAGAACAAAAAGCCGCGTCAACCATCGAAGTATTGAAAAAAGAATACGCCGGACTTCGCACCGGTCGCGCGTCGGTAAACCTCCTTGACGGGGTTCGGGTCGAAGTATACGGCGCCGAAATGCCGCTTAACCAAGTTGCGACGGTTTCAACACCGGAACCACAGGCGATAAGCGTATCCGTATGGGACGCATCCAACATCGCGGCCGTTGAAAAGGCTATACGCGATTCCGGGCTTGGCCTTAATCCCAACACTGCCGGCGGCGTTATCCGCCTTAACCTTCCGCCGCTTACCGAAGAGCGGCGCAAAGAGCTTGTAAAAGTTGCGAAAAAATACGCGGAAGACGGCCATATTGCTTTGCGCAACGTTCGCCACGACCTTATGAACAGAATCAAAAAAGCAGAAGCCGATAAAGTCATTTCCGAAGACGATATGAAAAGATATTCCGAAGACCTGCAGAAAGTATTCGATACAAAAGGCGCAGAAATCGACGTCGTCGCAAAACAAAAAGAAACGGATATTATGTCAGTGTAAGGCATAGGGCATAAGGCATAATATTATGTTAAAATTATTCAAAAAGAAATCAAGCAGCAAACGGCAAGCCGCAAACCACGCGGATGCGGGGCGCGCCCCGCATCACATCGCATTTATTTGCGACGGCAACCGCAGCTGGGCCAAAAAGCGCGGAATGCCGGCAATGCACGGACACCGCCGCGCGGCCGACGGTGATATTTCCAAGATGGTCGATTGGTTCATCGCGCGCGGCGTCAACACTTTTACATTCTTTATTTTTTCCACGGAAAACTGGACAAGGTCAAAGGAAGAGGTCGATTTCCTTATGAAGCTTTTCGGGGAGGTGTTCGACAAGAACTACAAAGAGGCGAAAGAAAAAAACCTTCGCTTCAAAGTCATAGGTCGGCGCGACCGCATCGCGAAAACATTGGTGAAAAAGATTGAAAAGCTTGAGGCGGAAACGGACGAAAACACCGGCGGAACCGTTGTGTTCGCGCTGGATTACGGCGGGCACGATGAAATCGTCCGCGCGGTGCAAAGCGCCATTGAATCCGGAATCCCGGCAAGCGACGTCGATATAGATACGTTTGAAACATTCATGGATACCGGCGATTTATTGCCCATCGACATGGTCGTGAGGACAAGCAACGAACAACGGATTTCCAATTTCCTTTTGTGGAAACTGGCGTATGCGGAATTATCCTTTGTGTCGGAACAATGGCCGGAATATGTGAATAATGAAAAATTATGGCAAAAAACTTTGGATGAATTCGCGCATCGCAACCGGCGGTTCGGCGGCGGCGCAGAAAAAAATTACAGCGGGAAAAAATCGAAATGACGAACACAGTGAAACGAATCCTTGTAAGCGCGGGGATGGCGGCGGCGGTTATCGGCGCAGGCGTGCTTGAATACCATTATATCCCGGCGGTGCGGTGGCTTGCGGTGCTTGTCGTCATGGGGATAACGGCGGAATTCCTTGCCGCGGCGATAAAGGGGCTTCGCAACAAGGATTCGAAAGTCTTCGCGGAAATCGCAATCGTTTGCCTTGCGCCGTATGCGCTGTTTCTTGGGGCGGCGGCGTACTTTGTGGGGACAAAGCCGGGGATAATGCTGTTATTGCTTTTGGTTATTTCCGCCGCGGATACCGGCGGATGGTTCTTTGGCAAATGGTTCGGCACCACGAAGCTTTGGCAAAAAATTTCTCCGAATAAGACATGGACGGGTCAGATTGCCGGAATTATATGCGGCGCCGGCATTGCGATTTTATACGGAATCCTTGGCGGAGGCGGATTCATGCCGCAACTTATGTGGATTGGAATCGCCGTGGCATTGCTTTCGCAATACGGCGACCTTACCGCGTCATGGATAAAAAGGAAATTCGGCGTCGATGATTTCTCGCGCGCGCTTCCGGGGCACGGCGGATTGTTGGACCGGTTCGACGGATGGATTTACGTCTTGCCGATAACTTGGTTGGCGATGATGTAGGACACTGGGCACTGGGCATTAGGCACTGGTGGTGGTGAATGTAAACTTTAGTGCCTAGAGCCCAGTGCCTAGTGCCTAGAAACGGGAGTTTTGAATGTTTTTCACAATTATTGGATTTTTGGTAGTACTTGGTTTGGCTGTTCTTGTTCACGAACTTGGCCATTATTGGGCCGCGCGGTTTTCCGGCGTAAAGATAAACGCTTTTTCAATCGGTTTCGGCCCCGCGCTTTTAAGATGGACGGACCGGCGCGGAACGGTTTGGAAAATCTCGGCCATCCCGCTTGGCGGATATGTTTCGCTTTATGGGAACGAACATATTTTCGACCGGAAAAAATACGAAGAATTGCCCCGCGCAAAGAAAAAGGGACACTATCTGTCCGCCGCTTTGTGGAAAAGGATTATTATTTGCACCGCCGGTGTCGCGATGAATTTCGGGCTTGCGTTCGTGATATACACCGGGCTTTTCCTGTTGCATCCGCGCACCGTTCAAATGCCGATTGTCGGCCAAGTGATACAGGAATCAATTGCATGGAATTCCGGCGTTCGCGCGGGCGACACGGTAGAGCGCATCGACGGCATGAAGATTACCAGTTGGGGCGACATAATACTTGCCAAAGAGCTTGCCGGGTCGCGCGATGCGGAATTGACTCTTTTGCGGCGCGGCGAAAAAATCATAGCAAGGCTTGCGCCGGCGGAAAGGTGGGGATTAATCGCGGACGGGTCGAAGACTTTCGAACAGCATAAAACGCTTCCCGGCGCGATGTATTCCGGCGCGCGCAGGATATATATAGAATCGCGGACTATCATCACCGTCATATCGCAAATCATCACAGGCGAACGGTCGTCAAAACAGTTGGGGAGCTTTATATTAATCGCCCAAATGTCGGGTCAGGCGTTATCAACGGGAATCGTCGCGCTGCTTTCCTTGGTCGCGCTGTTGTCCGTTAATTTCGCCATCCTTAATATCCTGCCGTTGCCGGTGCTTGACGGCGGAACGTTTGTAATGCTTTTGATTGAAGGCATCACAAGGCGGAAAATCCAGGGCCGCTGGGTCGAATGGATGTTTATCGGCGGATGGGTGTTTTTGATACTTCTTTTGCTGCTTACCATGAAGAATGATATTTTCAGGGTGTTCGGGTGGTGATTGGTGATTCGTGCCGAATGAGCACATACAAATCCGGACTTTTCGCAGAATGGCTTGCGCGTATGTATTTGCGGCTGCAGGGTTTTTATATTCTTGAATCAAGGCATGTGACCGGGCGTTATACGGGTCGGGCGGAAATTGATATAATCGCCCGCCGGGGCAGTCTTATAATCTTCGTCGAAGTAAAAAATCGTCCCGATGCGGCGACGGGAATAGAAGCCGTTACTTTTTCGCAAGGCGTGCGGCTTCGCCGCGCGGCGGAAACGTATCTGTTGCGCAAACGCTGGACGCACGATGCGCGGTTCGACGTTATCGTCGTGTCGGGCTTTCGCATAAAACATTTTAAGAATGCCGTTTGACTTTTCAGCCGGTCGCGGATACAATCCGGGTCGGTTGTCAAACCAAAAGGAGAAAACCATGAAGAAAGTATTGTTGTTGGGCTTTGCGGTCTTCGCCCTTGCCGCGTGCACGGGGTCTTATAGAGACGGCAAATGCGATTATCATTATCTGCTTCATCCGCAGATTTCGGTAACACGCCTTGTCGGTTGTCCGTAAATATAATCCGCCAATCGGCGGATTTTTGTTGGATTTCAATGGGCATTTTGTTAAAATTACTTCTGTAACAAAAGGAGCGAATCATGAAGAAGATAATGTTGTTTTGCGCGTCGGCCGTTTTGTTGTCCGGTTGCATAGGGTTTGTTGAAAACAGGGCCCATGACGGACGGGTTGTCCATGATATGTATTTCCTTCATCCGGCGATAACAATAACAGGATATACGTCGGGATTGACTATAACCAACTGATTATAAACCCGCCGTTCGGCGGGTTTTATTTTTGGCTTTAGTCCGAAGTCCGACGGACGAAGGCGGATTGTTCCAGAAGATTCGGGCTATTTCATAACCGCGGTTTTGATTATCGACAAATCCTGGCTTATCATGTCCAGTTTAAGTTTCAGTTGCGCAATGCCTGATTCCAACGATGCGGCGCGGTTTTCAAGCGCGGTTGTGCGTGCTTCGATTTTCTGCACATCGCTTATCGACAGGTCGTGTTTTGCGACCCAATAGACCGCCGTGCAAAGAAGCGCGATTAGAAACCACGAGCTTTTGATGCTGTCCAAAAGCGCGTAATGCGCGGACTGCGCCGCGCCGCCGACGGGTCCCAATAACAGGCAAAACCGGTTATGGAATGTGTAAAGCGTGAAGTGTAAAGTGTGGATTCGTGATCTTTTACACTTTCAATCTGCGCAGAGCGCAGATTGAGTTCTCCGGTATCCCTGTTTGATTAACCAAAGTTCATATTCTTTTTTCATTTTGAAACTCCTTTTTGTTTGTTTCTACTTAAATTATGTCGTGAAAATTAGAGAAAGTACGCAAAAAAACGCTCCTACATCCCAGAAATCAGCCATTTTTGCTAAAATTGAGACCATATAGACCTAAAATCTAAGACAATGTGTTCTATCGGTAGAAGATATCCACCTATTATTGATAAAGAGTTGTTTGATATAGTCCAAGATGTCCTACAAGGTAAAGCACGACCGCCAATGAAATTAGGTTATAAAGGAATAGACTATATTTTTCGTGGTTTAATCAGATGTGGAACTTGCGGTTGCACTATCACACCTGAAACCCATAAGACAACAAATGGAAATAAGCATACATATCTAAGATGTTTTCATCTAAAAGGTGGTTGCAAACAAGGTTTAGTTAAAGAAGAAGTTATATTGAACCAACTAGAACACGAGATTTTTAGCAATATAAAAGTGCCAGAAGAAGCATTAAAAGAAATCAAAACTGGCATTAAAGCGTATGTCGCAAAAGAGTCTGATAATGTTAAAATCGCTAAAAAGAATCTTGCTATACAACTCACGACCTTAAAGACCAGAGAAGAAGTCCTTGATAATAAGTTTCTTGACGGAGACTTCTCAAAAGAAAAATATGAATCTATGTCAGCAAAGATAAAGAAGGAACAAGCAGAGGTTCAAGAAGCATTTGATAAACAAGAAGTGCCTGATTCGGAAACTGCCAAAACAATGATAGATATAGTGGAAATCGCTGCAAGTGCTGGAAATCTAATGCGTGGTTCGTGTCCTATCAGGAAACGAGTACTTTTAGGTTTAATTCTCACGAACCAAGATTCTCCAAAATTAAATGGCGTAAGTCTTTGTTATTCCTTGAAAAAGCCCTTTGACAAACTACTTTTATCAAAGGGTTGTAAAACCTGGCTCGGGTGGCTGGGCTCGAACCAGCGACATACGGATTAACAGTCCGGTGTTCTACCGACTGAACTACACCCGAATAGGTGGCGCCATACTAACCCAGATTCCGGCGGTTTGCAAGAAATTTTTACATATCATCCGGCACGTCGGAAAGGTCGGGACCGCCTGGCTCCGCCGCCGGTGGCGGCGCGGACGGTGGCGGCCCGTCGCCCATAGCTTTGGCAAAGGGTGAGCCGTAATCGCTGCGCGACGGCGCGCTGTAATTACCATACACGGAATTATCGTCTTTGAACAGGCCGTAATCCCCGTGGAATTCAAGCCGTATCGTATCCGGTTTGCCATGACGATTTTTGCCGATGATAAGCTCGGCCTTGCCCCGGCATTGTTCAAGACGGCGCTTCCAATCTTCGTGTTCTTTTTGAAGCTGCATATCGCTTCGGCCGGAAATCTTGTCCATCGGGTCGCGGCCGGCAAGATAATATTCTTCACGATACGTAAACATGACAATGTCGGCGTCCTGTTCAATTGACCCGGATTCGCGAAGGTCGGACAATTGCGGCCGCTTGTCGGTTCTGTCCTTTGCTTCCACGTTACGCGAAAGCTGCGACAGCGCGACAACCGGCACATCCAATTCTTTGGCAAGCATTTTAAGGCCGCGCGTGATTTCCGAAAGCTCCTGTACGCGGTTTTCATTCCGCCGTCCGCCCGGCGAAGTCATAAGTTGCAAATAGTCGATTACAATAAGCGCAAGGCCCCCGTGCTTTCGCGCGATGCGGCGCGCGCGGGTACGCATCATCGGGACGCTCATCCCCGGCGTATCGTCAAAGAACAAAGGCAAAGCCGAAAGCGCGTCCGAATATTGCGACATCTTCAAAAAATCCGAATCGGTAAGGTTGCCGTTGCGCATGCTTGTCGCCGGAATTTCCGTTTGCGATGATAAAACGCGCGCCGCCAATTGCGACGCGGACATTTCAAGCGAGAAGAAAACAACCGCGCCTTTGAAATTCTTGTTTGCGCTTCCACTTTTTATTGCGTTCGCTGCGTTGAACGCTATGTTCGTCGCCATAACGGTTTTTCCCATCGCCGGGCGGCCCGCGATGATAATCAAATCCGAATGGTGAAGGCCGCTTATGGATTTATCCAAATCGCGAAATCCGGTGGCAAGTCCGGACAGTTTGCCGTCGGCCTGGTACGCTATCCTTGCCTGTTCCAATGCGGCGTGAAGTGATTCGCCAAGCGTAAGCGCGCCTTTGTCGACGGATTCGCCGGACGCGGCAAGGTCGTATAATTTTTTTTCCGCGTCTTGAATCTGTTGCGCGACGGGGTTGTCCAAATCTTCGACGAACGCGGCGTCCGTGATGCCTTGACCGATGCCGATAAGGTCGCGGCGCATCGCATTGTCGTATACGATGCGCGCGTATTGTTCGACGTTTACGACGGATGTTCCGGCGCCGGCAAGCTGTGCCAAATAATCCGTTCCGCCGACGGAATCCAGAACGCCCTGTTGTTCCAGATAGTTTTTAATCGTGATAATATCGACGGGAAATCCGGCGGCGAATTGCCGGTCCATAAGGCGATAGATTTCTTTGTGCGCCGGGTGCGTGAAATGGTCGGCTTTCAGATATTCGCCAAACCTTTCAAGCGCGCGGTTGTTCATAAGAACGGCGGCAAGAACGGCCTGTTCGGCTTCAAGATTTGTCGGCAGTTGCTTTGGTGTAAAATTGATGTTTTCCGTTTCCATGCGGAAGAGATTACATCAAAAAAACAGGATTGCAAGCAGTTAGTGACCGGCAACCGGTCACTGATAACTGATTACAACGGTGGAAGCGGTTGTGTCGGGACGTTAAGAATTCCGGTGACGGTATGCGTTCCCGTCGTTCTTATAACGTTGTTTATATCCGATTCCTGTATCGCGGAATCCGCGCGTGCAAGTGAGGATTGCACATCTTGCGAAAGTCTGTCGCGCGGCGCCGAATTAAGGAACGCAAGGAATCCAAGATGTTCCGGTTGAACCCCGCCGCCAATCATATCAAGAGAAATCAAATCGTTCCAAAACGCATCACCCGCAAGCCGGTATGCAAGAGAATTGCCGATGACCGAAATTTCAACATTGCGTCCGTCTGTGCCATCCGCGCCCCGCGGTCCGGTAAGTCCCATGGTCCCCGGCAATCCGTCCGCGCCCGCGGCGCCCGTCGGTCCGGTGATTTCGGCAAGCGATACAAGATTATGCCATGCGCCGCCGCCAACATACCGCCATTGGATATGCGCCGCGCCGACCTGTAATTCGATTTCGCGGCCGTCTGCGCCGGGTGTTCCGCCGCCGCTTATGGCAATTGAATCAATGCGGTTTGAAAGAGTGTCCTTGACCGCATCAAGTTCCATCGTTCTTACGAATTCGGACATATCGCCGTCAAATGCGGTTGGTTGAGCCCTTGAGATATTTGAGGCCGAGCGTTGCGTAGTCGTCGTCCGTGCGACGGAAGACGTTGCCTGTCCCTGTGACCGTACGGGCGTTGCGCCGGCCCCGGTCGTGGCGGTGCGGATTGTCGCGGTGCCCGCGGTGCCTGTTCGCGGGCCGGAACGTATGGTGGCATTGGCGTGCGCGGCGGCAACAGTCATCATCGCAAAAATCGCGAATACGGAAATATATTTTATCATCACCCTCTCCATCGTTTTGGTCAGTGGGTACCAGTTCGGTGAATTATATCTTATTTCCGCAAATCATAGCAAGGAAGAAATGCGGCATCCCCCCGTATTAAAAACCCCGGGGGTTTAATCCCGGGGGGTGTTTTGATTCAGACCTTATGGTCTGTTGGCCGGGTTACCCCTACCGGGAGTCGTGATTGGCGCAACGACTTCGCCTCTTATAAGAGAATTTATAGTGCTGACCAACGACTCAATCTGTTGGACTGATGCAAGTCCCTGCATATTAGCAACTGTTTCTCGGATTTGGCTTTCATCCACAACGCCATCCCGGCCTGCCGGGCCTTGTATCCCTTGCGGACCTTGCTGCCCTTGCGGTCCTGTGCCTCCTGGCGTTCCTGCGTCACCGCGGTCACCTTTGTCACCGCGGATATTCATACTTGTCGGATTTGTTCCGGACGCGTCTTGTGTCCACGAAAGGTTTCCGAACGCGTCAACCGTCGGTCTCCAAGTTCTACCTGGCGCTCCGTCGTTACCGGGGTTTCCTTGCGGTCCTGCGCCTCCTGCCGGTCCTTGGCCTCCTGCCGGTCCGGTGTCACCTTTGACCGCTGCTCTGAATGCAGGGTCGACGTTTAATGCCGAGGCGACGTTCGCTCTGAATGTCGAATCTCCGGTCACTTGGGCAACAGTAACGCTTGTGCCGGGGTTACCATCACGACCGGGTGCGACGCATGCGCTCCAGTTTCCGGTGTTTCCGACTCTGAACTGTGTGCCGGCAAGTCCGTTGGGGGCGGTACAGGTCTGGAGAGTCACGCTT
>Ga0123353_10013482_pt1 | contig 11712 bp, 9 predicted proteins | sample TergutLab28metaG_3_FD_92763 | JGI IMG/M metagenome (GOLD analysis project Ga0123353, IMG submission 92763) | Labiotermes labralis P3 segment gut microbial communities from Petit-Saut dam, French Guiana - Lab288 P3 | ecosystem: Host-associated > Arthropoda: Insects > Digestive system > Gut ... | reverse complement strand
TAGTTAGGTGCTGTCTTGTGACTGTATAGCTGCAGTTGAATGTTGTGTAGTTAGGTGCTGTCTTGTGACTGTATAGCTGCAGTTGAATGTTGTGTAGTTAGGTGCTGTCTTGTGACTGTATAGTTGCAGTTGAATGTTGTGTAGTTAGGTGCTGTCTTGTGACTGTATAGCTGCAGTTGAATGTTGCATCACTTTGTTTGGCATTCATGGTGAATGTAAGGGCAATTAAGCTGAATTTTTTCTCCAGATCTCATTAGATTTGTGTGTCTGTCCATGAATCCAACATTTTTCTGTGCTCACATATCACCGTACCCTCTAGTGTATGGCAGTACTGACCAGGCAGCACATTATTACCTCAACCTTCAAGGTTTGGGCTTCACTTGCTGATGACACTTGGTTATTCATACAATAGTCTTTTTTTTTATTATTATTTTTGTTTATTTATTTATTTTTTTTATTTATAATCATGTTGCCCCACAATATATTCATGAACATTTCAATGAGCTGGCTTTTCTGTATAATCTTGATGAAGCTCCAGTAACTTTGCACTGGCGTGCTCTATTGGGCTTGCCAGTACTGAGAAAGATATTTTAATGGGGCATCTCTGCATTATATAACGTTTATAACACTGTACTATTTTGTACTGAAGCTTGCATAAAATTTTATCCTGAATCTTACACAACCCGAACATATCTGCATATGGAATCTGGCTTTGTAATTTATGTATATAACACAATACAGTTTTGTCTGGAAGCGTATACGGCTCCAACGCAACAGCAAATGGTATAATTGTTTGCATGTATGTAGTATGGAATATTACTTCTAATGGCATCTCAGTCAGTATAGTGATAGTCTTGATGCTGGGTCATATGTGGTTTGTTTTTAGCAGAAGTGAGAGACTTATTTCTATCCAGAACATTATACCAATTCTTGGCACATCTGGCCACTTGTTCAGTGGATGTTGTTTATCCTTCCCCAGTGTTGAAGCAGCTGATCCATGAGGCTGAACACTCAGCTCTATTTTCTGCTGAGGTTACAGATCAGTGCAGTTGTAACTGTGCTTGCCCTGAATATCTTCATTGTGTACACAGGGACATATTTACCTTTTACCATTGTTGTGGAGGAATGACTCCAATATCTGTGTGGACGTAATTCTGTCCCACAGAAAATGATGGCAGTATGGAGTCATGGAACATTGTGAAATCCTACAGTACTGTGTTGTGTTATAACACAGAATGTTGAAATCTGATGATCTGTATCGAACATGGAAGCTTAGAAACCTCTGTGCATTTGGCTTTTCCTTCAGTGTAATGCTGATCTACCGTCTTGGTTTCTGGCCTTTTCATCAACTCTAGCACTGTAACAACTGTTGTTTGGACTCACAATATAGCAACTTCCTCGCTGTGTTTCCCACAGTTGCAAGGGTGTGACATGTTTGACCCATACTGGCCATGACATCTGGCATCTCCTAAATGGGTGCATGTTTGTGTGTTCTGCAGAAGGTGCAGTTCACAGTTCTCCCCTGCACTGTTGACCATATTTCATTTATAGATGGATGAGACGAAAGACGAAACACAACTTAAGCTGTCACAAAAATGATTTGTGTGCTTAAAATGCATTATATCCTATAGCCTATACTGACATCATCTGGTACTGTACTGAAGTTCATATTTAATTTACGTTTTTTCAGATTGTGAATCCCAACCAATTGTAATTTAAGAGTTGGTGATATTTTTTGTGCTTCTGTTGGTTGAGTCTGTGCTGCTTGTTGTTGTTTATCTTTTAATTCATGGTCGTATTTGTGACAAGCAGTGCTGTACATATATTAGAATTATCTTTTTTTGATAATTTTACAGGAGAATATTGACACAGTCAAAGTTGAAGGAGTTGAGAATGTAGTGGAAGAGGATTGCATTAAAATGAAGACTGAGGAGGATTTCATACAGTTAGTGCAGACAGTAAAGACTGAAGAAGAGGTGAGTGTTGTTTGTTAGTGTGTTTTGTGGTAGTGATTTATTTACAGGTGTGTGTGTGTGTGCATGTGTGTTGTATTGATTGATTGGATGATTAACATTGGGTTCGAACCCCTACTGTCCCAATGCACCTAGGCCTTACAGATGGGCCCTTTGTGCCCCATAATCTATTATCAACTCAGGAGAACCCTCTTACTTTACGTAAGTTCCAGATGGCCAGCTGACTTTAAATTTAATGGCTTCCAGTTCCGAGAAAGAACCCAGATGTTTTTCTCTCAAAAGTCACGGCAAACGAACCCCCTCCAGATCCCCAACAGGGCCACTATGGAGAGGGAGGCCCATTTACAAGGCATTTTGCATATCTCTCAAAAACCTTATCTTTCAGGTTCCCCAATAAAGAAGCCCTCCCCCAAGGTCCCCTTCATGGAATCCCTTGCAGAGAGATTCCTCACCACTACAACCTTCATTCATCTATCAAAGTCCCTTGTGTATTAGCATCTGCCCCCCAGTACCAGGTTCCACTTGGCTGGAAAGGGACACCATGGAGAGGGATGCTCGTATCCAGAGACTTTCTTAACATATCTTCCATGGTCCCTAGTGAAGAAGCTCACCCCCTGATGCCCCCTTCAGAGATCGTCTTCAGACTTCCACAAAACGCAAGTCGATGTTCCCGTCTGTCAGCCATTCCTATGTTTGACCGCATAGCTGGGCCCTGTAACAGACGCTTAAACTCTAACAGGGGAATATGCATACGGTAACGATTTTAAAGTCAGTCTGAGGGCCTTGACTCATTATGCCAAAGACTAGGGCCCAAGTTGCCCTGGACTAATTATGGGAGGGATAAACTTTGGTTGGTTGGCTGTATGGGTTCTGAGCCCAGACTGGCTCAGTCGCAAACTGGAGGTGTGCGACTTGTCAGGCGCTTAGGTGAAGCAGCCGCGTCTGGGAGAGGATTGCGGGCCGTGCCCCGACTTTGCATCGTATACCCTAGCATTTGCCTTACAACTGAGAAAAATCACGGAAAACCTCAGGGTAACAAAAGGGCGCTCACCTGATCAGCGCCGAACGTGGTTCGTTTAGTCGACTTCGCCATCGTGGGCGACTGGCCTGCTGGTCCTTCCGTCCTTGGCTTTCGCGCCAGACGACAGTTTCAACCCTCAGTCTGCATAAATATCTAGTGAGTTGCCGTACTAGGGGTTTCCCCACGTCGGGTAACTTTGAGTCCAAGATCTCGTTCAGGGCTCTGATGTGGTCGGCAAATAGCGGAACACCCAGATCCTCGTGTTTCTGCGTTTTACGTACCAGGGGGGCACCAGTAGCGAGTTGAAGAAACTGGATTGTAACACCTGTAGCATCCGTTCATGGGTGTGGACATCGAACATCCACGCAGGTCACGCATAGTCCATCACGGGGGGGGGTTTAGCACCTTATAGAGCAGGACTCCTTTGCTGAAGGAGAGATCACTCTTCCTTTTTCAGGAGAGGACCCAGATACCCATCCTTTGAGCAGTCATCTTCCTGACCTCGTCGATGTGAGGCGACCAGGTGAGTCGTCTATATAGGGTCACCCCAGATAACGAGTTGTCTCGACCCTTTGGATAGGTTCCCCGAATAGTGTTACTGGTCGGGGCTGAATGAATCGCCGTCCGGAACAGGGGAAGATTATCGTGGCACTCCTAGAGACATTGATGGCGATTCTCCATTCACTCAACCACCGTTGAAGTTCGTTGAGGTATGACTCCAAAGAGCTGACGAGCAGAGGCGGCTTGGGGGATGTGGGTATGATGGCTGTTTCGTCCGCGTAGAGGGCCAACTCGACTTGTTGCGAGGGTGAGGGCATGTCGTTGACATACAGACTGAAGAGGGCATGGGAGATCAATCCACCCTGAGACAACCCAGCCCGCATGCCTGGACGAGATGACGTGGACGTTTGGAATGACCCTTCGGACGTCCGACCCGTGAGGTAGGATGAAATTGTTTGGACTATGTAGGACAGGAAGTTTAGGATCGTTAGCTTGTAGTGGAGGCCATAGATCTAGACGGTATCGAAGTCTTTGGCCATATCGAGGAAAACTGCGACACTTAGCCTCTTTTCGCCTAAATTCCTGGTTCTTTCAATGAGGCGGTCCAGCTGCAAGGACGTGCTGTGCCTAGATCTAAACTCAAACTGCTCGTCTACCATCATTCTGCGTTCGCTTACTACTACTACTACTATTACTAATTAGATTTTTGGAATAGTTTCTTAATCGTGTCCAAGAGGCTAATTGGCCGATGGGAAGAGGGCAGTGCTGGATCCTTCCCCGATTTAAGGTTGGCAATCACTCGAGCGTGCTTCCACACTTGGGGAAACTGATGGGTGTGGAGAACCGCATTGAAGACCTGCGCCAGGAGGGAAACCGCTCGCTGGGGAAGATGCTTGAATGCCCTGTTCGGGATACATTTCTGGCTCGGAACTTTCCTGACGTTAAGACCCCTAATGGCTCCATGAACCTCGTCAGGGTTGCTTAACTTCGGTTCACTGGCAGGTGTCAAGAAGTTCGACCTCAGCGCCAAGTCAACTATCTCAACTGCCAGGACTGAAGGATCGGTCACCGGCTGAAACTGAGCCTGCAAATTGGCAAGGGTTTCGGCTTTCTCAGAGTCTGGGAGCGAATCCCCCCGGGGTGGCCAGTTGGGAAGGTGGAGTAGGCACTCTCATCACCCGTTTTGTCACCCTCCACATTGATTGGTCTTCTGGATCGAGAAATTGGAGTGTCACACTCCACTGGTTGTTCCTCCACTCGTTGAGCCCCTGGGTCACCGACCTCTTCAGGCATTTGACTACTGCTCTCAGAGCGGGGTCCCTGGTGATCTGCCGCACCCGGTTCTTCTGGCTTATCTCGTCCTAAATATCAGCTGGAATCGGAAGCCGTGGGTCGTAACGCGGTCGACCTAGGAATAGACGCTGCCAGATCCTTTAGAATGGCATCGGATAAATTCTCAGCCCACGTTTCAATTGCCATCTGGTTGTGCAATTCTGGATCGAATTGAATTGGATCTTCCAAGTGAGTTTGGAAATTGGCCCACTCAGTGCGCCTGAAGTCAGGGTGATCCGGTGGATGGTGAAAGGATGAGTGACACGCGGTGTCAATGAGAACCAGGAGGTGGTCCGAGCTTATTGCAGAGCACAAAGTCAGATAAACTTGGAATGAGAGGTTCTTGATTGTCGCTATGCCCAAGAAATCAGGAGAAGCGGAGGGGGTGTATGGGTTGGAGTTTGAAGAGTCCGGTCCAAAGATCAGACAGGAGTTTTCGTCGGCATAATTACGTAGGAGTTTCTCCCGTCTCATGCTCAGCCGAGAGTTCCAATCCATATGTTCGGCGTTGAGGTCGCCAGTTATCAAGACCGGCAATCCGCCTCTGAAACAGGCTGTCAGGTCCACTCCTATCGGTGGGCAGTAAGGCAAAGGGTAAGGCGCAAGGATTATTACCGGTATGCTGGACAGTGTGATTTGAATGGCAGTAGCCTCCAAGTGGGTCAGCCCCGGAACAGACAGTGAGTGGTCGACTATACCACAGCGGACCAGGGTGGCTATGCCACTCCCGCTGTCAATCTGCGGTGGTCAGTTTAGCCGGCGCGGGATTTGGTTTGGGTTTTGGAGTTGTGCTGGTCTTCTGAACACGCCCACCTCTGACGACGTGATTCAACCCCTCGCCCAAGTCATATGCTCTGCAGAGGACCCGGCCCGGCGAGGTTTTGAAGCGATAGGGTGGTCTGTGGCGCTGCTCTTTTGGCAACGCTCGGGCGCCTGCTTTGCAAGAGCCGCCCTCGCTTCTTTCCATTTATTACAGCCACAGTACTTCGCCGAGTGGTTTCCCCCACAACCGCAGCACTTAGGCTGCACTAGAGGGGTAGAGCATCCACCAAACGGGTGGGAGCCCCCTCGCGCGACTCACGTGGGCGCATATCCGCAGTTACGCTGCGTGTGTCCAAAGCGCTGGCAGCGTTGGCATTGTAGTGGGCCTTTTGGAGCCACATATGACTCCATCGACACTCGCAAGCCGCAGAGTTCAGTAAGCGATTGCGCTCTCGACAACTCAGGCCCTCACGCCACTGATACAATGAAGTGGGGATGGGAGGGCGCTCCTTGGCTGTGTGACTCCCTGGACTGGAATGTTATGGGTTTGGAGCTCATCTGGGACGACACTCTCAGGCACACTCCTACCCAGATTTTTCACCAGAATCCGCAAACAGCGGTCGTCCGGGAGCGTGCAGATGTGGAAAGTCACTTCCTCTTTCCGCTCAAGGGGCCGCACTGCGATGACCAAGGCTCTGAACCTGTCGTCGGTTGATAGGACGACCATCAACTTCTCGCCCGTTAGTTGGGCCATCAGACTGCCATTGCAGGACACCCACAACCAAGCCAGGAAGGAACAGGCGTCACCAGAATCTGAAATAAAAGTAATGGGCGTCTAATTAGGACGATCTGCTGGTAGGCAAGTGTTGTCTACCTGCATGTGGTAAGTGGTGCCATCTGGCTTGTCACTCAGAGGTCCGGACATTTCACTAGACATGCGCCTATTGGTTGTCTCAGATGAGACACCACAATCTGACATGTCTGAATCAATGGCTGTGGGCTTGAGTAACCCACTTGGCTGAAGTGGTCGACAGGTCCGGCCAGTACAGCCGCGTACGTCAAACTTTGGGGGTTCTAGTTGCAGGCTGCCGACAGCAGTTAGTTCGCCCGTGGCTGAAGAGAACGCGGGCAGAGGCGCAGACCCAGCATCATATTCTGGGCTACTGTTGGCAGGCTCAATTGAGTTGCCCAAGCTTGTCAGCTCTTTGGCTTTGCACTTGCTCAAGTGCTGGCTGCATGGATGTTGGGAGGTTTTAAATGAACCTCCGGTCACGGTGTTGCGGCTGCCGGCAGACACCGCTGGCTTCTTCTTTGGCAAGTCATCCTCTTAGGAGGGCCGGAGAAATCTGAAGCGTCGAAATGGCCTTAATGAAGGCTAACTCTTCCTGCCTCAGCGTGATGCATAGGCAGGGGCTCTCCGAAAAATTTTCCTGTCACTTCTGTGTTGTAGCTTTGCTGAAGACAGTGCAGAATCCATTCCAATCAGTAAACGCTCTGACCAGTTAACCTAAGCAGTAGGTATCAGGATCCTCTCTCTAAGCCGGTCTCCACCTGAATGCACTCAATCATCATAATCGCTGTCCAGAGCCTGGGCAGGTCGGTTTTTATCCAATGCTCACGCTGGACTGCCTGCTGTGCGATAGATTGGTCAGGAGAGCTTGTAGGAGTGGTCATGTGAACAACTACTGGTTGGTTGGTTTGTGATGCAGATTGCATTCTCCCATAGTTTCAACCCCAGAGAAAGTTGCAGTCCGGCACACTAGTGGAAGGAGCAGTATGGTGACTTGAGAGGTGATGTAGAACTGCTGTGTGGAAAGGGCCAATTCTGGATATGTGTCATGTTCCCATGCTTAAGATATTGATCCAGGTGCTGAAACTTTGGTGTATTGATTGATAACTGAGGTTTAACTCACCATTGTTGTTGCATACTAAAAGCCTCCTGAAGAAGCTAGACAAGGTGTGTGTAAATTTTTGCTGATGAGAATACTGCACACCTAAATGTATAATTGCCATTTCTGAGTCCCTCTATGAGTCCATCTTAATCAGGCTTCACAGTTATGGGGTAATAAAGTGCCCCTCTGCATACAGCACTTGGCGACAGCCCCTCCTTTATTTCTCCTCTGAATGTGGCTGTAATATTTCTGCCGCTCAGCGTGGAGCCAATCCATTTGTATACTGTCTTCAAGCCCATGTCATTTGGCAGTCTTTGTTATGTCACATGAAGTGCTATTAGTAGTGCCGTCAGTAACAACAAAAGCTCCAGTGTAACTTCGTGTTTTACAGTGCTTCGTGTATATTTGTAATCACATAGTGCATTGTGGGTTCTGTCAACTTCCCATATTGTAGGCTGATGGGTATAAATGCAGGGGACATGCCCAATTGCCTGACTCCTGATATTCCTGGTCACCAACTTTTGCTTTGTTTTCTGCATGAAGGACACTGGTCTTAGCTTTCCTAGATGAAGGTATAAAAATAACCATGACCTGCCCCCTGCTCTGGGTACATATCTCCTAGCTAGGCAGGCTTTAATATGCACATACTTTTGATACGCAATGAATTTCATCACACTTAGACTGTTCTGTTTATTTGTTTCCATAAAAACAGTCTACCTCAATGTGTCAAACCTCCAAAACATATAAAGCCTGTCTCTTTCAAATATCCGCATTGATACAAGTCACGTGTTACTGTGGGTGAGATGGTAGCCATACTTTAAATAATTTCAAATCTAGTGCGCTACAGCACCCAGGCAACACCTAAAATTCAGATTATGAAATTCTTTTTGTCACTCTTCTGACACCTAGGTTTTTGATATGCCTTTGAAGTTTTTGGAAAATGTATGGCCTCCAGCCACAGTTTGTAAGCATAATTTATTCATTAAGAAAAGCCTATGAGAACAACATGCAGTCTTTTATGGTGTTGTGATTAAATGCTGTGCTCAAAATATTTATTACCTTTAACTTTTATTAATTTCTGTATGAATGTTGCAGTATGAATTTCATATAGCACTCTCAAATAATTGTGACGTAAATATAAAAGGTGGTTTTTCATTTGTAGAAGAGATTATATGAAAAATTGTTCGTCTTCTAGTACAGTATTTTATATAACGCAGTTCTTCAGATTCAGTGGATTTTTATTTTATATATACATTGCTATAAAAATAATTGTTTTTTTATTAGAATATATCCTAATATTTAACCTTTGTGTTTATACCAGGGTAATCTGAATGAACAACTTCATGTACACAGTGCCGAATGCAGAAGTTCCTGTGATATACGTAGGCGTGAGTGTCCACATTCAGGTGAAGTGTGTGGTAAGGCATTTAGTGAAGAGAGCAGTCTTATAAAACATCAGCGCATACATAGTGTTGGGCGCCTTTATACTTGTGATATGTGTCATAAGGTGTTCAGTAAAAAGAGCAGTCTTAAATCACATCAATGCATTCATCGTGGTGATCATTCATATTTATGTAAAGTGTGTAATAAAACATTCAGTGATCATAGCATTCTAAGAACTCATGAACAAATACATAGCGACGAGCGCCCTTATGCCTGTGCAGTTTGTAATAAAACATTCAAAATTCAGAGCCATCTGACAAGACATCAAATCTTACATAGTGGAGAGCGCCCATATAATTGTGATGTGTGTAAAAAGTCTTTCATTAGAAAGAGCCATATGATAATACATCAACGCACACATAGTGGTGAGCGCCCGTATACTTGTGATGTGTGTAAAAAGGCATTCAGTGAAAAGGGCAGGCTTACAATACATCAACGCGTACATAGTGGTGAGCGCCCTTATGTCTGTCGAGTGTGTAATAAAGCATTTAGTGTTCAGTGCCAGCTCTTAACACATCAACGCATACATAGTGGTGAGCGCCCTTATGCCTGTGCAGTGCCTAATAAAGCATTCAGTTGTATTAGCCATCTCATAAGACATCAGTGTATACATAGCGGTGAGCGCATTCATACTTGTGATGTTTGTAATAAGGCATTCATTCAAAGAGCAATATGATAATACATCAACGGATACACAGTGGCGAGCGCTCTTTTTCTTGTAATGTGTGTAATAAGTCATTCAGTAAGAAGAGCAATTTAATAAAACATCAACGCATACATAGTAGTTAGCATCCATACTCGTGTGAAGTATATAATTAGGCATTCTGTCTATAGTGCAGTCTTGTAAGTCATCAAGGAATACAAAGTGGTGAGTGCCCTAGTACTTTTTATTTGTGTAAAAGACATTTATTGAAAAGAGAACTGTAATATCACAGCAACACACACTTAGTGGTGAGCGCTCTTATGCCCGTGATATTTGCAGTAAAGAAATTAGTGTTCAAAGCAATCTGATTACTTATCAACGCATACGTATTGGTGAGCATTCTTACACTAGTGCTGTGTGTATTAAGCCATTCAGTAAGATGAGAAATCTTATAACACATGGACACATACATAATAGGTACCATCCAACTTCATGTGAAGTATGCAATTAGGCATTCAGTCAAATGCACTCTGACAAGACATCAATGCATTCATAGTGGTGAGTGCCCTTATATAATGTGATGTGTGTAATAAAGCCTTCAGTATACAAGCAATTTGTTAACATATAAAATCATGCATAACTTGTCCTGACACAGATTCTGTTTCGAGTACAATGGGACGTAGAAGGAAAATTAAACATAACCTCCACTTATTGAGAAAATTTAATGCAATAGTTTTAGTTTTTTCATTTATAACATCACTCAAAATGGTCGCCTTATGCTTTGACTCGAGCTTTGACACCCTCCGGCCCCTCAGCTCTCACTGTACACACATGTCTCTAGGGGGATCTCTGCTGCTGCCTTCACGAGTGACCTCCTCAGTCTATCCAGACAGTAATGATGCTTTCGTCACACCATATCCTCCTTTTTTTGTCTAGTATTTTGAGGTCTGCACTCCCCGCAAGACAATTCTCGGAGCTGACGAAGGCTAGAAGGTTAATCCGCAGCCACTCCTGAGTTGGCTTGACATTTTGAGAAGGAACTGACTTCTGCTGGAAGACCCATTCCTGACCACTGAAGACTGTCATGTTAAGATCTTTCACAACTCCTAGTAGCATGTCCTCTTGATACACTTGGACGTCAGTTTCACCCCTTTCTTGCAAAAATTATGTGTCATCTCTTCATGGGACACCTCCCATGAAACAATGACGTAGGAAGGGTGATGGCCTCCCTGCACCCTCAGAACATTTTCCTTCACCTCACGGTACATTAGAGCATAAATTTTCGTGTTCTGGTGGTTGTACTGCTCGATTTTGAAGATTTTCTTGGCCTTGGATAGGGTGTGTGTCCGTGCTCGTTCTCTGCGTGCCACTGGAGGAGAGGCTGTGCTCTTCTCCATATGATCACCTTCAGAGCAGCAGTGAGGATGTGTCCCTTTAGGAGGTGGTGCACTGTCATGTGTTGATCGTCCCTAATTAGGTGCAAAATTCATTGCATTGATATGTTCAGCTCTCGGGATATGATCGTCTGTTTACAGACTAGATTTCGGCGAATCTGCTCCTGCATTGTTTTGATAGCGGCCTGAGCCATGAAATTTTTCAGGCATCCTTACTGAGCCCTTTCTTTAATCCTCCAGATTTCCTCATAATATTGAATTGCCTGATAGATGAACGTACCGTGACTTCTATCTTTTTAAGGGTCTGAAAATTTGAGAATTGGATTTTCCACAATAGTGAAGAGCAATTACAGAAAGATGGTTTTCCTTGACACCACTCCATTCTGTCACTGTTCCAGACTCCAGTAATCTGCCTTGGCACAAGTACCTGAAATAAAAGGAGTAAAAAAACAGCCATACTTACAAATCTCTCACCTCATTGTCTCCAGCTTAGGACAACATGAATGTTGTAACAACGTATGGCAGGGCTATGTATGTGTGAGAATCCATATTCATGTGAAGTACGTAATTTGGCATTCTGTCAACAGAGCCATGTGATGACACAAACACGTGCCTATTAGTGAGCGCCACTATATGTATGAAGTATGTAATAAGTCATTCAGGCAACAGAGCAATTTGAAATTTCATCAAGGCATAAATAGTAGTGAGTTGGTTGTGTTCTTCATTTTCACGTCTCCATTTACAGTAGAAT
>Ga0123353_10013480_pt1 | contig 11713 bp, 4 predicted proteins | sample TergutLab28metaG_3_FD_92763 | JGI IMG/M metagenome (GOLD analysis project Ga0123353, IMG submission 92763) | Labiotermes labralis P3 segment gut microbial communities from Petit-Saut dam, French Guiana - Lab288 P3 | ecosystem: Host-associated > Arthropoda: Insects > Digestive system > Gut ... | reverse complement strand
CATCACCGGCGAGATTGATTCCAACGCCACGCCCGGCGACTATCCCTTCACCGTCAAGGCCACCCCCGACAACGACGGCGATAGCATAAGCAAGGACTTCACCATCACCGTGACTACGCCTGTGTGCGGCGTCTGCGGCGGCGATCACCCGACGTTGGGCTGGAAAGGCGTTGACCACACCATCAAGATTGACCTGACGACGACCCCCTCCACGGTCACGAAATACACGGGTGTTGACAAAATGATAACGCCCGACAGCACGGGCAAAACCACCAGTCTTTGGATGCGCTACATCAACCCCGGCTGCTTCACGATTGGCACGCCCGTGTCTGAGCAGGATTTTGCCGGTGCTGTTGCGAACGAGACTGCCCAGTCCCGTATTTTGAGTGGATATTATATTGGTGTTTACCAGTTGACGGAACAACAATACAATCTTATCATGGGCGACCCCGCGATCCCTTCGAATCCCAACTATGCGAAGGTTGGCAATAGTACGGATAATTCTGAACCGATGAGTTGGAATCATAGTCATGCGAATCTTTTTGTTGCATTGAATTCGAAAGTCTCCGGTTCTGGCCTTACCTTTAATTTCCCGAGTGAGGCGCAGTGGGAATTTGCTTGTCGTGCTGGCACTCGTGACACTTTCAATGATGGGAACGGCCCCATTGGCACCGAGGGTACGATTGGTATTGTTGGTACGGCTGCTGACAATTTGAACAAGCTGGGTTGGTTTGCGGACAACAACAACAGCACCCCTCCTCATTTGGGTGTTAAGGAAGTTGGTTTGAAGGCTGCTAATTTGGCTGGTTTGTATGACATGCATGGGAATGTTTGGGAGTGGTGCCTTGACCAGTGGGATGGAAGTACTGCTCATGTTCTTGACCTTACTCCTGACTATGTTTCTGGGAATGGCTCCGGTCACCCCGTCCGTGGCGGCTACTTCTACTACCCCGCGGCGCACTGCCGTTCTGCTTACCGGCTCTACAGCATGCCGTCGAGATCCTACGGGGGCGTAGGCCTGCGCCTCGCGGCTTCGGGCGCCCCAGTTCCATGATGTGAATGGAGGGCGGCTGTCCCCAGCCGCCTCAACAAGGCAGCCGCGGCGCTCCAGCGGCGCACGGGGACGTGCGCCCTCCAGCGGCGCGTGGGGACACGCGCCCTCCAGCGGCGCGTGGGGACGTGCGCCCTCCAGTGGCGGACGATACGCACAAGAAGGCAAGAGAATCCCCCTGAAAGTCGAAGACGTTTATCATGTTGAAAGTATAAAAATATAAGCGTCTGCGACCCAAAGGGGATACCCCCTGCCCCCCAAAACGGGGCAGGGGTTTTTGTTTTGTTTTGAATGTCCAATATCCAACACGGAACGCCCAATGTCCAAGCGGAATGCGTTTCGGGATTTTTTCTCGCAGAGGCGCAAAGGCGCAGAGCAAATCCCATAGCGCATTTCACTTGGACATTGGGCGTTCCGTGTTGGATATTGGATATTCACGGGCGGTTCGCGAACCGCCCCTACAGTCTCACCGTCTTACGACTTCGCAGTCTTTCCCTGTTCTAGCGTTTTTCTTCGTCAACGGTTTCGTCGCGTTGGTAGATGGGGAGTTGGCGGTAGGGGACAGTGAAGGCGAGGATGCACATGGCGGTCTGGTAGGGGGGGCTGCCTTCCTCGCCTTTGTCCCAGGAGCCGTCGCTTTTCTGCATCGGGATGAAGGTCTCGTACATCCATGTCGAGAACATTTGCCAGCTCTCTCCGCCAAGTTGGAAAAGCCCTTGCGATGTGTAATACAACCCGTAGAACGTCCTGTCCGAATTGGTCAGGTTCCTGAAATTCTTCATCAGGTAGCCAGCCGCACGGAGCGTGGCGGGGTCGTTGTGCTGTCCGCAAAGCTCGAGGCACAGGATGCCTGCGCCTGTCAGGGTCAGGGCGTTCCCGTGGGGGTCTTGGTAGCCGAAACTCCCCGTGTCCGTGCTGTGGTGGCGTTTCACATATTCGACTGCGTCGCTGATTGCCTTGGGCGGCACGGCACCTCCGTTGAGGCGGCAGGAGCGCAGCGCCATCAGCGCCCAGCCGCTGCATGACATATCGCTGTCGCTCGAACTAGGCGAGTAGCGCCACCCGCCTTGGTGGTGCGCGTTTTTCCTGACGGCTTGCGCGTCCAGGATGATTTTGATTGCCTTGGCGAGCGCGACATCAATCTTCTGCTGGCGCTCGGGGTCAACCATCCCAGACACCTCGGAGAGGAAGAGCGTGGCGATGGCGTGGGCGTACATCTTCCCGTTCTCTTTGTCGCCGAAGTATCCGGCGTTGTTGGCGCAGGACATGACATAGTCGAGCGCGCGGTTGATGTTCTCTCCGTAGGGGCCCTCGCCGGGGAGGTAGCCTTTGGCGAGGAACGCCATGCCTGCCAGCGCTGGGATGGCGGCGCTCCTGCCGTAGCCGCGGTCGTAACTGCCGTCGGCCTTCTGGTGCGAGGCGAGGTATTCGAGCCCGCGCTCGACAGACCTGTCTATCCGCGCGTTCAGCTCGGCGTCGTCGGGCGTTTGCGCGGATGCGCCCCCGCAGGTCAGTATCGCGATGCACAGGAATTTCGTTAGACGGTTCATGGTAGTGGGCTTATTGGTTTTGCCTTGAGAGTTCGCGGAAGTACATCCGCACCAAATCACGGTACTCGGGGGAGACCCTTCGCAGGGCATCTTCCATTGCTTGCGAGCTGATTTCCCCGCGCAAGCGGAACCATTCGCTGTCGGGCAGTTGCTGTTCGCGCAACATGGCTGGCATCTGCATGGGCAGCTCGAGGCGCGGGGGGCGCGGCTGGGGTCTGGGCGTGGGCATCGTTGGGGACATCGCGCGGCTGGGCAGGTGCTCCATGGGGACGTTCAGGCGCTGTGCCTCTTGTTGCACCATCTGGCGCATCCTGTCTGCGGCGGCTTGCGCGTCCTGCTCCGCATTCCTCATGTGTTCGGCGGATGACGTGTCAGGCGGTTGCTGGGAGCCGGGGTTCTCTTGCGCACGGCGTTCCTGCTCGGCGGCTTGCTGGGCTTGGGTCGCCTCGCGCATTGCCTCGCGCATATAATCGGAGGCATCCATCGGCGGCGTGGGGGTGTCGGGGGACTGCCCTTGCGGGGCGGGTTGCTGCTCTGCCCTCGCGAGCATCTGGTCAAGCCGCCGTTCCGCTTGCATGAGCGAGGCAGCCGCCTTCTCGATGCCCCTCTGCGCATCCTCCTGCCGCCAGAGGCTTTCATGGGGCTGGCGCGGGTTTTGCAACGTCTGCGCCGCATCATTCGCGAGACGTTGCGTGTAGTCCAATTCGTTTCTGGCTTCCTGCATCGGCTGTTGGAGCGGCTGCGCAAACTCGCCCAGCCTCTGCATCTCGTTGCGCATCGCCTCGACCTGCTGGTTCAAGTCCCGCGCCTGTTGCGCAATCTGCTGTTGCTGTTGGGCGCGTTGCGGCGTGTCCTCCGACGGCGTGAAAGGACGTTGCTCACGCTCCGCCTGTTGCTTCTCGGCTGCCTCCTGCCGTTGGGCTTGGGTGAGTTGCGCCTGTTCAGCGGCGAGTTGCTGGGCTTGCTCGGACATCGCCCGCAACGCATCGCGCCGTTCGTTCAGTTGCGCGGTGTCCATGGGCGAATTTTGCTCCGCGACCCTCTGGCGCTGGTTTTCGATGGCGCGTTCCATCTCCTGCTGCGCTTGCTCAAGCGCGCGGCTGGCGTTGTCAATCTGGTTTTGGCTCTCCTGCTGTCGCCTCACCGCCTCGTTGTGCCTCTGGCGTTGCTGGTCGGCGTTCCTGTTCTCCTCCTGCGACTGGCGCAAATCGCGAGCCGCATCGTTCGCCTGTTGCTGCGCCTGACGGAGATTATTGTTTGCCTGTTCCAGCGGCGGGTGCGTGGGTTGCGGCCCGAAGCGGTACATATCCTGCCGGATGTCGTCCACCTGTTGCCGCGCATCCGCCAACTTCTGGGCAATCTCCTGTTGCTGCTCCGCCTGTTCGGGCGAGGCGGTTTGCGCCTGGGCGGTCTGCTCGCGGAGTTGCTGTTGCTCTGCCGACAGCGCCTTCACGTCCTCCGCCAAATTTGCCAGCCGCTCCTGACGTGTCTCCAACGCCTCCAGCCGCGCCTGCGGGGTTTCCGCGATGTGCTGGTTGAGACGGTTCCGCACGTCTTCCTGACGGTTGCGCCAGTCGCTCATCGCCTCGGGGGTTGTCGCCTGTTCAGCGGTGTCTGCCAATGTCTGCTCGCGCATCGAGAGTTCATCGAGCGCCGCGAGACGGTCCAGCTGGCGGTTGAAATCCCGCGCCTCCTTGAGCATCTCGTCCGTGGAGCGAGCCGCGTCCTGCAAACGTTTTTCGAGGTCGCGGACTTTGAGGGGCTGTTGCTCCAGGGTGGCGAGTTGCGCCTCCTCTGCGGCTTGCCGCGCCGCCTCCAGTTGCGCCTCCCGCAACTGCTCCAGCCGCTCCGCCAATTCTTTCAGCGCGGAATCCTGATGTTCATCCACGATGCTCTGCATCTGGTTCTCCGCCGCCGCAATCTCTTGGCGGACGTTATCGAGCTTCTGCTGGGTCTGCTGGTTGGGCTGCTCTTTGCGGTCAAACGCACTGCGGATTTCCTCGGTGCTGCGCTCGGTTCTCCGCATCTGCTCCATGAGCTGCCGCAACGCCTCCTCCAGCTTGCGGATTGCCTCCTGATACTGCTGCACCTCCAGCGCACGCGCGCCGTCGTCAAACTCGATGGTCACGATGTTGCTCCGCGCGACCTGCGGGCCGCCGAGGTCTCTCGGGAAATTGTCCTCGACCGAAAGCTGGAGGCGGAGCTTCGAGACATGGGTGAGGTCGAGCGTCCGGAGGTTCAGGCTCTCCGTCCCGTCCCACGTCTCCTCCTCCGTCTTCTCGAAGTTACGCAAAACCGCGTGTTGCGTGAAAGGCTCGTCGTTGCGCGAGACAAGCAGCACCGCATTCGCCACGCCGTAGTCGTCGGTCATGCGGTAGTCGAGCGACACCTGGGCGGTACGCGGGAGGCGGATCGTCGCCCTGTCGGGGCGCGTGAAGGCAATCGTCGGGGGGCGGTCGGGGATGGCGATGACGGGGTAGGAAACCGGGTGATTGGTGAACCCGTAGCCATCGCGCAGGAGGATGGACAACCGCGTGTTCATGTCCCTTGCCAGCGTGAAACCGCACGTTGCCCGATGCGCGGCGTTCGAGGCGATGACCCACTCCTGAGGCGGCAGCGAGAACGCGCCGCAGATGTCCGAGCGGTTCAATCCGGCAACCACCTCCACGCGCGTCCCCACAGGCGCGATGATGCCCCCGGACGTGTTCGTCTCCGTCAGCGACGGCTTGCCCGTGTAGTCAGGGAAAACGTAACTGATGGATGTCAGCTCCGCATGGGGACGCGGCACGGCGGTCACCGTGTAACGGCGCGTCAGCGCGTGCCCGCACGCCACACGGTAGCGGAAGGAGCGTTCGACACCCGGGAAAAGCTGGCGGTACTGGCGCATGGCATCATCTTCCGAGGGCACTTGCCGCATGCGCTCCGTCAGCTCGCGCCCGCCCCGCCACAGCCGTTCCTCCGTGAACTGCCTCCGCAGGTAGGCCTGGCCGGAAACCGAGTTAGGCACGGCTAACTCCACCTCGAGCGGCTCACCGAGCAGGACCACCGCGCTCCCCGGCGTGACCGTCAGGTCTTTGGCGAACACGTTGTCAATCTCCGCGAACGGAGCCAACGCGCGGAGGGCAAGCAGCAATGCGTGATGAGGGAACGCCGCGAACAGCGCCCCGAGGACGAGCGCCGCACCCGCCGCCGCAACCAGTTTGGGCTTGACGGTGCGCCCCGTGAACTCGCGTTTCAGCGTGACCTTCTGCGCATCCAGCTCCGCCGCCTCCGTGATGAGCGACACCAGCTGCTCCGAGCCGCGCCCGTAGGTCTCCGGCATCGCCATCAGCTCGACCACCGTTGAGAGCCGCTCCTCAAGCTCCGGGTGCCGCTGCTCAATCAACGCCGCAATGCGCGAAGGCGAGAACCGGTGCGCCAGCGGACGGACCAGCGCACGGGCAGCCACCCACAGCACCGCCGCAAGCCCCGCGAGCGAAAGCCCCCAGCGTATGACCGGATTGTAAATGACCACAGCGGCATCCACCGCCATGATGAGAAGCAGAGCGATGAGCGCTGTCGCTGCCACGGCAAACACGCCGCGCAGGAACAGGATACGCCGAATGCGCCGCGTCGCCTGACGCAACGTCGCGGCAAGTGCCGGCGGTAACTGCTTGATGCTGACATCAAGTTGATGCAACTGATTATGCATTGAGTATCCCCCCATAATCAGACAATCTTAACACGATTATCCCGAGCCTTGCAATAACAAAAGTAAAGGCGAAAAGCGGGGGCGCTCGCTCCCCTCGGGTGAAAATTGAAAGTTGAAAATTGAGAATTTAGAATTGGGGAAGGTAAAAGGTAAAAAGTAAAAGGTAAAAAGTGGATGCACTCCACTCCCTCGGGTGTTTCCCGACCCACAAGCGCGGGTGCGCTCCGCCCCCTCGGATGCTCCCAGAGGCATACGAGCGGGTGCGCTCTACCCCCTCGGGAGAAATTGAAAATTGAGAATTGAAAATTGAAAGTTGAAATAGGAGCCGAGGCACAAGAGTGGGTGCGGAGGTGCCCCTCGGAAGTTTCACAGAGGCTGTAGGGGCGACCCTTGCGGTCGCCCTGTCCATATCGTCCATTGCGTCCATATTGTCCATAAGGTAGCGCATGGCGTCCTCGCCATGCAAAGAGAAGCACGGCGAGACGCCGTGCGCTACCTTCCTGCTGGACATTGCGACATCCCTAAGGGGATGCCGATAGGCAGCAACTTTATGGACGACATGGACGGGATGGACGATATGGACAGGGCGACCGCAAGGGTCGCCCCTACAGCCTCTGGAAACATCCGAGGGGGCGGAGCGCACCCACCCTTGTGCCTCTGTGTCCCTCACAGCCTTAAAACCCCTTAACCCCTCTCTCGCAGTCTGCTATCTTCTCCGCCATTGCACGGTGTGTTTGCCGGAGGGGATGTTGTCGAAAATCAGGCGGCCGTTCTCGAATATGGCTGGCGCGGGTTTGCCGTTGAGGGTGAGCTCGTTGGCGCGGACAGGGAGCGACGGCAGCTCAATCCGTGCGGTCATGTTGACGGGGATTTCAACGGTCAGCCTGTAGGATCTGTCTGGCACTTGGCGCACGGCGACGGTGACTTGCCCGCGGATGGTCGGCACGATGCCGTGCACTTCCAGGTTGGACACTTGCGGGCGGATGAGCGCTTTGCCGAACCCTGCCGTGAGCGGGCGCACACCCAGCACATAGCGCGGGATGATGTTTGCCGGGGCCGCGCCCCAGGGGTGATTCCAGCCGTGGTCGGGTTTGATGTTCTGCCCCCACGTTTCCGTCGAGAGGGTCGAGCCTTCGCGCATCATGTTGACCCAGCTCCGCTCGCCTGTGCTTGTCAGCAGGTGTATCGCCTCGTCGTCCATACCGGCCTCGAAGAGCGCTTCGAGCAGGTACTGCGCGCCATAGACGCTGCACGCCATCCCGCGCGACCGCACATACGCCGCCACGCTCGCGCGTTCGGTCTCCGGCACCAGCCCGAACGCGAGCGGGAACATATTGGCGTGGAGCGATGAGTGCCGCGAGCCTTGCCCGTCCACATAACGGCCGTTCGCCGCGTCGTAGAAGGCCTTGTTGTAGGAGGCGGTCACAATCTCGGCGAGCTTGCGGAAGGATTGCGCGTCCTTTTCGTTGCCGAGTGCCTCGGCGATGTCCGCCATCTGCCGCACGTTGAGGCAGTAGAAGGCGTTGACGACGGCGTTGACGGGCTTGTGGTCGAAGCCGTCGCGCTCTGAGGCGGGCAAGTCAATGAGGTCGTGTGTGCCATCCGCCCCGCCCGTGACGAGCAGGCCGTCCGTGCGGCGTGCGTGGCCGAGCAACAGTTTATGGTTTTTCAGGTCGTCGTAGCACCGCGCGAGCGATTGCGTGTTGCCCGTGTACATCCAGTCGGCCCATGCCATCATGATGGAGTGCTGCTCCCACTCGGTGTGCAATGCCGGGGTGGCCATGAGGTGCTCATGCGTGTAGCGTGCGAGGGTGAACTCACGGTCGAGCGCGTAGTGGCCAAGCTGGTTGATGTAGGCGGAGGCGGCGTTGGGGATGCGCTCGCGGTCGCCGTCAACGTAGATGCCGGCGAAGGTGGTCGCCTTGATGCTGTATTTGCTGAATGCGTAAACGCGGTCGAGGATGCGGTCGTTCGAGACAAACGCCGCGGCTTTGTCGTCGAAGGGGTAATGCACCGCAATCTGGCGGATGGCATCGGTGGTGACGGGGAAGGGGCATTCCTCCACCTCCACATAGCGGAAGGGCATGACGACGCCGACCTCGGGCGGCAGGGTCGCCGCATCGCCGGAGGTGTTCTGCGCGTCGGCGGTGAACGGCACGCGGTAAACGTTCGGGAGCGTGAGTGAGCCGCGGGTCTCCGCATAGCGGGCGCCGCCGGGCGCGGTGTCCACGGTGTCGCCCTTCGCCTTCTCCCCGACGTGCAGGATGAACGGCCCGATGTACGGCTTGTTGTTTTGCGGGATGAGGTCAATCCACCCGAACGCGGCTCTCCCGAAATCCACAAACGCATGACCCTCCTTGTTCGTCACGACGCGGATGGGCTTGACGGACGTTTGCGTCAGCGGGTAGCGCAATGCCCTGTCGCCGTCAAGCGCGGTCGCCGTCATGAACGAGACATTCTGCGACCATGCGCCTTGGCGACCGCGGCTGTCCCACACGCACACGCGCCAGCAGATGGTCGCGTTCGTCGGCAGCGGGTTGCCCTCGTAGGTGATGAAGAGCGACTGCCCCGAGACGACCTTGCCGGAGTCCCACAGGTCAGGCGCGTCCGCCCGAAGGAACGACGTGGACGTCGCGACCTGAATGCGGTACGCCGTCTGGTAGTCGCCCTGCCTGCCGCCCTTGAAGCCCCACGAGAATTGCGGCGAGGGGTCTGTCACGGCGACCCACCCCGGCTTCGCGAGCAGCCCGCACATCAGGTCGTGCGGGGTGAGCGCAAGCAACGGCATCGCCAGACAAACCGACAAGACAGACAGGGCGCGTTTCATTGTGACATCTCCCGTTAGAATTTCAGGCCCACGCCCACCGTGTAGCGGGTGTCATCCTTTTTCTGGTCGGCCGGCGGCTGTGAATTGTAGAGGAGCATGACGCGCCCCTCCATAAACCACCGCGCCGTGAGTTGCGCGCGCAGACCCGCATCCGTGGTGACGAGGTGTGCGCCCACCGTGTCGAGGTTCTCAAGGATTTCAAAATTATGGAAGAGGTTGAGACGCTCACCGAAATTCCTCGCGATGTGATATGCACCACGCGCGGAGAGATAGGTGTCCTTCTCGTCCAGCGCCGAATATTTCTCATCCACATACGCCCCGCCGAGCTCCGTGAAAATCTCCCAGTTGTCCGTCTCCATCCACTGATAGCCGAGGCCGACACCCGTGGTCAAGCGGTGGTCCAACTCAAGGATTTTGTCCTTGTAATACCGCGCGTTGCCGTAGGTGTAGAAACGCTTCGACCAGAAATAGTCGAACTTCCCGCCGAAGAAGAAATTATCCGCCGTCGTCTCATTCACGCCGCTGTCCGCCTTCAACTGCGAATGGAAATAGGCAGCGTCCAGCTTCGTGCGCGTGTCCTCCGAACGGCGCACCACATCCGCCATGATGGTGGCGTTGCGGTTGACCGAGTTACCGGAGGTGCCCATGTAGCTGGCGACTGCCGAGCCTGTCCACTTCACGCCCGGCTTTTCCGGGTTGACCTGCGCGATGCTGGCGAGGTCCAGCGTGACCCTCTGACCGTCATTGCCCACGACCTCAACGCCACCGCCGTCAACCGCCTGCGCGACGTGCAGAACGACCGTCCCATCTTCAAGAACAATCTCGATTGGGTCATCCGACGAAAACGTCTGGATATCCTCCATGTCCAAGACAACCGCACCCGCCACTTTGGAGGTGAACGTCATTTTCCCGTCCTTGACCTCCTTAATTGTTCCCGTCAAGCGATCCCCTGATTTAAAGAGGACCGTATCAGCCCAACCCGATATTCCGAGCAGACCGACAACACACATAGGTATAATACGTTTTTTCATGGGCGATATCATACTATACTGCCCTCCCCTCCGCAACCCCATTTTTACATGAACACCATTCTCGCAAAGGCACAGAGGCACAGGAGCGGGTGCACTCCGCCCCCTCGGATGTTACCAGAGGCACAGGAGCGGGTGCACTCCAGCCCCTCGGATGTTACCAGAGGCACAGGAGCGGGTGCACTCCAGCCCCTCGGGGTTTAGGTAGCGCACGGCGTCTCGCCGTGCTTCCCTTCGCATGGCGAGGACGCCATGCGCCACCTTGGTTCAGAGGGGCATGAGTGGGTGCGCTCTACCCCCTCGGATATTTCCGCAGGGTCTGTAGGGGCGACCCTTGCGGTCGCCCTGTCCATCCCGTCCATTTCGTCCATGACCCCAGAGCGCATTTCACTTTAGCACTTTAGAACTCTCGCATTTTAGAACTTCCCCGAGGTCATTGCCCCGACGCGCATTTTTTCTTTTCCTTAAATTTGCTCTTGCGCTTGCCGGTGGGAATAGTGTATTGTATTCGCTTTTCTTTTTTCCAGAAAAGACGCTTTTGTGAAGCGAAGACAATAAAGGAGCTGAAGGCGATGCCCAGAACTGTACCGTTGGCGAATGTCCGTAACATCGGAATCATGGCGCACATTGACGCAGGTAAGACTACCTGCAGTGAGCGCATTCTTTTCTATTCCGGCAAGAACTATAAGCTGGGTGAAGTGCATGAGGGTGGCGCGACCATGGATTACATGGTGCAGGAGCAGGAGCGCGGCATCACCATCACGTCCGCTGCCACGGCGGTGACGTGGAGGGATCATCAGATCAGTTTGATTGACACCCCGGGCCATGTGGACTTCACGGCGGAGGTGGAGCGTTCGCTGCGTGTGCTGGATGGCGCGATTGCGTTGTTCTGCGCGGTGGGCGGTGTGCAGCCGCAGACGGAGCAGGTCTGGCGCCAGAGCGAGAAGTACGAGGTGCCGAAGCTCTGCATGATTAACAAGATGGATCGCGTGGGCGCGGATTTCTTCGGGGTTCTTGAGGAAATCAGGAATGACCTCGGCGGTAATCCCGTGCCGATGGTTTATCCTGTCGGGCAGGGCGAGGAGTTTAAGGGCATCGTTGACTTGCTGGCGATGAAGGCGCTCACCTTTGACGAGGCGACCAAGGGCGTGAAAATCATCGAGAGCGAAATCCCTGCGGACATCCTTGAGGATTGCAAGCGGTTGCACGTTGAGATGATCGAGAAGGCGGCGGAGCAGGATGACGCGCTCATGGAGAAGTATCTGGGCGGTGTCGCGCTGACGGTTGAGGAAATCAAGATGGGGCTTCGCAAGGGCACCGTCAGCCGTAAGCTCGTGCCCACTTATTGCGGCACGGCGTTCAAGAACAAGGGTGTTCAGCCGTTGTTGGATGGCGTGATCGACTTCCTGCCTTCCCCGCTGGATGCTGGCGCGATTCACTCGGCGGACGACCCGACGCAGGTGCGTAACCCCAACGACCAAGAGCCGTTCTCCGCCTTGGCGTTCAAGATTCTTTCGGACAAGCACATGGGCAAGATTACGTTTGTCCGTATCTACTCCGGCACGT
>Ga0123353_10013479_pt1 | contig 11713 bp, 10 predicted proteins | sample TergutLab28metaG_3_FD_92763 | JGI IMG/M metagenome (GOLD analysis project Ga0123353, IMG submission 92763) | Labiotermes labralis P3 segment gut microbial communities from Petit-Saut dam, French Guiana - Lab288 P3 | ecosystem: Host-associated > Arthropoda: Insects > Digestive system > Gut ... | reverse complement strand
TGGTGCAACACTGCCTGCCCGCCCACAGGGGCGAGGAGATAACCGCCGACATCTTCGAAAAACACGCGGCTGAGATATTCGACGAGGCGGAAAACAGGCTACACGCGCAAAAGGCGGTTATGGTAAAATTAATGAAAAATTAAAAATGAGGAATGAAAAATTTTAAATGGAATTTGCGGAAAAAGACATATTAAAAGACAACGAAAAAACAATTTGGGTTATAAAACCGAACAGGCAAAGATTGCTCCTCAGCTTTTATCTGCGGATTGGTTGCCTTATTTTATTAATAATTACAGGGTTTGTCATTATAGCACCTTTTATTACAAATTATTTTTTATCGTTTAGGTTATTGCTATTTTTTTCATTTTGCGCGGGTGTAAGTATATTCCTTATTCATTCCGCGAAAAACAAGCTTGAAAACAGAAAATATATTTTTACGGATAAAAGAATAATTTATGAAAATGGCATAGCCGCTTCAAATTATAAAAGCGTTTATTATTTTGAAATAAGTGATATTGATGTTCATTTAGGTTATTATCAATAAAAAATATAAAACCGGAGAAATTGTTTTATTTAACAGCTCCCGCAAAAAGAACAAGTTGAATTATTTAGATGACCCTTATGAGAATTTAGAAAAAATAAAAAATTTATGTGCAGATCATGCCAAATAAATAATATAAAATAAAGGAAGGACAAAAATCATGAAAATCACATTTATGGGTGCGGGAAGCACTGTTTTCGCGAAAAACGTGCTGGGCGACGTTATGAGGACCGAAAGCCTCTGCGAATGCGACATTGCCCTTTACGACATCGACCCGGAGCGGCTGGAGGAATCCTATATAATGGTCAGCTCGCTCAACAGGAACATCAACAAGGACCAGGCCGCTGTCAGCAAATATCTCGGTGTTGAGAATCGAAAAGACGCCCTCAGGGGCGCGGATTTCGTGGTGAACGCCATTCAGGTCGGCCTCTACGACCCCTGCACGATAATCGACTTTGAGGTGCCGAAAAGATACGGCCTTCGCCAGACCATAGGCGACACGGCGGGCATCGGCGGCATTTTCCGCGCCTTGCGCACGATCCCCGTATTAAAGGATTTCGCGGCCGACATGGAGCAGGTCTGCCCGGACGCCTATTTCCTCAACTACACCAACCCCATGTCCATGCTGGCGGGTTATATGCAAAGGTATACGCCCATAAAAACCGTGGGGCTTTGCCACAGCGTGCAGCACTGCGCGCAAGGGCTGCTCATGAACCTGGACATCGACCATGAGGAGCCTATCAAAGAAAAAATCGCGGGCGTCAACCACATGGGCTGGCTTCTTGAATGCTATGACGTGGACGGAAGGGATTTGTATCCCGACATACGCAAAGCGGCTATTGAAGTATTAGAAAGCGGCATAACCGACCACCACGACCTTGTCAGGTACGAGTATATCCGCCGTTTCGGCTATTACTGCACGGAATCCAGCGAACACAACGCCGAATACAACAATATGTTTATAAAGGATAAATACCCCGAGCTTATCGAAAGGTACAACATCCCCCTCGACGAATACCCCCGCCGCTGTATCGTCCAAATTGCGGAATGGAAAAAGGCGAAGGAACGGTATTTAAACAACCAGGTCGGCCATTATAAAACCCAGGAGTACGCGTCGGGGATAATGAACGCCATCGTGACGGACGAGGCATATAAAATCGGCGGGAACGTGCTTAACACGGGGCTTATCGACAACCTGCCGAAGGAAGCCTGCGTGGAGGTCGCGTGCCTTATCAACACGGCGGGCATCCAGCCCTGCGTCTCAGGCCCGCTTCCCGTCCAGCTCGCCGCCATGAACATGACCATGATAAACGTCCACCTCCTGACCATCGAGGCGGCAGTCACCCTCAAGAAGGAGCATATATACCAGGCCGCCATGCTCGACCCCCATTGCTCGGGCGAGCTTTCCATCGACGACACGATAAAGCTCTGCGACGACCTCATCGAGGCGCACGGGGACTGGCTGCCGAAATATATGAGTTAGTGTTATATAAACCGCACTTTGCGGAAAAATAGGCTGACGCATATTTCGCAAAATGTACGTCAGCCTCTTATATATTAATCAAACGGGAACATTCCCTCAGGGAACGTGAACTGCTGGGGTTCTGTCTGCTGCTCTACGGAATAATCGCCCTTGTCCTCGACCAGTGTCGCCGTAACCTCGAATTCCGACACCTTGTAATCCTCGCTGATCCTCACTATGGTAAGCGTCAGTTTATCGCCTATATTGGAGCTTTCTATAAGGGAGAGAAGCACGTCGGGCTTATCGAGGGGGGTCCCGTTTGCCTTGGTTATCAAATCGTTTACCCGGGCGTCCGTTCCTGTCAGCGCGCTGTCCGGGGCTATTGCGTTTATTATAATGGACCCCTGCGGGAGATTGTTTGACATGATTATGATGTTATAGGTTCTGTTCTCCGAAGCGAGGGAATAGGATATGCCGAGCTTAGGCCTGTCCGGCACGTATCCGTTGGCAATTATGTCGTCCACTATGGCCTTGACAATGGCGCTGGGTACGGCAAACCCCATGCCTTCGTAATCCTCCCCGGCGATTTTCATGGAATTTACGCCGACTACCTGGCCGTAGGAGTTCACAAGCGCCCCTCCCGAATTGCCGGGGCTGATGGGCGCGCAGTGCTGGATGCATATCATCTCATAGCCCGTCTGCGACCTTATCGGCCGCCCTATTGCCGAAACGATGCCCGATGTAAACGAATTCGCAAATTCCGCGCCGCCCGGATTGCCGATGGCGTAAACCTGCAGGCCGACTTCAAGGGCCTTTGAATCGCCGAATTCAGCGGCTTGCAGCCCATTTTCCCTTATACGCAGCACCCCGATGTCAGTGCGGGTGTCGAAACCGACAATTTCAGCCGGGTGTTCCTTGCCGTCATTCAGCTGCACAACAATAGAGCTGCCTTTGTCTTTGATAACATGAGCGCAGGTAATTATATAGGTATATTGGCCCGCTTCGTCCTCGCCCATTATTATACCGGAGCCTTCGGACGCCAGCCTTTGGGAATTCTGGCTGTATATCAATACCCCAACGGCGGATTCCTGGATTTTTTTAAAAATATCGGTGGCGGACAGCTGCCCGTCAGGCAGGTCGGCGGGGCGCTCGGACGGCGTTTCGTAAATATCAAGCACAGGCCCGCCCTGCACACCCTGAATGCCGGCGTTATTATTGCTTCCCGGGAGGCCTGTTGAGCCGTTCCTGAACTGGTACACCATTACCACGGCCGCGACTACGACAAACGCGCTTATTAAAGCGATAAAAATTTTAAAGCCCACCCCGCCGGAATTCTTTTTCGGGGCCGCGGCGGGGTCGTATCCGCTGTATTGCCGCTGTTCAGGAGGCCTCTGCTGATACGGGTACGCGGGCTGTGCAAACGGCGGCTGCGTAAACGGCGGCTGCGCCGTTTGACGGTAAGCCGGGGGCGGAGGGTATCCGTTGTTCGCGTTGTTATAATAAGGCGCCGGCGGGAACGCGGATGCCTGGGGGGGAGGGTATTGCCCGTTAAAAGGCTGCTCCGGCGTTTGCTCGGGCGGCTGCCTGTCATATTGTTCCGACGGCTGTACGTCATATTGCCCGGACGGCTGCCGGGCGTCATAAAATCGATTGTCAGCAGGCGGACGGTCGGCGGGCGGGTATTGCGTATATTGCCTGTACGGCGGTTCATTAGGCCGGGTTTCAGCCGCGTCATAAGGCCTGTCAGCCTCCGCCGCGGCGGAGCTTTCTTCGCTGTTCCTCTCGTCGTTGCCGTCATTGCCGTTTGGCCCGCTGTTGTTCATGTTGAAATAATTATTATATTCGTTCATATATAAGCACCCTTCTTTGTAGTTGAGAGTTGAGAGTTGAGAGTTGACTATATAAAATCTTAATCTGTCATTGTGATTGTTGCATGATAATAGCGTGAAAGTTTAGCTTTCATATCTTGTTCAATTCGCCGGCAGTGTAAATGAGAAAACCGTATATTCATTCGGTATGCTTTCGGCGCGCAGCTCGCCGCCGTTCAGCGTAACTATTGTTTTTACGATATAAAGGCCCAAGCCAACGCTTTTTACGTCAAGGCTTCTGGATTTATCCAGCTTATAGAAGCGTTCAAAAACCTTGTCGATTTCATCGCTTGGGATGCCGCTGCCCGTGTTAGTTATTTTTACTGAAGAAAAATTTTGCCCCGTTTCGGCGGATATGGATATTTTGCCGTTTTCGGGCGTAAATTTGACCGCGTTGTCTATAAGGTTGTATATTACCTGATGTATTAAATCTTTATCCGCGCGCACATGTACAGGGGGCAGCATATCCAGGCCTTCAACCATCACGCTTTTACCCGATATGAGGTACTCGAAGCTTAACACCGTCTGCACGAGCTGCTCGCTTATGTTGTATTTGACGGGGGCCAGATCCATCGTGCCCTCTTCTATTTTTGAGAGGTTGAGCATAGCCGCCGTGAGGCGGGAAAGCCGCTTGACTTCGTCGGAAACGATTCTGAGGTACCGCTCTTCATCCTTTTTCGCAATCGTGCCGTCGAGGATCCCGTCGATAAAACCGCCGATCGAGGTCATCGGCGTCTTTAATTCGTGGGATACGTTCGCGACAAAATTCCTGCGGGAGGATTCCAAAGCGGCAAGGGCGCCCGCCATTGAGTTCAGCGCCCCCGCAAGCTCCGTAAGCTCAGTGCTTCTTCCCTTTATTTTAACGCGGTAGCCAAAATTGCCTTTGGCGTAGCTTTTGGTCGCGTCGGACATATCCTGAAGGGGCTTCGTAAGCCTTTGCGTCAGCATAAAAACGGAGATAAGCCATATGACCAGCGTTATCAGCCCCGCCCAAAGAAAAGCCCGCATAAAACCGACGACATTCTCCTGCAGTCCCTTGAAAAGGGGCTGCGAGGCTATTATTACGAAATCCCTGTCGGTATTTTCATATCTGACGGGGTAAACGACGGAAAAATGGGCGTCCTCGTAAGACCCGTCCATAGTATCGGTCCGTTTTCGCTTCAGGCCTATTTCAGCCTCAATTATGACGTTTTGAGAAATTTTAAGGGGATTATGGATATGGCAGAGCGACGCGTCCTCTTCCTCTTTACAGATAATGATGTCGCCCTCGTAATTGCAGATGAAAAAGTCGGTGTTTTCATTTTGCGACATCAGTTCAAGAGTCCCTTTTATGTTTGCCAGCTCGTCCAGGTCATAATTATATATGACTTCCGTAAGCGAGGCGATATATTGCGTCTCGATAAGCATCCGCGACAGCCTGTCCTGTATCCAGCTTGTCGATACAAGGTACATAAGCGGAAGCATGGAGCCCAAAAGGCAAATTACAACAGCCGCCGAAATAAAAATAAAATACGTTTTAAACAGGCGGCTTTTAGGGAAAAAGTTTTTCTTTAAAAAGGACGGCATACTTTAATCTTTCGTCTCAAATTTATACCCTACGCTCCAAACGGTTTTCAGATCCCATTTGGGCGAAACGCCTTCAAGCTTTTCCCTGAGGCGCTTGACATGGACGTCTACCGTCCTTGAATCCCCGTAATAATCGAAGCCCCACACCTCGTCAAGAAGCTGGTCGCGGGTATAAACGCGGTTCGGGTTGCTCGCCAGATGGTAAATCAGCTCCAGCTCTTTGGGCGGAGTGTCCACGATGACCCCGTCAACCTTCAGTTCGTAATTCGTGAGGTTTATAACGAGTTTGTCGTAACGGACCTCTTTTATCTGGTCGGAGGTATGTGAAACGCTCCTGCGGAGAACCGCTTTTATTCTCGCAAGGACTTCTTTCGTGTCAAAAGGCTTCACGATATAATCGTCCGCTCCCAGTTCAAGCCCCAAGACCTTATCGAAGGTTTCGCCTTTCGCGGTAAGCATTATAATGGGTACGGATGAGCCGGCGCGTATTTTCCTGCACACCTGCCAGCCGTCGAGGCCGGGAAGCATGATGTCAAGCAGGATGAGGTTGGGGTTTTCCCCCGGGAAATGCTCGACGGCCGAAACGCCGTCGTTGAATATGACCGTGTTGTAGCCTTCCTTTGTAAGGTAAAGGCGCAGAAGCTCGCAGATATTGGTATCGTCGTCAACGATCATTATTTTTTCGTTCATTTTTTATTGTCCTTTCTTGTTTTATTCTTTATCAAAATACAGGCGGCAGCCGCCCCGGTAAGCGATATGGCCGAAACGGCGATTATTAATGTAGTATTGCCGGATTTTCCCTCAGTATTTTCGCCGTCCAAATAATTACCGTCATTTTCAAGGTTTATATTTTGCCCCTCGGGCAATAAAAGACCGCTGTTTTTATCGTTTTCGCCCGGCGGCGGGGCTGCCGCGCCTTCCGCGTAAGCGTAATACGGATTTTCGTCTTCCGCAAAGGTCCTGTCCCCGTAATTGCCGGCGGGGGAGCCGGGGTTCTGCGCGGCCGGGTTCCCGGGCGTTTCGCCGTCAGGGTTTGCTGGCAGAAGCGCGTTTATTACCGAATCAAGCCCGCCTACGCCGCCGACCGCGTATATGGGCTTCAGCGCCGTATTTACAATGCCGTCGCCGTCGGGCTGAAGCGTACCGTCCAATGTCAAAGAAGAATATACGCCGTTATTTGCGGATGACGCGGGATTCGGGTTGCCCGCGGCGGGCGCGGCGCCGGGATTTTGGTTATTATTGTTGCTGTATGAAGGGGCGGCCATCGCAATAACCCCTGCGATTTTCGGAGGCAGGGAAGCGGTGTAGGAACCCATATCCGGCAGGTTATACCCTGATAAACCACCCAAATTGATATCCTGAATATCCGAACCGTCAAAAATGCCGGTCAAAGACGAGTCGATGTCCGAAACGGGCTTTTCATTCTCGCCCTGAATGATGTTAAAATAATATGTATGCGTATAATTTACCCTGTCAAGCGTCGCGTTGACCGTCACAGGGATAATCTGGCTTTCAAGGCCCGTGTCAAGCTCCGCCTTGCAAATGCCCGTGCCTGCGGGCTTACCGTTAATTATGAATTCCACCGTGCGGCTTCCCGCAGGGTCAGTAGAATATAATGTGGTTGCGTTCACCCAAACAAACTCGCGTTTATATTTCAATATAACGTCGTAATCGTATATATCGGAATAAAGCTGTTGCTTAAGCTCGAAGGTATCCGTATTTTCAGCCACTACGAAAAAGGCTTTTTCAAAGCTGTCCGTGCTTTTAACCGTCAGATTTTCATATCTGGCTATTGCCCGGAGGATGTAAAAAGCGGTGTTCCCGCTGTCGGCAGCCGTTTTAAGCTCCGCGCGGTCTAGGGGGATATTATACCTTGCTGACAGCATCAGCGCCAGATATTGAACCCGCAGGTCGTCCATTGAAGCGCTGTCCCTGTCTATGGCTACACCCTGCGATTCAAGCATGAAAACCGTCATCATTCTTGAAATTTCACTGTCGGGGGTTTCGGCAGACACATCATATCCGGCGTTGAACAGCGCCATCTTGCCAAACGCTGTCAGCAGGCTGTTTACGCTGTTTAAATTTCCGTCAGGCGCCCATTCGCCGAGAACGGAAAGATCGAACCCCGAACCGTTAGCCGCCGCGTACTGTATGAACGCGTCCTCAACCCCTGTGCCGGGAGCGATTTTAACATGGTTCATCTCGTCGTTGTTCATAACGGTATAAAGCGCTCTTGCGTACATCAGCGTTTCGCTTGAGCTGTTATTGTCGGCAGGGTATATTATACCGTTTTTTTCAAGATAGCTCCTGATAAAATCATCGCTGACGCTGCTGTCAATCGCGCCTGAAGCGTCGCCCATTTGCTGCAATGCGTAAATATAGGTCGGGTTGCCGCCCGTATCCTGGTTGAAGTAATATATCATTTCAAAAAGCCCTACGTCTTCTTTAAAAGATTCCGGGGTTTGGGAATACGGGTACACGGGTTTTGGTATAAGAGGGGTTGGGAACGCAAGGTTGCCTATGTTGAATTCTTCATATATGGACATTTTCCGAAGCCAGGCGGGATCGTCGCCGGCATAAGCGTCCTGTGTATGCAAAAGCAGCGTCGCTGCGGAAGCGTAAAAGCTCCCGCAGATAAAACCCGCCGCCGTCAGCGTTATTATGATGTATAAAGCCAGTTTTTTCATTTTGTTTCGCTTTCATTTCAATGCTTAGTCATTATTATAATTCTTAAATAAAAATAGGGTATTAATGATGTATTAAGAAATTCATAATTCATAGATTAGACTTGTTCGGGGTTTATCGTCTTGCCAAAACCGTACGAACCCTTGCCATATCCGTTGCGTTCGTAAAACGTGTGCGCGGCGGTACGCTTGAAATCGCTGTTTAAGTAAATGCTGAAAACGCCTTTTTCTTTTGCGTAGTTTTCCATATGCTGAAGCAGTTTCTTCCCGATCCCTTTGTTCTGCGCTTCCTCTTTGACGGCAATCCCGATAATCACCATGTAGCTGCCCTCAATTCCGATGCCGTAATGCCGCGCCGATGCAATAAACCCGACGGCTTCATCTTCAAGCAGCGCCACAAACGTTTTATAGCGTTCGTCGTTTTTTATCCTGTTATAATGGAGCCCGATATTTTCGGCGGTGGCATATCCGCCGAACTGGCTCCATAACGGCAACAAAGCGGGATAGTCTTTTTCCTCAATTTCGCGGATAATAGCGTCAGCTTTTTGCTTTGCGGGTTTTGCGGCATTGCTCCCGCCGCCAGGCTTGCGGATATTGAATTTAACGCTGTATGCCTCGTGGCCGAAGCTGCGCCAAAACGCCAGCCCCGGGGCGTTGCCCGTCAGGCACGAAAGCCCGATTTCCTCGGTTCCGAGCTCTTCAAACAGCAGGCTCACCGCCGCCCGCCCATGACCCTGCCGCCTGTATTCGCGGCAAATGAAAAAGTGCCGCATCCACATATCGGAAGGGTCAACAAGCGCGTAACCGACCGTTTCGCCGTTTAGCCTGAACAGATACCCTGTATATACGCCTTTTTGAAGCCAGCCGCGCATACGGTTTTCCAGTTCCGGGACCGTTATGTTGTTGTTGTCGCCCTCATCGTCGATCAATTGCCTGTTCATCACCGCCAGCGCGGGGCAATCGTCAGGCATAGCCGTTTCTATCGTGATTGCGTTTGTTTCATATGTCATCTCCGCGCCTCCCGCGTCACAGCCGGACGGAAAAATCAAATACGGTAACCGCTTTATACTCTTCCCCCGCCTCAAAGGTGCATTGCGGGAAGCCGGGGTTGTTCGGCGTATCGGGGTAATATTGCGTTTCAAGGCAAACACCCGTCCTGTAATCAAGCGGAACCCCGTTTTTGCCCGTTTCGCCTCTTAAAAAGTTACCAGTGTAAAGCTGAACGCCCGGCAAGGTGGTTTTTACGGTCATTTCAAGCTCATTTTTGCCGTCTTTCAAAACGGCGGCGGTTTTTAAGCTCCCGTCATAGCCGTTTACGCAGAAATTATGGTCGTAGCCGCCCGTGTTTTCCAGCTGTCCGTTGTTTTCGCCGATATCCCTGCCTATTTTTTTAAATGTTTTGAAATCAAAAGGCGTGCCGCCCACGTCCGCGGTTTCCCCTGTCGGGATGCTGTTTTTATCGACGGGGATGTAGCTGCCGGCGTTTATATGAAGCTCATGCCCTAGGATATCCCCGCTTCCGTTAAGGTTGAAATAGGCGTGGTTCGTAAGGTTTATGACGGTTTTACTGTCAGAAACGGCTGAAAAATCAATTTTAAGCGCACTGTTCTCCAGACTGTAAACTACGCTTGTTTCAAGTGTCCCGGGGAAGCCGTTTTTGCCTTCCAGGCTTGCATAGCTCAATTTGACGGCGTTGTCGCCGGTAATTTCGCCCTGCCAGACCGCTTTGCTGAATTCCCCCGCCCCGTGAAGGCAGTTCCCGTTGTCCTCGTTTTGCGTAAGGGAATATTCCCGCCCGCCGATTTTAAATTTACCGCCCGCTATGCGGTTCGCGTACCTTCCCGCCACCGCGCCCTGATAAGATGCGTCGTCGGCATAGCCTTCAAGGCCGTCATACCCCAAAACCACGTCCCGCGTTTCATTCCCGGCAGGGATAAAAAGCCTGTCAAGTATAGCGCCGAAAGTCAATATTTCAGCCACCATGCCGCCGTCAGTGATTATAAATTTAAAAATTTCGCTTCCGCCGTCAAGCTTTCCGTACGGTAATTTTTTAACGCTCACAACAAATCCCCCAAATCGTCAGGAATTAACATTTTTCCAATTATCATTATATCAGCATCCGTAGCGGTCTGTCAAGTCAGGATTTGTTTTTAAATTGCCGTACACTTTGGAAATTATTAAATAAAGCGTAAAAAAATATTGAAAATTTGATTTTGGCATGCTAAAATATAGAAAAACAAAAAGGCGCGCGGGTGTGTTTCAGATGATTAAAAAATGCAAAAATAAAATTACATGGATAAATTAAGGGCCGACAGGGTCGCCGACCCCTACGGCATGGTGAAACATATGGAAAAAAGACGCTGCGTGATAATAGCGGGCGCACCGGAGGCTTATATAGCCGGGCTTCTGCCGTCGGATTTTATAATAGCATGCGACTACGGCCTGCGTCACGCCTTGAACAACAATATAGCGCCGCACCTTATAATCGGCGATTTCGACAGCTACAGCGGGGAAATCCCTTTCGGGATTTCCGTTATCAGGACGCCCGCCGAAAAGGACGACACAGACATGATGCTGGCGGTGAAACACGCCATAAATATGGGTTTTTCGGACTTTTTGCTCCTCGGCGCAACGGGGGGCAGGATAGACCATTACCTCGCCAACCTCGCCGCGGCGGGATTCATCGCGGAAAACGGCGGCTTTTGCGAGACAAGGGATAAAAATGCCCGCATCTTGACTTTCGGGAACGGGACGCTTGACATACCGAAGCGGGACGGCTGTATACTGTCCGTTTTTCCCTTTTCAGGCGAATGCCGGGGGGTCACGCTGGAGGGTGTGAAATACCCGCTGAAAAACGCCGCATTAAACCCTTTCGACCCCGTCGGGGTAAGCAACGAATTCACGGCGGACTGCGCAAAAATAACGGTCAAAAAAGGGGTTTTGACCGTTATTTTGATCAATTCATCAATATATGGCTTTACCTTTTCGATGTAACCTTTAACCTTCGCCAACCTCAATATGCCAAGTATTCCGATTGTACCCACTAAAAGCGTCGCAGCAAATGCGCGGGCCGCTTTTTCGTCAATGACGGCATAATCAATATCAGGATCGGTTTTCGCACCTATGATAGTTTCCAGTTCGCCCATATGAAGCTTGCCGTTTATAGCAACGATCAAAAAGTTCCCAAAGAAGATTTAACTTGTCAGTGCCGGCAAGCTCGACCGCTTTTGCCATTGTCGCCTGCTTTGCCAAATACATCCCGATTGCAAGAGAGAGCGCAACTTTTTCATCCGCAGTTTTGCCGTCTTTGAGAAGGCTTAAAAAAGGTTCGAAAATGCCAGACAGACCGATCTGCAAAGAATTTTTATTTGAAAGCATATTGCCAAATCCTTTCTGCATTAATTATACCATACTTTAAAAGCTTTTGTAAAGTGTTTAGTAAATATGGACAAATTTTATTTTTTTATTGTAAATTGCCCGATTTTATGATATATTGTTCTTAAATAATTTAATATAGAGTGTGTCTGCCCGCAAAGTATTAAAGCACACTTTGGGAAAGGATGGTAATTATGGTGCAAAATTTAAATTCTGC
>Ga0123353_10013475_pt1 | contig 11715 bp, 11 predicted proteins | sample TergutLab28metaG_3_FD_92763 | JGI IMG/M metagenome (GOLD analysis project Ga0123353, IMG submission 92763) | Labiotermes labralis P3 segment gut microbial communities from Petit-Saut dam, French Guiana - Lab288 P3 | ecosystem: Host-associated > Arthropoda: Insects > Digestive system > Gut ... | reverse complement strand
TGTTCTTTAAGAGCAGCTTCAAGTCCTAATTTTATTGTTGCGCCCCATGAGTCGTTTCTTTCTACAAAAAATATTTTTTTCTTTCCTAAATCCTTAACAATAGACTGTCCATTAAGATATCCCAATGTCCATGGAGTAAAAACAGAAGAGAAAGTTCCCTCAGCAGGAACTCCTTTTTTATAACTATCAAGAGCAGGTACATATCCAGGTACATAGAGTATTGGATTAATTTTTCCTTCTTCGTTAAAAACAGCAGAAATGGGGTTCCAAACTCCTCCTGTTACTGCAAATACGCCTTTGTTGATCATATCGCGTAAACGCTGAACGCCAATATCCAACTTAGCTTCATCATCAGCAACGACTGGAATCAGTTTAACTTTGCCCCATGGCATATTTAAGCCGCCGGCAGCATTAACTTTTTCAACACCATAAAGGAATGCTTTGCGCTGTGTTTCAGCAACACCAGCAAAAGTTCCGGTCATTGAAGACATAAAACCAATACTTACTTCTGTTACTTTCTCTTTTGCAGCTTGCTTTTTACATGCTGTAAAACTCACCAGGAGTATTACAACCAGAAGCATTACTGAACTAATTTTTATAAATTGTTTCATTTCCTTTTCCTTCTCCTTTTAAAAATTATAATGACTATCCTTATAATAATAACACAAAACCACTGTTTGTCAATCTTGAGTTTTTTCATAAAACCTGCTCTGGATTATAATAATCCACTCCGGAATAAAGGAACAAATATGGTCATAAACAAAAGTCATAAAAAAGATTTGCAAGAAATTCGCCAGCAGTGTATTATATACTTCTAGCTTCGGAAAGATTTATCTATAACCTGCCTTGTTAGGTATCTTTTTCTTGGAAATGCAGGAAACTCTTAATAACAGCCAAAGGGGAGTTAGTAATGACAGAAGCAGGGATAATAAGCAAATCAAGCTTGAATTCTACTGAGCCATTAGCAATTGAAGTGGAAAACCTTTCCATGCAATTCGGTGATTTTCTCGCTTTAGATAATTTATCTTTTACTATGCGGAAACATGAGGCAGTAGGGATAATCGGACCCAATGGAGCAGGTAAAACTACCTTTGTAAATCTTTTGACAGGAGATTTTCCCCCATCAACAGGAACTATAAAAATATTTGGTAAAGATGTTACAAATGTGCGGACGCAAAAGCGTGTTGAAAGCGGAGTGCTCCGTTCTTTCCAGTTGGTACAGGTTTTTGATAATCTTACAGTACAACAAAATCTAGCCTTGGCTTATTATAGAAAAATACAAGGCTCACATTCTTTGATAGCAAGTTTTTTTCAAAAATTATCCAATAAACAATACAAAGAAAAAGTTGACGAAATAAGGGAACTCTTTGGATTTTCAGGTGTTGAGGACCAATATGTAAGCTCTCTTTCATTAGGGAATAAAAAGAAACTTGAAATTGCCATGAGTTATATTACTGATCCGGAATTAATGATCCTGGACGAACCTTTCTCGGGGCTTGGGGATAAGGATATAGACTCCTTTATTGAAGTGCTTAAAAGATGGGTCCATAAAAAAACACTCTTGATTGTGGAACATAAACTTTCCAAACTGACCAGTATAGTTGATGAATTAGCTGTCTTGCATGAGGGCAAGCTCATTGCTTATGGCCCCTGCGAAGAGACATTGAATCATCCTGAAGTCCGAAAGTCTTATTGGAAAATCATCGAGCCTGTGCAACAGGAGAACTCAAATGGCAAATGATGTATTATTGTCAGTAAAAAATATAGGTGTTTCTTATGATGCTTTGAAAGTAGTATTTGATGTCTCTTTAACAGTAGAAAAGGGAAAGGTTGTTTTTCTTTCAGGACGCAATGGTTCAGGGAAAACCACGCTCTTTAAAACCATATCAGGTTTTCTTAAGCCCACCTCCGGGGAAATCAATTTCAGAGATGAAAACATAGTTTCTCTAAAACCATTTCAGGTTGCTCTCAAGGGAGTTAAATATGTTCATCAGGATAAATCGGTTTTTTCTTCAATAACAGTTAAAGAAAATCTGGAGTTGGGGAGTTACGCTACCAGGGATCAGGACTGGGACAGAGTTTTAGCCTATGTTCCCAAGATCAAAACTCTTTTTACCCGCAAAGCTGGTAACTTAAGCGGCGGCGAAAAACAGATGCTTCTTATTGCCATGGCTTTATTGGGAAAACCAGATCTTGTACTTTTGGATGAACCCACCGAAGGCTTGGCTCCTCATGTTGTTAATGACCTTACCGAGGTATTTGAAAAGCTCAAGAATGAGACCACCTTATTTATTATTGAACAGAACTTGCCCATGGTAGCCAAGATAGCGGATAAAGTATATGCCATGAAAGAAGGGCATATTGTCGCTGAGATTACAGACCAAAAGGCAATCTCAAATTGTGAATTTGAAAAGTATCTTTAAGAAGGAGCAATATGAAAAAATTCAGATTTGATATATTTATTCCATTTGCTATTGTCGGCTTCCTGATTCTGGCAAGGTATTTATTGCCTCTTAACAAGGCTTTTTTCCTTCAGGTAACGATGTTCACTCTATATGTTATGGGAAATAATATGCTGATGGGTTATATGGGGTGTACCTCATTTGGTCAGCCACTTTATCTAAGTGTGGGCGGCTATGCTGCCGGATTCTATCTTGCTTATTTTGGAACAAATCCTTTTATAGCTTTTTCCCTCTCTATTCTGGCAGGAGTAATCTTTGGGATAATTATAGCGCCGGTACTGATCAGGCTTCGAGGCAGTTATTTTACACTGGTCAATGCTGCCTTTTGTACTATAGGTGTTTTTACATTTGAAACTCTTTTAATGAATATTACCAATGGAAATAATGGTTTGCTATTTAGAAATCGTATGGCAAAGCTCCCTTTCCTGGATCTCAGACGGCCAGATGAATTCTTCATTTTTGCTGCTATTGTTTTGCTTATTGCATTGCTTCTCTTTAGGAAAATGGATCAATCCACCCTGGGAGCCATGTTCAGAGCAACAGAAAAAAATGAACAAAAAATGAAATTCCTTGGTTATAATACTTTTAATATAAGATGGCTTGGTTTTGTTATTGCTGCTGTTTTTTCAACAGCTGCAGGAGGTTTATTCGTAGTCAATAACGCCATGGTCAATCCCAGTCTTGGCGAACAATCGCGAGCCGCAGAGGTTATTGTTGCAACACTGATTGGAGGTTCAGGCACAGTATATGGACCTTTCTTTGGAGCGCTTGCTTTCCTGGGGATCAAGGAGGTCATCTCCCAAATAATCGGACGCTGGGAACTTCTTGTTGGAGTTATGACCCTTGCCATTATGTTCTGGTTCAATAAAGGAATCTGGGGTGTTCTTTCTTCAGATAACGTCAATAAGAAACTTAAAATATGGGTCAGCGGTTTATTAAACAGAAAGGGAAAGGAGCGCAAAGATGGGTGATGTGTTAGCAACAGCTTTTTCATTACAATCTGTAATATTCGGTTTAAGCATAGCTGCTGTATTCTTTATGGTTTCAATCTCTTTATCTGTTGGGTACGGGCTCATGCGAATAGTCAATCTGGAAGCTATGTTGTATTACAGCCTGGGCGCTTATATGAACTATCAGATAATTACCTGGACCGGCAACTTTGTCCTTGGCTGTCTGGTGGCAACTATTACAGGAGGATTATTGGGCTTACTTGTAGAAACCCAGCTTCTCCGCCGCATTTACGGCAAGAGCATGATGTTTACCATGGTTACTACCTTTGGTATTTTCCTGATCGGCATAGGGATAATCCAGTATGTCTGGGGACTTAACCCCAAACCAGTACAGTCGCCTACTTCTACAATTCTGCATTTTTTGGGTGTTAGCGTACCCTTATACCGCATTGTTGTTATCATTGTTGCAGCGCTGGTATATCTTTCTTTCCATATCCTTCTAACCAGAACCATAGCTGGAAAAGCAATAACCGCCGGGGTTGAGAACAGTGATCATGTTCAGTCCCTTGGTATCAATATTTATAGAATATTTACAATAACTTTTGTTTTTGCAAGCGCTATGGGAGGATTAGGGGGCGCTCTTAACTCTCCCTTTATTATGGTAGGTCCATACATGGGCTATGATTATCTTATGTTTGCTTTTACTACTGTTATTCTTGGAGGCCTGGGCAGCATGAAGGGAACCATGGTTTCTGCTTTGATATTGGGGCAAATGGTTTCCATAGGCGGAACTATTTATCCTGCTCTGGGTTACATGGGACCATTCATTACCATGTTCCTGGTAATACTCTTTAAACCAACTGGTCTTTTTGGTATTAAGAGCAAAGCTTTTCAATAATTGCGCTGTTGTTAAGAGACTCTTAAGTCCTTTATTACAGGGACAATACCCCATTAAAGTATAATGGAGGATATATGATAAGTATTGTTATTAAAAAAAGCAGACTCTTTCTGATAATTTTTATTACGTTTCTTCTATTACATCTTACGGGATGCGCAACTACCCCTATAGGACCAAAAACAAATGGAACTACCCGGGAAGGAAACACGAGTAGTCTTCAGGAAAGCGCGATCTTATTTGGTTTTATTTCAAAAGTAAATACTGGATTCAGCAACAAGGACTTACCTGTTGATAAGATAGAATTTGTACAGATAAATCCTGATATAGCGCCAATGTTTATTACACCCGGGAATCATAAAAATGATTGGTCAATGAACTATACACACCCTGTTCCTGTTGGTGCTGTTTTTAAAATAGCTTCCTGGGATGATAAAATTGGAATGATAGATTATGGCCACGATGATGATATAGGCGGGGGAAAGGCAGGAGGAGCATTTACCGCTCTCTATAGCAGGATATATCCTCCTTTTGACCAATCATTAATCATAACCGTTTCAAAATCTGGCTTATGCTATTATGGAAGTTATATTCTGGATAAAGAGAGAGAAAATTTCACTATTGATAAAAAGAAAACAGAGTTGGATGCTTTAAAGCTACTTGCTAAAAAATATAAAAATACATCATGGGAAAATATGATCATGGAGAGGATAAAGGAGCTTGAAAAATGAAAACAAAAAAAACTGTTTTTGTGATTTTAGTTTTTTTAGTCTTTGTTGCAATCATATCAGCAGATGAATTCAACAGGGAATATCGTGATCCAAATGGCGATATTATTTTTATTGATACTGCACCGCTATCTCCAAAGTCAGCTCCCTATAAAAGCGACATTAAACCAAACAGCTCAGAGGTTGTTATTGTTGCAAGTGTGACATTATCGCCTACCCCGAATAATGCTTTTTTTACAAAATACAATACAATAGACTCTTTCTATAATAAAAGAATAATTAACTCAAAAACCTATCATGGAGTAATTACTCCGACTATTTATATAATTCTGGGTAAATTTGACAGAAAAGAGTACGTTACTGCAATATATCATCTTGGGGATGATTCGGAAATCAATAGCATAAAAACCCAAATACCACGGGACAGGGTTATAAAAATAGATCAGATAAACGCTTATCTTGCGGACATGGAAATATTCGGACTTACTCTTCCTGTATCCATGGAATTTTCATTGCCGGAAAAAGTAAACTATGTTTATATCGGCTCATTTATTTATGAATGGGAAAGCGATGATTTTAAGATAAAAAATGTCCAACAAATTGATGATTATGATAATGCCGCAAAATTTGTAGCTGAAAAATATGGGGCTGATGTAAAACTGGAAAGAGTATCACTTCGAAAAATAACAAAAGAAGGAAAATAAAGGGGATTATAAAGCCTTTATCCACGTCCTTGTTCGCGTGTAAGCAAAACTTACACGCGAATCTTACTACGTCAGCAAAAAAACTTTGTTGATTGTTTTGAAAAGTGAATATACCATTAAGATATATTATTAAGGAGGTTTTTATTTATGGCAAAGAAAATTGGTATATGTATATTATTATTCGTTTGTTTGGCAAGCTTTGTATTTGCAACAGGAGGAAAAGAAAAAGCTACTTCCTCTTCCGCAAGTTCCCAACTTGAAGGATCTGTATCTTTTTACGCAAATATAACTTCAGTTGAACCCCTTATGGAAGATTTCAACAAGAAAACCGGAGTAAAAGCTGAATATACTCGTATTTCTACCACTAAATTTCTTTCTACGGTATTTACGGAATTTGAGGCAGGAAAACTTCTTGCAGATGTTGTTCAGGCGCCTCTTCCTGTTATGGAACAGTTGCGCGCAGGTGGAGTTCTTGTTCCCTATAAATCCCCCTCAGCCGCAGGCTATCCTGATTGGGCAAAACGGGAAAAAGATGGTATCTATATGTTCGGCATTGAATATGTTGGACTTATTTACAATAAAGACCTTGTAAAACCAGCAGATGTTCCCAAGTCATATAAAGATCTGACTGATCCCAAGTGGAAAAATAAAATTGTAATGGCAGATCCCAGCATCCATCCAACCACTATTTCCTGGCTGGTTGCCCTTAAACAAAATGTATTTAATAATGATGACACACAGTGGAGAAATTTCCTCGCAGGGCTTGCTGCAAATACTCCAATGTTCGTAGCTTCATTCGGCCCCACTCCTGCTCCTATAGCAAGCGGTGAAAAAGCTATTGGTATCTCAATGCCTAAATATATTGTCACAAATGCTCCAGCTCCTTTGGATTGGGCACGCATTGAACCTTTGATGGGTTCTCCCAGAGCAATGGGAATTTCAGCTAAAGCTCCTCACCCAAATGCTGCAAAGAAATTCGTAGACTACTGGCTCTCAAAAGATGCAGCTACTATACTTGCCCGTGATGTTGGTGAATATGTTCTTGCTCCAGGTGTGTTCCCTCCAATAGATGGCATTGACAAGGCAAAAGTTATTCCGATCGATGAATTGTCAGACAACGAACTTGCTCAGTGGGCAGCTGAGTTTAAAAAGATTTTCGGGACAAAGTAAATTCATTCCAATGAAAATTCAGGTAAAAGGCCTTCGGAAGCACTTCACTTCCGAAGGTAAAATTATTAAAGCTCTCGATGATGTGGATTTGACAATTCCGGCAAATACCATCTTTACGCTGCTTGGCCCTTCGGGTTGCGGCAAGACAACACTTCTTCGCTGCATCGTTGGATTGGAAACTCCTGATGCAGGCGAAATCCGCATTGGAGGAGATGTTGTCTGGTCATCGGAAAAGAATATCTATGTCCCCACAGAAAAGCGCAAACTCGGAATGGTATTCCAAACCTACGCGATATGGCCGCACATGAATGTGTTCGATAACGTAGCCTATCCTCTGCAAAGCCAAAAGATCCACAAAAATGAAATCAGGGAGAGGGTCGCAAAAACACTCTCCTTTGTCCAGCTTGAAGGATTTGAAAATCGGCCTGCTACAAAACTTTCAGGAGGCCAGCAGCAGCGTGTTGCACTTGCCCGCGCCCTTGTCGCTGAACCCAAAGTCATTCTTTTTGATGAACCCCTAAGCAATTTAGATGCAAAACTCCGTGAAGAAACCCGCAAGGAGTTAAAAAGCTTTCTTTCCAAACTGGAAATCACTGCTGTCTATGTAACCCATGACCGTGTAGAAGCTCTTGCTTTATCAGATACAATCGCTGTCATGAAAGAGGGACGCATTATCGAAACAGGAAAACCAAAAAAGATTTACTTCGATGCAGAAAGCCGCTTTGTTGCAGATTTTATTGGCAGGGCAAACCTCATTCCCGCTGTTGTCAGTGAACAAACAGAAAGCAATACAATAGTACACTCCTCCATGGGAAAACTTAAGTGCAAAAAAACAGACCTCCCCTTCGACAAAGAAGTGACATTGTGCCTGCGTCCGGAGTTTATACACCCCAAGAAAGGTTCAATAGAAGCAACTACAGGTAACATCATCTCTGGCAAGATTGAAACTCTTGTGTTCGTCGGCGATGTCTATGAGACAGAAATCCGATGCGCTGATATGTTGATTTTGGCGCGACTTGAGCCTGATATGGAACTTAAATCCGGAGATCAGGTGTTCTTTGAAGTAAATCCTAATCAGTGCCTGCTTACGGCAAAATAGCGGAGAACAGCAATGGCGCAGAGACATAAACGGCTTACCTATTCCCTTATTGTCCTTGTAGGTTTTCTGACAGTATGCCCGGTTCTGATGCTGCTTTTCGGCAGCCTTTCAGAAGGACTTACAGCTTTTGGCTCTTTCACTGTCAGCAAATACATAGCAGCATACAGCGACCCGGATCTGTTTCAGGTTCTTTTTCAAACAGTAATATTTGTAATGGGCGCCGCATCTCTTGCAACTGTCCTTGCGCTGTTCCTTGCCTACATCAGTACCCGCACGGATATGCCTTTTCGCTTTTTGTTTAAAATTATTCCTGTAATTCCAATGATGATTCCTCACATTCTTTTTTCTATTAGCTGGGTCATGCTCCTTAATCCTTCAAATGGAATACTTAACCTGCTCATCAGACAGCTGTTCTCGCTGGAGGGATCTATTTTTAATATTTACACGCTTCCGGGAATGATCATGGTAGAGGGGCTTCTTGACCTGCCGATCGCATATCTGATCATTGCTCCGGCAATGTCTTCGTTTGATGTTACGCTGGAAGAGTCCTCCCATGTCTGCGGCTCAGATAGCTTCCGCACATTATTCAGGATCACTCTGCCTGTCCTGCGGCCTGCCATTCTTGCAGCTTTTATTTTGTGCATGATCCGCTGCCTCGCATCCTTTGCCGTACCTTCGGCTATTGGTATGCCGGGAAGAATTTATGTTCTGGCAACACACCTGTATCGCATGGTATCCACAGGTTTTGCAGCAGACTACGGCAAAGCAGCTGCCATTGGTGTCAGCGTTTTAGTATCATCTATTATCCTGATTTATGTTTACCGTTACTTTACATCCTCCAGTGAAAAATTTGTCACTATTTCCGGAAGAGGTTACAAGCCCACAGTTATTAAACTGAAAAAAGCAAAGATCCCTATTTTTATCATTCTCCTTACCCTCTCCTTTGTGCTGATCATTCTGCCGGTTTTGGTACTCATATATATTTCGCTCGTTCCCTACTCTATGGTTCCAAGCGCAAAAGCCTTTGCCGCCATGAGCTTAAAAAACTGGATAACAGTCCTAAAAGACCCGATCTCACTCCTCTCTTTGAAAAACAGTCTTTTCCTCGGAGTCTTTGGAGCTACACTCGGCATTGCGCTCTCAACCTTTGTTGCTTATGTCATTGTCAAAGTACGCACAAAAAGCGCAGGAATCCTTGAAACCTTGAGTTTCCTTTCATTCTCCTTCCCAGGTATTGTTATCGGAGTCGGCTTCATGTGGTTCTTTGTAAGGACTCCATTATACGCAACCATTTGGGCGCTGCTCATTGGATACATTGCAACTTATCTGCCTTATGGTATCAGGCCGCTCACCAGCGCCTTTGTGCAAATTCACAGCCATCTGGAAGAATCCTCTCTGGTATCTGGAGCCTCATACTTTAAGACCTTCCGCCGCATTGTCATTCCTCTTTTGACACCAGGTATAGTATCAGGATGGATACTAATGGCAACTATGTTCTTCCGGGAACTGACCTTGTCTGTCATCCTCTCCCGCCCTGGATCCGAAGTACTGGCTGTCCAGATCCTTCGTTTCTCCGAAGATGGGCAATGGGGCAAACTTTCTGCTTTGGGCATCATCATGATAGTTGTATCTACCACACTTGTAGCTCTTGTGAATTTCATCGGAAGCAAACTAAGGCCAGCGGAATAGCAAGATCAAAATTATTTTAATATGAATTATCAATTTAAGATGTTATAATACTCTATAATCAATCATCATTATAATAATTGCAAAAAAATTAAATTCGCAGATTTCTGCAGACAGGAGTTTAAAAATGTTAAAAGAACTTACTGATAAATTCCCGCTGATCCAAAAAATGATTGCCGGGGAAGAGGTACTCTGGATCAACCAGGGACTAGACAACATAATAACTTCGGATATTTCTAAAGCTGATATAGCCGGCGCTTCTGAGCGATTGAATAGATTTGCACCTTACATACAAAAAGTTTACCCGGAGACTACTGATAAAAAAGGTATTATTGAATCGCCTCTGGTAGAAATCTCAGAAATGAAAAAATTCCTTTCAGAAAAAGCAGGGAAAAGTTTTAAAGGGAAACTGATGTTAAAATGCGATAACCTGCTTCCTATTTCCGGTTCAATCAAAGCACGTGGGGGCATTTATGAAGTGCTTTGGTTTGCGGAAAAAATCGCCCTTGAAAACAATATGCTAAATGAAAAAGATGATTATTCTGTTTTGGCAGATGAAAAATTCCGAAAGCTCTTTTCAGGCTACTCGATCGCAGTTGGCTCAACAGGCAATTTAGGATTGAGCATAGGGATCATGAGCGCACAACTGGGATTTAACGTTACCGTACATATGTCTTCTGATGCCAGACAATGGAAGAAAGATATGCTTAGGCAGAAAGGCGCCAAGGTCGTTGAATATCCCGGAGATTATCAGAAAGCTGTTGCAGAAGGGCGCAAGCTGGCAGAATCAGATCCATTTTGTCATTTTGTGGACGACGAGAATTCAAAAACACTTTTTCTTGGCTACACTACCTGCGCAACCAGGTTAAAAAAGCAACTTGACAGCCAGGGAGTTACTGTTGATAAAAATCATCCGCTTTTTGTCTATTTACCCTGTGGAGTAGGAGGCGCTCCAGGTGGCGTGACTTTTGGACTTAAACAAGTTTTCGGAGAAAATGTACATTGTTTCTTTGCTGAACCTGTTCAGTCGCCATGCATGCTCCTTGGTCTCATGACAGGCTTACATGAAAAAATCGCGGTACAGGATATTGGACTCTCCGGCAAAACAATCGCTGATGGACTCGCTGTAGGCAGACCATCCGGGCTGGTGGGAAAAGTCACTGGAAACTTGCTTGATGGCTGTTTCACTGTGTCAGATGAAAATATGCAGCAGTTGGTAGTTGATCTTTATAAAAGGGAAAATATTTTTGTGGAACCATCAGCAACAGCAGGATTCCCGGGTTTCGTCCTTGTTCAGACACAAAAGGAATATATCAAGCGATTTGATGAAAAAGCCATAGAAAACGCAGTACATATTGCATGGGCAACAGGCGGGGGAATGGTACCAAAAGAAGAAAGAGACAAATATCTTTCGTATTAAGAATTTTTATAAAATTAAAATTGGGGACTATTTAGTCCCCAATTTTAAAAACCAGACAGCAGCTACAAATGGTGTGTTGGTAAGTAGAATCTGCACATTGAGCCCGACTCTCATCGAGTAAGGCTCAATCATTTACGAGTGTAAAAACAACAACTCACCCACATCCTTCGATGTTATGTTGCTTTCTCTTTTAATATTCGCAGAGTATCTCTCCGCGAGTAGATGACCCGATGAATTTCAATCTTTGCATTCTCTGCAACATAAAAAAGGGAATAATTGTTGACATGTATAACCCTGTATTCATATTTCAACTTTTCTGGCGAAACATATAAATGACAAAGGAAAGGATTTTCCGCTATTTTAAGAACTTCTTTATTTATTTTTAAAAGTAAATTTTCCGCTGCTTGTGGCGCTTCCAGTTTATGGGCGATGTATCTTACAATATCTTTTAAATCATTCAGCGCCAGTGGCAGATAATGGATTTTATACACCATGTTTACTTTTTTTCCCGATTTTTTTTCTTGTTGTTGATAATACTTCGCAATTCTGTCATTACTTCATCATGAGTGTAACGCTTTTTTGTTGATGCAGCCTGATATTC
>Ga0123353_10013474_pt1 | contig 11716 bp, 2 predicted proteins | sample TergutLab28metaG_3_FD_92763 | JGI IMG/M metagenome (GOLD analysis project Ga0123353, IMG submission 92763) | Labiotermes labralis P3 segment gut microbial communities from Petit-Saut dam, French Guiana - Lab288 P3 | ecosystem: Host-associated > Arthropoda: Insects > Digestive system > Gut ... | reverse complement strand
GGGTGTGCGCCTATACCGCTCTGCGCGCGATTTTTTGCCTGAGTGCGCCGAAACACACCGCAATTGTGGTGCTGGCCGACAAGGAAGAGGTCGGAAGCGACGGCAACACGGGGCTGGCTTCGTCGTTTTTTGAGTATTTTATGCATGATCTGGCAGGGACTCAGCGGGCATGGGGGCGGCATGTGCTGTCGGCTTCGAAGTGCCTTTCTGCCGACGTCAACGCCGCGTTTGACCCGACCTTCGCGGGCAGCTACGAAAAGCGCAATTGCGCGTTTTTGAATTATGGCGCGATCATCACAAAGTACACCGGTTCCCGCGGCAAGAGCGGAACCTCCGACGCTTCGGCTGAATATATGGCCTGGGTGCGCAAGCTGCTGGAGGACAACAACGTCGTCTGGCAGACCGCCGAGCTGGGCACCGCCGATTTGGGCGGTGGCGGCACCGTTGCAAAATATCTGGCCGCGCTGGACGTCGAAACGGTCGATTTGGGCGTGCCGGTGCTGTCTATGCATTCGCCGTTCGAGGTGGTTTCCAAGCTGGATGTTTATATGGCCTACCGGGCGTTTTGCGCGTTTATGGGGTAGGGCGGATTCCATATCCGCATTGTGATATCATCAGAGGTCGCGTGAGCGGCCTTTTTTGTTTGCGCGTGTTTTGTAATCTGCGGGATATTTTTCACAAAACCGGGGAAAAATATGCTAAATAGAACAAACATTAAGGAGCGCGGCAACGCTTATGATGAATCACACAAAACGCGGACGCAAACAGATAAATCTCGCCCGGCTGGTCAAATCCCGGCTGGCGGTGCTGCGGAGCGCATATTCCACGGCCGCATCCAAAACCGCGCGCAACACCTTCGACGAGTGGCTGTGCGATAATTACTATCTGCTGGACAGGGAAGGCCGCCAAACCGCCAAGGTGCTGAAGGAGGTTCCCGCGTTGCCGTGTGGTAATTTGGGCGTGCCCCGGATTTTCGAGCTTTGTACGCGGATATCGCAAAGCTTCAAGCCGGGCGAGCCGGAAGATACCCAGCGGATGATTTTTGAATCCCTGCGCGGCGAAAAGCTTTCCACCCGCGAGCTGGAATATCTGCCGCCGGTGCTGCGGGCGGCCATCATCAGCCGTGCGGCGGGAGTCGCAGGGGGCGGCTGCGCCTTGCAAAACACCCGCCCTTCGGGCACCCTCTTTACTAAAGAGGGCTTAGGGGTAAGCGGTACGACGGATTCCGATTCGGAAAATCAAAAGGCTGAACAGTTGGGCGGCTGTGTGCAGATGATCCGGGCGTTGCCGTCGGTGGATTTCGACCGGCTGCTTGTTGAGCTTTGCGAGGTGGAGAAAATCCTGGCCGAAGACCCGGCGGGCGTCTACACAAAAATGGACGAGCAAACCAAAAGCCAATACCGCCACCGGGTGGTCAGGCTGGCCGGGCGTTCCGGCAAAAGCGAAACCGAGGTTGCCCGCGAGGCTATAGAGTTTTCGCGCTGCGCTCAGGGTAGTGAAACGCATGTGGGACACTTTTTGTTTGAGCGGCACAAGACCTCTTCCGCCGCCGGATACGGCAAGCTGGTCATGTGGCTGCGAGCTGCCGCCGCGCTGACGCTTTCGCTGTGGCTCGGTCTGCTGGCGCGTAATATTTTGGTCTTTCTGCTGGTCATCCTGCCGGTTTATAAAATTATTGAGCCGCTGTTTCACATGCTGGCCGTGTCACGGGTGCGTTCAAACAGGCTCAAACGGCTGGATTTCGAAGGCTCTGTCCCTCCGGAATGCAGAACATTGATCGTGGTATCCAGTCTGCTTCCCAAGCCCGGAAACGCCGCAAAAACCGCCCGGCGGCTGGATGAAATTCTGCACACCAACAAAAAAGGCGCGGTGCGTGTATGTCTGCTGGCCGATCTGCGCGAAGCAAGCTTGCCCAATCTGCCGGACGATCCCATCGCGGTCGCATCCATGGCACGGGAAATCCGGCGGCTCAACCGGCAATACGGCGACCGGTTTTATTTCGTGGTGCGCCCCCGGGAATACAGCAAAACCCAGAATGCTTATTCGGGATACGAGCGCAAGCGCGGTGCCATCACGCAGCTGATACGCATCATCAAAGGCCGTGATATAAAATTGGCGGCCTTTGAGGGCAACCGGGAGGAGCTGCGCAAAACCAAATATATACTGGCACTGGACAGCGACACCGAGCTGCTGCTGGACACGGCAAGCGAACTGGTCAGCGTGGCTGAGCACCCGCTCAACCGCCCGGTGATAAACCGGGAAAAGGGCATCGTCGAGAAGGGCTACGGAATTATCGCGCCCAAGGTCAGCACCGACATCGGCGCGGCGGGCAAAACCGTTTTCTCCCGCGTTATGGCGGGCGCGGGCGGTATCACGGTCTATGACAACTCGCCGGGGGATTTTTATCAGGATATGTTCGGCGAGGCGATTTTCTCCGGCAAGGGGCTGATCAATGTTGACGCGTTTTATGAACTGCTGGACGACGCGTTTTCTGACGGGCAGATTCTCTCCCACGATATCCTGGAAGGCGGATTTTTGCGCACCGCCTACATGGGCGACTGCGAGATTACCGACGGTTACCCGTCAACCGGCTCGGCCTGGCTGGCGCGGCTTCACCGCTGGGTGCGCGGCGACTGGCAGAATATCAGTTTTTTGTTTTCGCACATCAATGCACCCAACGGCAAAATTAAAAACCCCATGAACGGGCTGTCGAGATATAAACTGCTGGACAATCTGGTGCGCAGTATTACCCCCGTTATGGCGTTAGCCTGCCTTGTCGCGGCGTTGTTCTTCGACAGCCGATCAGCAGGCCTGCTGTGCATAACCGCGTTTTTGAGCACCTGCAGCGGCGAATTGCTGAGTGCTGTCCGGGGCATCATCTCCGGCGGGATTTTCATGCTCTCGCGCAAGTATTATTCAAAAGCCCTGCCCGGCGCAATGGAGGATATGGTCAGGGGTTTTGTCAGCGTTATTATGCAGATTCCCACCGCTATTATATGCGGACAGGCTATAATTCTGGCACTTTACCGCAAATTTGTCAGCGGCAAAAAACTGCTGGAATGGGTCACGGCGGCCGACAGCGAACGCAAAACCACCCGGTTTATCGGCGTTATTAAAGACAGCTTTGTGACACTCGCGCTGGGTGTGATTTTCCTGCTTTTATCTCACAGCCAGTTTGTACGCCTTGCGGGAATTTTCGCGCTGGCTTCGGTGGTCTTTCTGGCCTTTTCCGGTATAATAAAAAAGTCAAACGACGGCAACATTTCGCCCATTCAGCGTGAACGGTTGCTGTCCTACGCGGCGGCAATGTGGCGGTATTACGACGAATACGCGGGAGCGAAGGACAACTGGCTTCCGCCCGATAACATGCAGGAATCCCCGGCATTCGCCGTCGCCCACCGCACCTCGCCGACCAACATCGGGCTTATGCTGCTGTGTCTGCTGGCGGCGCGGGACTTTAAGTTTATCGACAACGAGACGCTGTTCTCCCGGGTCAGCCACACGATAGACAGCATCGAGGCTCTGGAAAAATGGAACGGCAATCTGCTCAACTGGTACGATACGCAGACGCTCAAACCGCTATATCCCCGGTACTGCTCCGCCGTGGACAGCGGCAATTTCGCCTGCTGCCTTATCGCGCTCCGGGAGGGGCTGCTGGAATACGCCGACGCTTCCAACGATATTTCCGCGCTTATAGGGCGAATCGCGAAGCTGATAGCGCAGACCGACCTTACCCATATGTATAACGCGCGGCGGCGGCTGTTTCACATAGGCTATGATATCGAGAGCGGCAAGCTGTCGGGGTCTTATTATGACCTGCTGATGAGCGAGGCGCGAATGACCAGCTATTTTGCCATCGCCACCCGGCAGATCCGCAAAAAGCACTGGGGAACGCTCTCGCGCACACTGGCAAAAGAGGGCGGCTACGCGGGGCCTGTCTCCTGGACGGGTACCATGTTCGAATATTTCATGCCGCATTTGCTGCTGCCGGTCTATGACGGAACGCTGGGTTATGAAGCGTTGAAGTTCTGCGTGTACTGCCAGCAAAAACGCGTCGCGCACACGGGTGCGCCCTGGGGTTGCTCCGAAAGCGGGTTTTACGCCTTTGACGCCCAGTTCAATTATCAGTACAAGGCGCACGGCGTTCAGCGGCTGGGGCTGAAGCAGGGGCTGAACAACGAGCTGGTGGTCTCACCTTATTCTTCGTTTTTGGCATTGCTTTCCACTCCTCAGGCGGCCATGCGCAATCTCCTGCGTCTGAAAAAGAGCGGGCTGTACGGCAAGTGTGGCTTTTATGAGGCGGCTGATTTCACCTCATCACGGGTCAACAAGCGCGAATACTCTGTGGTGCGCAGCTATATGGCGCATCATGTGGGCATGAGTCTGCTTAGCGTGTCCAACCTTTTGTTCGACAATATCCTCCAAAAACGCTTTATGCGAAACGAGGAAATGAACAGCGCGAAAACTCTGCTGTGCGAAAAAATCCCCTCCGGCACCATGGTCTTTGAGGATATCGTAGCCCGGACGGTGCCTGAGCGAGTGGGGCGCAACAGCGGCTCCACCGAGGAATATGACGAAATTTCCCCCGGCGCGCCCCGTATGCATCTGCTGTCAAACCGGGAGCTGACCTGTCTGGTCAGCGATTGCGGAAGCTCTCTGCTTCGTTGCCGGGGGCTAGATATCACGCGGCATTCGGGGGATTTACTCCGGCGGCCGCAGGGAGTTTTCGCGGCGGTTTCGACCGGCTCATCCCGGTTTATGCTGACCAAAGCCCCGAATTACGATCCCGCTGTTAAGTACCGGGCGGAGTTCGCAACCTCGTATGCCGCGTTTTACGCCAAGACCAAAGAGCTTGAAACCGGCATGATGACCTCTGTGCACAAGCGGTTCAACTGCGAGCAGCGGCAGTTTATTATCAAAAACCGGTCGGCCAAAAAGCTGGATGCCGAGCTGCTTATCTACTTCGAGCCGTGTCTGGCGCGGCAGGCCGACGACGCGGCGCACCCATCGTTTTCCAAGCTGTTTTTGCAGAGCGAATATGATTCCCGCGCCAAGGCTATCCATTTTTCGCGGCGTCAGCGTGAAAAAGATATCCCCGCTCATCTGGCCGCCGGATTTCTGGACGCCAGAGAGTTCGAGGTCGAGACTTTGCGCGAAAAAGTTCTGACCCGGCCTTTTGGGGTTGCAAGCCTTTTGGACGCGAAGATAAGCGGTCTGCACGACAGCGGATTGCCCGACCCCTGCGCCGCCATAAAAATCAAACTGAGCATCCCGCCGCGCTCGTCAAAATCCGCGACACTGCTGATTTGCTTCGCGTCCACATATGAAGAAACCGATGCGATGCTGGCGGAGGTGCGCGCTCAGGGGGAAATTCCGGCCAGCAAGGCCGCCGTCAGCCCGCTGGCCGATATGGGGCTGGAAACCCGGCTGGCGGCCATGATCCTGCCGCAGTTGTTTTATCCGTCAAAACCGGCGCGGGAATGGTCGTTCTGCGCGAGGGAAAACAACTCCGGCGTGTCAAAGCTCTGGGCGGCGGGGATTTCGGGCGACCTGCCTATCGTGCTGATCGAGCTGTCCGGCGCGAACGACATCTCCCGGGCGGTTCCGCTGATCCGGATTTTGAAAAAGCTGCGGGGCGCGGGGGTGCATTTCGATCTGGCCGTCGCGTTCACCGAGGGCGGAGAATACGCCCGGCCAATGCAGGCGGCACTGCGGGAAGCCGTTCAAAACGAGGACGCGGAACATCTGCTGCATACGCGGGGCGGCATTCATCCGGTAGATTGCGCCCGGTTCGAGGACGGGGTGAAAATTTTGCTGGGCGCGGCAGCGATTTTTGTCGCTCCGGTCAATTTTTCACAGATAAAAGTCCCGCCGCAGGAATATAAACCCATGCGGCTGCTGCCGGTCAACCCGTCGCGGGAAGCTTCGGGCGGCCTTGCGGTGATTGGCGGCAGGTTCTCCGACAACCGCTTTGAAATTACCACCCCGCCGCGAATTCCCTGGTGCCATGTGCTGGCAAACCCCGGCTTCGGCACGCTTGTGTCCGACAAGGCACTGGGCTTCACCTTTTGCCAAAACGCACGGGAAAACAAGCTGTCACCCTGGTTCTGCGACACAATGTCGGACAACGGGGGTGAGCTGCTGATACTGCGCACCGGAGGAAAAGCCTATGATCTGATCAACGGTTCCCGCGCGGCCTTCACCTGCAAAACCGCCGAATACAAAGGCCACGCCGACAGCTTCAAGAGCGAGATCAGCGTGTGGATATCACCCCACCACAATGTGAAATTCTGCGAGGTTAATATCGAAAACCGGGGGGATGAGGACATGGAATTCGAATGCGCTTATTATGTTGAGCCGGTGCTGGGCGTCGGGAGGAACTCCGCGCGGTATATTCACTCCAAATGGGACAAGGGGCGGCTGTTTTTGCATAACCCGTTCAACACCGCCGTGCCCGGGGTTATGATGCTGACCGAGGACGACGGCGCGGATTCATTCAACTGCGACCGGTACGGATTTTTGATGGGGCACTGGAACGAGCATCTATTAGCCCCGCTGCCCGACCCCTGCGGCGCGGTGATCGTCGAGCGAAAGCTTCCGCCCAAGTCGGGCGCAAAGCTGCGTTTTATCCTCAGCTTCGGCAAGGACGAGCAGGACGCTGCGGACGCTTCAGGGAGCGAGCTTTCGCAGGAATTCACCCGCAACAGCATCGCGGTAAACACACCCGACAGCCACCTCAACCACATGATAAACACCTGGCTGCCCCTGCAATTTGAAAATTCCCGCATCAACGGCAAAACCGGGTTTTACCAGTGCGGCGGAGCTTGGGGCTTCAGGGATCAGCTTCAGGATGTGTGCGCTCTGCTGCTGCTCGACCCGGAGGCATCCCGGCGGCATATCATCCGCACCGCCGGATATCAGTTCGAGGAGGGGGATGTGCTGCATTGGTGGCACAGTCTGCCCGGCGAGGGCACAAAGGGCGTGCGCACCCGCTGCAGCGACGACCTGCTCTGGCTGCCTTATACCGTATGCGAATATGTTGAGAAAACCGGGGATTATTCCATTCTCGACGAGCAGACGCACTACCTGTCCGCGCCGCCGCTGGATCCGGGCGAACAGGAACGCTATTTTTCCCCCGCCATCTCGCAGCAAAAGGACAGCATCTTCGGACACTGTATGCGGGCGGTCGAAGCGGCTATAAATCTCGGGCGGCACGGGTTGCCGAAAATCGGCAACGGCGACTGGAACGACGGGCTTAATCAGGTGGGCGAACAGGGCGAGGGCGAAAGCGTTTGGCTGGCGCAGTTCCTGAGCATTGTGCTGCACAGATTCGCGCTTCTTTGCGAGTACCGGCGGGATATGCCCGCGCGGGATAAATACACCGAGCTGGCGGCAAAGCTGCTTTTCGCGGTTGACCAAAACGCCTGGGACGGCGGGTGGTATCTGCGGGCGTTTTTCGACGACGGCACGCCGCTGGGTTCACATGAATGCGCGGAGGGGCAGATAGACAGTCTGCCGCAGAGCTTCGCCGTGCTTTCGGGGATGGGCGACCGGGAGCGAATCTCAAATGCGCTTGATAACGCAGTTGAGCGACTGGTCGACAAAGAGAACGGGCTGGTCAAGCTGTTCACCCCGGCATACGACAAGCTGGCCAAAAACCCCGGATATATCAAATCTTATCTGCCCGGAGTGCGCGAAAACGGCGGGCAATACACCCATGCGGCAATCTGGCTGGCGTTGGCGTTGCTGGAATCCGGCCGGGTCGATCAGGCTTACGAGCTGCTGGAGCTGCTCAACCCCGCCCGGAAATATCTCGATCAAAAAACGGCCGGACACTACCAGACCGAGCCGTATTATCTGGCGGCGGACGTGTACTCGGCGCCGGGGGTCTGCGGGCGGGGCGGCTGGAGCCTTTACACCGGCGCGGCGGGATGGTATTACCGCACCGTGGTCGAAAGTCTGCTGGGGTTGAAAATCCGGGGCGACCGGCTGTTGATCGAGCCTAAGCTGCCCGGGAAATTCAAGGGCTTCACCGCCGCACTGACCGTTGCGAATACGGCGGTTAACCTAAAGGTCAAAAAAGGAGAAAACCGCTCGCTGACCGTCGACGGCAGGCAAGCGGAATATGTCCCGTTGGACGGGGGGAGTTACAGCGCGCAGGTTGTTTGCTGAGGGAACTGCCAACCCGATCCGGCGGGAAATCGCAATTGATTCGCGGCGGCATCCCACCCTGATTTTTTATAGTATAACCCTCGCCATTGCAAAAGTCAATCGCAAGTGAATATGGTCAATTTTATTTCAAAAACGAATGAAATTTTATTAAATTAGTGATTGAATATCGGGATAAGGTTTGGTATAATGAGCCAAGAGAAACTCATGTTGCAGGGGGTGTATTCCGTGCCGTGTGAATTATATGGAATAATATAGGAACCGTTTTCTAAAGGGCGAGTGTCGTTTTGAGGATTTCTTCGGTGTGATCTAATTTAGTTGAATAGGAATGAAAATCACGAACATTAGGAGGTTAATATTATGAGTTTAGCATATGATCCTGGTGAAAAAGTTAAAATAAGAATTTGGTCAAAAAAAGAGCAAAAAAACATAGAGCGCATCGGATTAATTAACGGGTTGCATCCATCTTCTAGCCCTGATGCTCCTATATATAAGGTTTTGACTGATTACGGTACTGAATATTGCGGCGAAAGTAATATAATCGAAGTTATATAAGAATAATCCCGTTCAAATAATGATGAATGTTATACCGAAGAATCTTCAAAACAATGCTCGTCATGTTAGAGAATGGCTTGTATGATTAATAAGAGCACAATGCGTAAAACATTGCACATTCATATAATACACAACGGTGTGTCATAATGACATGCCGTATTATTTTTTATCGTAATAATACATATGTTGTTCAAAACGATTATACTTGCAAAGCAAGACCTGAACTAAAAGGTAATTTTTTCCATTATTCATCGTTGTAGGTTTTTGATATAATAGTATAACCCCGCTATGGCAAAAGTCAATTTTTGTTTGCCCCTGTGTCCAATGCCGTCAGTGCTCCCCTGAGCACATCAATCACGCTGTCCTGTTTTTGCAGCTTGATCGAATAATATGGCTTACTTGACGCGTTGGCCATCGCCCGCCCGCGAAAAGCCCCCGCCAACGCCGCCGCCTTTGTCATATCCAGCGTTTTCGGGAAAAGCATAAGGCAGCCCGAACGCTTGTTGATCTCGAGTATGTTCAGCTTGATAGCGGTGTTGCGCAGCAGCGCGATTTCGATCAGTCCCTGAACGGCGGCGGGGATGTCTCCGAACCGGTCGATCAGTTCGTCCCGCACATCCAGCACATCTTCGGCGTTTCGGATGTCGGCAATGCGGCGGTAGATGTACAGCCGGTTTTGCAGGTTTTCTATGTAGCTTTCGGGTATATGCGCTTCCAGCGGCAGGTCGATCAGGCACTCGGAGGAATCCGCCGGGTCAATTTCGCCTTTTTCCTCGTTGACCGCCTGAGACAGCAGCTTTAAGTACATATCATAACCTACGGCTTCCAGATGCCCGTGCTGCTGCGCGCCTAAAATATTGCCGCAGCCCCGGATTTCCATGTCCCGCACGGCAATTTTGAAGCCCGAACCGAACTCGGTGAATTCCCGAATCGCTTCCAGCCGCCGGGTTGCCTTGTCCGAAATGGCCTTGCCGCGCGTGAAGGTGAGGTAGGCGTATGCCCGACGCGCGGAACGACCGACCCGGCCGCGAATCTGGTGCAGCTGCGCCAGCCCCATGTGGTCGGCGTTGTCTATTATAAGCGTGTTGACGTTGGGCACGTCCACCCCGGTTTCGATTATGGTGGTGCAAACCAGCACGTCCAGTTGGTGCTCGACCACCCGCTGCCACGCGCCGGACAGCTCATCCTCGGACATCTGCCCGTGAGCCACACCCACCCGCGCTTCGGGGATTCTCGCCGCGATGCGCGACGCCGTCATGTCGATGCTCTCCACCCGGTTGTGCAGATAATACACCTGCCCGCCTCGGCGCAGTTCTTTCCGGATCGCGTCGCTCAGCAGGTCAAAGTCGTACTCCAGCACATATGTCTGAACCGGGTAACGATCGCCCGGCGCTTCCTCAATGACCGACATGTCCCGAAGGCCGGACATGGCCATGTTGAGCGTGCGCGGGATGGGCGTAGCCGTCAGGGTCAGCACGTCGACGCTGGGCAGCGCCTGCTTGAGTTTTTCCTTTTGAGCCACGCCGAAACGCTGCTCCTCGTCGATGATACACAGCCCCAAATCCCAAAATTTGACGTCGTTGGACACCAAGCGGTGGGTGCCTATTATCAAATCCACCCCGCCCTGACCGAGCCGCTTGATTATCTCGCCCTGCTCCTTCGGACTTTTGAAGCGGGAAAGCTGCTCGATATTGATCGCAAAACCCTCAAAGCGCCGGGACGCGGTCTGATAATGCTGCATGGCTAAAATATTGGTGGGCACCAGTATAGCGCACTGCTTGCCCCCGGCGATGCACTTGAACGCCGCGCGCAGAGCCACCTCGGTTTTGCCAAAACCCACATCGCCGCACAGCAGACGTTCCATGGGCATCGCCCGCTGCATGTCGGCCTTGATCTCCCCGGCGCATTTGAGTTGGTCGTCGGTCTCGTCGTATTCAAACCTGCGCTCAAAATCGCTTTGCACGTCGGCGTTTTCGGGGAAGGCGTGCCCCGGTGTCGCCGCTCGCTTGGCGTAAAGCTTGATCAGCTCCTTGGCCATCTCCCTGACCGCGCCGCGCACCCGGGCTTTTTGCGCCGCCCACTGGGTTCCGCCCAGCTTGTGCAGCTTAAGATTCATGTCGTCCCGGGGTCCTATATATTTCGACACCAGGTCGAGCTGGGTCACCGGGACATACAGCACGTCGTCCTCCCGGTATTTGATTTTGATGTAATCTTTGGTCACGCCCTCGACCACCAGCTTGTGTATCCCGTCGAAAATCCCCACGCCGTGCGCCGAATGCACCACATAGTCGTCCTTTCGCAGCTCCTCAAGGCTGCCTATGGCCGCCGCGTTTTTTGGCTGCTTGCGGGGTTTTGAGGCGACCGCGCCCGGCTTGCCCGCACTGAGCAGCAAAAATTTCGCCCGGGGATATTCCATCCCCGCCGACAAACTGCCCGGCGTAACAACAATCCGCCCCGCCGGGATATCCTCCGGTTTCGCGGTAAATACCGCCGGAAGCTCCAGTTTGCGCAAATCCTCGCTAAGAGCTTCGCCGCCCCGACGGCTTCCGCACAGCAGAACCATCGAATAACCCTGCCGCGCCGCCGCGCCGAAATCCTCCTGCAGCTCCGCCAGCCGCCCCGTCCATTTGGGGTGGCTTTTCGCGTTGATTGCGATCGGTTCGGCGGTCTTAAAGTCAAAGGAACCCCGCACGAAATTCTCAAGAACGACCGCCCGCTGCTGCTCCAGCACCGAGCAGAAATCCGTATAATCCAGCGAGAATTTGGCAAGCTCCTTGCAAAGCAGACCCTCATGGAGCAACGATTTGATATCCTCGCCCATTTGCCACGCGGTGTTTTTCATGCGCTGTTTTATCCCGGAAAAGTCACAGGCAAAGGTCAACCAATCTTGGCAGTAGTCGAACAGTGTGGCAGAGTGCGAATTCTGCATTCTGCATTCTGCATTATTATTTATAAAAAGGTATTTGTCGGGGGCGGGCAGCGAGCCGGTTTC
>Ga0123353_10013472_pt1 | contig 11716 bp, 5 predicted proteins | sample TergutLab28metaG_3_FD_92763 | JGI IMG/M metagenome (GOLD analysis project Ga0123353, IMG submission 92763) | Labiotermes labralis P3 segment gut microbial communities from Petit-Saut dam, French Guiana - Lab288 P3 | ecosystem: Host-associated > Arthropoda: Insects > Digestive system > Gut ... | reverse complement strand
TGCGGCACGTCCCTGTCTGCTGCTGAAAGATCGGTGAACGCGCGAGACGCTATCTTGGTGAACAACTTCTGGCGCGGTTCGTGGAACGAACAAGTTATCGTCGCTGAGGCCAAACGAGTGAAAGGGCTACGTCGCAACACGGACGTTCCGATGATCATGTGGTATGCAGAGATCCATCAGCAGCCGCAAAAATGGCCGCGGGATCTTCGGCATGAGACGCCGCATGGTGACTCTACTCAACTCGTCGACTTTTCTGGACGGCGCGTTCAGGGTGCCATTGACCAGGTTAGTGAGCTATGACAGAACACACAGTCCGACACCCGCGCACGTCGCCGTCCTCGCGTAGGCGACGGCGTCTGGCTGCCGTGACAGCGAGCATTCTCGCTCTCGGCCTGTCGATAACGATGGCCCCGTCGATGATTCCCCCAGCCGCCGCTGACGAGCCCGTCCAGGTCGGTGTGAACATCGCGAACAAGCTCGATGTCGCACTGGCTGTCGGCCCGACGGAAGTTGACTACTCGACGTTCGAGGCCGACCTCCGTGAGAACCTCAGGAACCGTCCCATCCCTGTCGCCGACGAGGACCTCTTCATCACCGCCGCGAAGGCGGTCTCAGCCAACACGACCAACGAGTTCCAGTGGTGGACGTACGACCACACGATCCCAGCAAGGAACCAGCAGCCGACACGTCTCGACAGGGACGACAACGGCGTGGCATTCAAGAGCGCGACGTACCCCAACTACCAGGCGTTCTACAACTATGTCATCGCACAGGCAAAACTTGGCGGTGCGAAGACGTGGAACACCTCCGACGCCCCTTCGGTCGCCGAGCTGGCGAAGTATGCCGACCTGGAACCATCGACCACAAATTTCAAGAACATCGACGACAGCACTCGTCAGTATATTGAGAACAGCGATGTCGCGACCAGCCCAGCGTGGGCGCTCCGCACGGGTACGCGCAACCCGAGTACAGGCTACGTCGATTCGACGGACAAGACCAGCCCGAACTTCGGCGCCTACTCGACGGCCGGCACGAGCAACCAGACTCATCCATATGATGGCAACCTGTTCCACATGGAAGAGTCCAACAACGGCTCTCGTATGGACTTCTACGGGTATGGCACCCATGCGTACAAAGACTTCCGGTACCTGCCCAACGACCAGAAGACAAAGAAGTCGTTCGAGTTCGCCATCGAAGAGTTTGCCGCCTACGACGCGCTTGACGGTGTCGGGTTCTTCTTCAACACGGACATTACTGACGACCCCTACGGCAGCGGCCAGAAGATGAGCGGCTACCTGCTGTTCCTGAAGTACGGTAGCGCGGCCCCGACCCTGGGTCTTGGCCAGGACATGTTCATCTACAAGTTCTCGGACGTCGACACCAAGGCGTTCCACAACAACGGCAGCAATGGTGTGGCGGACTATCCTGGTTTCGAAAAGATCGCGACAGCTTCGTCAGGTACCTACAGCGGAACCGACAAGTACCGTCGCATCAAGCTAGACGTGTACCCGACGTATGCGCAGATTTTCTACAACGGCAGCGCGAGCGATTCCAGCGTGCTGACGACTCCGATCGCCGAGGGTAAGTCGCCCGTCGTGTCTTCAGGCAAGACATCTGCCAACGTCAGCCCTGACGGGACGCGAGTCCTCCTCGATTCGATGGCGAGCTATGGGTTCGGTCCCATGGCCTCTTATCTGAACCACTCCTGCTCGCGTCCCACCGCTATCGCCATGCAGAACATCTCGATGACGATGGACAAGGTCAAGACGCTTGTCGAGGTCGTCGACGAGCCCGAGTGGAACGAGAACACCAAGAAGTTCCTCGTCAACCTCAACGAAGAGACGATCCCTGACTTCGAAGAGACGAACATCACGGCCAGGCTGCTCAACCGTCTGCGCAATGACGACATCTACTTCATCGGGTGGGCGACCGCGACGAACTCTGCCAAGTCCCAGGACTTCCTGGTGAAGAACGACCTCAAGGGCACGGTCGTCAACATGGACTCGCCGGCCACCTCGACCTATGAAGAGCAGATACAGGCCATCGCGGACGAGATCTACAAGCAGTACTGGATCGATAATGTCGGTGACATTGTCTTGACCACCGACAACGTGGTCATGTCCGTCACCGGCGCCGACCAGACCGGCACCGCGGACGACCAGTACCCCGACGGCAAGTGGAAAGTCGTGCACCGCACCAGCGGCACTGACCCTGCCACACCGGCGACCCGCACCGGTGACGACGCGTTCAGCAACGACGAGGGCATACAGTCGTGGAGCGGCATCACCCGCTCCGACCTCGACGTGCAGTTCGACAAGCCTGGGTACTACGACCTGTACTACCGCGACCAGTACCTCAAGACGATCACGGCCCACCGTCCTCCGCTTGCCTCGTTCGACGTCGCGATCGGCGAAGGGGGAGCGGTGGAGTTCCGGAACACGTCGTCGGACCCGGACTTCGCCACCGACCGCCTCACCATGCCGTGCACCCCGGGCCTGACCCGCCTGTGCTCGCAGTGGAAGTACCTCGACCTCGACGAGGACGCCACGCCGAACAACGGTGTCCCTACCACCCTCACCGAGGACCACACGTACATCGTCTACCTCACGGTGTGGGACCGGTACGGCGAGCAGACGTCGATCTCCAAGCAGGTGCGCTACGTCGGTGAAGGATCCACTCCTGTCTACGTGGCCCCCTTTGCCGACTTCACGCTCACGCCGACGAAGATCCTCCCGTGGGGCGACGACCCGCAGACCGTCACCCTGGTGAACCGCAGCTACGACCCTCAGGGCCTGCCTATCACGTCCACGTTCACGCTCGTGCGCGACGGTGTCGTGGTCGCCTGGCCCGACGGGTCCGGGCCCGACGAGGCTGGCTGGGAGGAAGGGACCATCGATGTCTCCGACCACGACGACTGGCCGGTCGGCGAGTACGCGGTCTCGTTGGTCGTCGCCAACGGCAAGCAGGACCTCTTTGGTGCTGACCTCGTCTCGGCACCGTACGTCCTGACGTTCACGATCGTCGACGACAACGACCCGCCGACGGCCGCCGCAACCCCCAACGGTGGCACGCACATCGGCAACACGACGGTCACCGTGCGTTTCACCGACGTCGGAGACGCCGGGCTCGCCACGCAGCGTGTCGCGATCACCGACAGCCCGCTCACGCCGGACGTCGACGACCCAGCGTGGACGGCGTGGTCAACATCAGCGGCCCGCCCGGTCACGGTCAGCCAGACCGGTTCGTACATCCACTGGGAGGCGACCGACCGCGTCGGCAACCTTGGCTTTGGCCATTTCGGCCCCTACACCATCACCAAGGAGACCACTGACATCGACCTGACGGTCAGCCCAGGGTCGTTCGTCTTCGGTGGTGGGCAGGTCACGCTCACCGCGACGATCGACTCGACGACCCCGTCGACAGGGTCGGTCCACTTCTACGTCGACGAGGTCTACATCGGCAGCGCGACGATCAACGGCTCCGGTGTCGCGACGCTGGCCTACACCCCGACGATGGTGGGTGACGTCGACTTCGAAGCCAAGTACGGCGGCGACAGCTCGCACAGCAGCGTCGACAGCGACAAGGTCGCCTACACGATCACCCAGAGCAGCGCTGCCGTGGTGGTGCTCGACGCGCAGGACAAGGTCTACGACGGCGACCAGTACGCGCCCACCAAGCTCAAGGTGAAGCTCGGCGGCGCGTCCGCACCGACGACCGCCTACGACGTCTCCTACGAAGGGGAGTACACCGACGGGACGATCTACGGCCCGACACCCACAGCACCGACCGAGGCCGGTAAGTACACCGTCACCGTGACGACCACAGACCCCCGGTACGTCACGGCGAGCGAGAGCGCAGACTTCACGGTCAAGAGGGCGACCCAGGCTGCCTTGAGCATCACTGGTCCGAACGCCCAGTACGAGGTCGACGTGAACAACAAGCCGACTGAGACGCTAGACACGTCCGGCGGCACTGGAGACGGCACTGTCTCCTACGCGGTCACGACGCAGAACCCCGCGGGGACTGCGACGGTGAGCGGCGACACCGTGACGATGCACACGGTTGGGACGTTCACCGTGACGGCGACCAAGGCGGCCAGCCGGAACTACAAGAAGGCCACCGCGACGTTCGACGTGGAAGTTGTCGACACGACAGCCCCGACCGGCACGGTCACCGTGACGAACGCCGTCACGCCGGTCGTCCCTGCGGGTGTGTCCGCGTGGGCCGACTTCTACTCCGCGCTGCTCGTCTTCGACCACTTCTCGCGGGGTGCGGCGACGTTCACCGTCGACGACGTGGCCGACAACAGCGGCGAGGCTGTGACGGTCTCGTACCTCATGTCTAGCGAAGCTCTCTCGGCGACCGAGATCACCGGGGGCGGCATCGTCTGGACCACGTACACCGGGCCGGTCGTCCGCGCCTCGACGTGGAAAGGCATCATGTACGTGCGGCTCGTGGACTCCCAAGGCAACGCCGCGTACATCAGCTCCTCTGGTGTCGTCGTCTACGCCGACACTGTGCAGCGCACAGCGACGTTCGCCACGTCGAGGTACTCGACCACGGCCAAGAAGGTGCCGTTGACGTTCAACGGCAACACTGTCGAGTCCGTCACCGTCACTTCCGTCCCTGGTGGTGCACCAACACCGTCGATGTCCGGCGCCTACACGGTCGACTACACGGGTACGACCCCAGGTATCACGTTCACCGGGTCGTTCCTCGCCGGCCTGCGCTCCGGGACGTACACGTTCACAGTCGCGTACGACCCTCTCGCCGAGCCTTTCGGCGCCAGCGCCTGGAACATGGCTCCGGCCACGACGGTGGTGACCGTCACCGTGAGCCGGGCGACACCGACAGTGACGCTCACTGCTGAGGCTGAGACGAACGGTGCTCTGCACACCGAGGACATCACCCTCACCGCTGGTGTCGCAGGTGTGACCAACGGCGCCACCCCCACCGGCACAGTGTCGTTCTACGCGGTGACCACGACCGAAGCGTGTGGTGCAGGCACAGCCCTGTCCACGCAGACGTGGAGCGGATCACCGGTCACGCTGGCGCTGAGCAGGCCCGCGGCGACCACGCACACGTTCTGCGCGGTCTACTCCGGAGACGGTGACTATGCGACGGCCGGCGACACGGCGTCGGTCCAGATCAACGACTGGGTCACTGCGGTCGCCGTTTCCAGCACTCCGACGAAGGTCGTGTACAAGTACGGCGAGCAGCTTGACGTCACCGGTGGCGTCCTTGGCCTGACCTGGTCGGACAGCACCGGTACGCCGTCGGTCGACTTCGTGGACCTCTCCGCGGCGGCGTTCACCGGCTACGACCCGACCGTCCTGGGCAACCAGACCGTGACGGTGACCTACGCGGGCCGTACCGCCACGTTCGTGGTCACCGTCGTCGACTACCAGGTCGACGTGGTGCTCGGTGCCCCGACGACGACCGCGTACGAGTGGGGCGACCCGCTGTCGGTCGCCGGTGGGACCATCGCGCAGAAGATGGCCAGTGGCGCTGTCCAGGGCAAGGTGCCGCTCACCACGGCCATGGTCTCAGGGTTCACCAGCACCCAAGAGGGCAGCCAGACGCTCGTGGTGACCAACGACTGGGGCGAGGGCAGCTTCTCGGCCAACTACACGGTCACCGTCGTCGACCCGGTGATCGAGGTCCGCGTCACGACACCACCAGACAAGACCAGGTACCGCCTCGGCGACGACCTCGACCTCACAGGTGGCGAGCTGTCCATCGTCAAGAAGTCCGGTACGTACACCACGCCGATCGACGGTTCGATGGTCACGGGCTACGACAAGGACACCCTGGGGAACCAGAGCGTGACCGTGACCGACTCAGGGCACAGCACGACGTTCACCGTGACGGTCGTCGACTACCAGGTTGGTGTGGTGCTCGTCGCCCCGACGAAGACGGGCTACGAGTGGGGCGACCCGCTGTCGCTGGTCGGTGGGACGATCGCGCAGAAGATGGCCAGTGGTGCCGTCCAGGGCAAGGTGTCGCTCACCGCGGCCATGGTCTCCGGGTTCGCCAGCACCGTGGAGGGCAAGCAGACGCTCGTGGCGACGAACGACTGGGGTGAGGGCAGCTTCTCTGCCAGCTTCGTTGTCACCGTCGTCGACCCTGTGGTGGAGATCCACGTCAAGAAGCCTCCGAACAAGACCACGTACGGTCCTGGTGAACCGCTCGACCTCACAGGCGGCGAGATCTACGTCGTGCGCAAGTCTGGTGTGCAGGTCGTCTCGATGACCGACGCGATGGCCTCCGGCTACATCTCCACCCAGGAGGGCAGCCAGACCATCACGGTCAACCACAGCGGGAAGCAGACGTCGTTCGGGGTGGTCATCGTCCCGGACGGCACCAGCAGCAACCCTGGTGGCGGCTCCACAGGTAGCGCCCGCTCCTCACGTAGCGGTACCAGCGTGGGCGGTAGCGCCGCGCCGTGGTTCCGGGGTCCGTGGATCGGCCCGGGCGGCCTGGTCGGTCCTGCCGACGGCCAGCAGGGCAGCGGCGACACCGCTGACGACGAGCTGTCCGACGACACAGGTGTCGGCGACGACGTCGAGACCACGACCGCCGTACCCGCCCAGGTGGCCCACAACCAGGGGTCGGGCGACGGTTGGGCCCTGCTCAACGTCCTCCTCGCGGCGACCGGCCTCGTGCTCACTGTCTGCGGCGCGTTGGTGATGCACAGGGGCAGGGACACCGACTGCGCTGGTCGTCGTCGCCGTCGGGTCGTCGGTGTCGCAGTCTCCGCGGCTGCCACGCTGGTCGGTCTCGTCGTCGTGGCCTTCGTGCTCGACCTGTCTCGCGGCATGGTCTTCACCGACATGTGGACACCCCTGCTGGCCGTCACGTTCGCCGGGTCGCTCGGCGGGCTCCTGTGGTCGACCAGCCAGGCCAAGGCAGGCACCGCTGACCTGGCCACCGCTGAGTGACACCAGTGCGTGGTCACCGCCGGACGCGCTGGCGGTCGTGATGCGCACGGCTGGTCGGACGAGCCCGTCCGTCCGGCCATCAGGATCGGTCTGTCGTTGGGCGGCCTAGCCGGTACAGGAGCGGTGTGCTGCGGGAGGGGTGCTGGGCGGGGCGTCGGTGGCAGCTGCTGCTGCGGCCCGGGCGTCGCCGGTCGCACCGACGACGACTGCGCAGCCCAGCTTGTCCAGGGTGTGGTGCATCGGGGGGCCGATGTGGCCGGTGACGACGACGGCGACCTCGTGGTCGCGCACGAAGCGCACGATCCGGGCGTGGTGGGTGCCGGGCGGGCCCTGGTCGTGCAGCACGTCCCAGCCCACCTCGTGCTCGGACCAGCGGGTGACCTGGCCGCCGACGACATGGGCGACGGCCAGCGTGTGTGCCCGTCCGAGCCCTGCCCCGACATCGGTTCCGGCGAGGTTCACAGCGACGACGACAGGTGAGTCCATGGCGCCATCCTCGCATGGTGCTTGGCCGGGGGAGCGGTTGGTCGACGCAACATTTGCATCGTGCATCCAAATCTGAGAGGCTGTCCGCCGTGCCTGACACGATCACGCTGCGCGACGACGCGATGAACGCCATCGTGTCGCTGACCCGGGCCCACCGGGCGCTGGCCTGTGCGGTGAGCGAAGCGGTCGGGTTGCCGAGCCCTGGGCTAGGGTTGCTGCGGCTGCTCACCTGCTGTGAGTCGGTGACGATCTCCCAGATCGCCACGACGCTGCGTGTCGACCAGTCGGTTGCGTCCCGGCAGGTCACAGCGCTGGTGGACCGCGGGTTGGTGGAACGTGACATCGACACGGCCGACCGGCGGGTGCACCCGCTGCGGCTGACCGACGCTGGGCGCGAGGTGTACGCACGCGCTGTGGCCGAGATCGCAGCCCGTGCCGAGGTCGGGTTTGCCGGCTGGAGCGCCGCAGAGCTCGACGAGGTCGCCGCCGGGGCCCGACGGCTTGCCGAGGCGATCGAACGGTCGGTCTCGGCTGGGCGGGCTGACGCCCAGGCCGGTGCGCATGACGTCCGAACGACCAGCGAACGACCGGGTTCCCTGGACGAAGACATACAGAGAGGTGCCTGATGAGCGTGAGCCCGTCCGACGGACAAGACACTGACCCGCAGATTCCGCCGCCGCCTGATTCCCCGTCGGGTGTCTTAGACCGTGTCGCCACTGCGACGGACGGTGCGGCTGAGGTGGAGGACGCGGTGGACCCACCCTCCGACCAGCCGCACGATGGCGACGAGCCTAACGGCACCGGGTCGACAAGCACCGGGCCGATGACCCACCGTGAGGTGCTCGAGGCGCTGTCGGGCATCCTGCTGGGGATGTTCGTGTCCATGCTGGCCACGAGCCTCATCTCGTCGTCGCTGCCGAAGATCATCGCTGACCTCAAAGGCACGCAGTCGGCGTTCACCTGGGTGGTCACCGCGACGCTGCTGACCACGACGATCTCCACCCCGGTGTGGGGCAAGCTGGCGGACCTGACCAACCGCAAGGTGCTCATCCAGGTGGCGCTGACCATCTCGGTGCTGTCGTCGGCGGCGGCGGGGCTCGCCCGCAACACCGCCGAGCTCATCGCGGCGCGCACCGTGCAGGGGATCGGCGCTGGTGGGCTCACCGCGCTGGCGGTGGTGCTCATCGCCGACATCATCAGCCCGCGCGAACGCGGCAAGTACATGGGCCTGACTGGCGGCGTCATGGCCGTGTCCATGGTCGGTGGGCCGCTCATCGGCGGTTTCGTCACCGACACCATCGGTTGGCGCTGGAACTTCTACGGGTCGTTGCCGTTCGCCGTCGTGGCGATCATCGTGCTGCAGCGCACGTTGCACCTGCCGCCCACATCACGGCGCAAGGTCAAGCTGGACATCCCCGGCGCGTTGCTCATCGCCACGGCTGTGTCGGCGTTGCTGCTGTGGGTGACGTTCGCAGGCGACCGTTTCGACTGGGTCTCCTGGCAGACCGTGGCCATGCTCACCGGTGCGCTGGTGGCCGGGTTGGCGGCGCTGTGGGTCGAGTACCGGGCCGAAGAACCCATGATTCCGCTGCGGTTGTTCCGCAACCGCACGCTGGTGCTGTCGGTGACCGGTTCGGCGGCGATCGGGGTGTCGATGTTCGGCACGTCGGTGTTCTTGTCGCAGTACCTCCAGCTGGCCAAAGGTGAGTCGCCGACGATGTCGGGTGTGATGACCATCCCCATGGTTGTCGGTGTGTTCGTGGCGTCGACCGCGTCGGGCCAGCTGGTCTCGCGGACCGGCCACTACAAGTGGGTCATGGCCACCGGCGCCGCGTTGCAGGTCATCGGGCTGGCTCTTATGGGCACGATTGACGCCCACACCACCTTCTGGCACCTGGCTGTGTACATGATCTTGCTGGGCGCTGGTGTGGGCATGATGATGCAGAACTTTGTCATCGCCGTGCAGAACAGCCTCGATATCGGTGATATCGGTGCGGGTACTGCCACGATCGCCTTCTTCCGCACCCTCGGCGGTGCTGTGGGTGTGTCGGTGCTCGGCGCGATCTTGTCGAACCGGGTGACCACTGTGCTGACCGAACGTCTGCCAGCAGGTGCCGGGGACCACGCGGGCGGCGGTATGCCGGACCTGGCGACGCTGCCTGCGCCGGTGCGCGACATCGTGCAGAACGCGTTCGGCGACACCGTGCCTGAGCTATTCCTCATCGGTGCCCCTTTGAGCCTGGTCGGGCTGCTTGCCGTGCTGGCGCTGCACGAGGTTCCGTTGCACTCCAAGACAGGTATCGAGCAGCGTGCCGAAGCGGCGGCTGCCGAGGCCGAGTGATACGGGTCTTTAGCCACTTGTGCGAAGCCTCACCAGTGGTGCAGAGCCACCCGGATGGACCAACCAGTGGCACTGGTAGAGACCCGGATGGCCGAAGGCAGTAAGTTGTCCTCGGCACGGGCGCTGCCCGTCGCTATAGCCGTGCCCGTCTGCCGTCTCACCGTGGACGAGATAGGAAACCTCCGTGACTGAAACTGCTGCCCAGGTGGAGCCTGAGGCACCACCCACGCCAATGACCATCGGCGTGCCCTCTCCGAGCCGTTCCGGTGAACGTCTGGTCGCCGCGACGCCCAAGACTGTCGGCCAGCTCACAGCCCTCGGCTACCAGGTGCTGGTCCAGGCAGGCGCCGGCGCCACCGCGACCTACGGCGACGCCGACTACGAAGCCGCTGGGGCGAGTGTCGTACCTGCTGCGAAGGTGTGGAAGGCCGACATCGTCGCCACAGTGAACACTCCCTCCGAGGCCGAGCTGGCCAAGATGCGCCAAGGCGCGGCCCTGGCGTGCATCATGGCTCCCCAAGCCAACCCTGACCTGGTGACCAAGCTCAACGAGCGCGGTCTGACCGCGCTGGCGCTGGACGCTGTGCCGCGTATCTCGCGCGCCCAGGCCCTCGACGTGCTGTCGACCATGTCGAACGTCGCCGGGTACCGCGCGGTCATCGAGGCCGCCGAGGAGTACGGCGGGATGTTCGCCGGGCAGGTCACCGCTGCTGGCAAGACCCAGCCTGCGACAGTGTTCGTCATCGGCGCCGGGGTCGCCGGGCTCGCCGCGCTGGGTGGGGCCGTGTCGCTGGGTGCCCAGGTGCGCGCGTTCGACGTGCGCCCTGAGGTCGGCGAGCAGATCGAGTCCATGGGCGCCACGTTCGTCCAGGCCGAGGCTGCCCAGCAGGAGGTCAGCTCCGACGGGTACGCCAAAGAGCTCACCGCCGAGCAAGAGCGTATGACGATGCAGATGTACGCCAAAGAGACCGCTGGGGCAGACGTGGTCATCACCACCGCGCTGGTGCGCGGCAAAGGTGTGCGCACGATCACCGCGGAGATGGTCGCGAACATGCGGCCCGGGTCGGTCATCGTCGACCTGGCGGCGTCTGGTGGCGGCAACTGCGAGCTGACCGTTCCGGGTAAGCGTGTGGTCTCCGACAACGGCGTGATCATCCTCGGCTACACCGACCTGTGCTCGAGGATGCCCAAGCACACGTCCCAGCTGTTCGGCACCAACGTCGTCAACCTCGTCAAGCTGCTCACCCCGGGCAAGAAGGACGGGCAGATGGTGCTCGACCTGGAAGACCCGGTCCAGCGCGGTATGACCGTCACCCACGACGGCGAGGTGCTGTGGCCACCGCCGCCCGTCCAGGTCTCGGCGGCCCCGGCCGCCCCTGTGGTCGAGGTCGAAGACCCTGAGGTCGTCGCGGCCCGCGAGGCCAAAGAGGCCAAGGCCCGCATGGTGCGCAACATGGTCTCGTCGGTCATCGGCGCCGGGCTCGTGGTCGCCGCGGTGGCCTTGTCGCCCGCGAGCTTCGTGAGCCTGTTCACGGTGTTCGTCCTGGCCGTCGTGGTCGGGTTCTACGTGATCAGCGGTGTCACCCACTCGCTGCACACACCCCTGATGGCCCAGACCAACGCGATCTCGGGCATCATCTTGGTCGGCGCGCTGCTCCAGCTCGGGTCGACGAACTGGGCGGTGCTCATCATGTCGTTCATCGCCGCCGCTATCGCGGCTATCAACATCTTCGGTGGCTTCCTGGTCTCGTTCCGGATGCTCTCCATGTTCCGGAAGGAGGCCTGAGCCATGACGACCACACTGGTGACGTTCCTGGCGCGCGGCGACGACCCGATCGTCCCGATCGACGGTGTCGTCGAAGCCATCACGGAGGGCAACCGTGTCCTCCAGCTGTTCGACGGGCTCTACATCATCGCCGGCGTGCTGTTCATCTTGTCCCTGGCTGGG
>Ga0123353_10013471_pt1 | contig 11716 bp, 7 predicted proteins | sample TergutLab28metaG_3_FD_92763 | JGI IMG/M metagenome (GOLD analysis project Ga0123353, IMG submission 92763) | Labiotermes labralis P3 segment gut microbial communities from Petit-Saut dam, French Guiana - Lab288 P3 | ecosystem: Host-associated > Arthropoda: Insects > Digestive system > Gut ... | reverse complement strand
ACAGCCAGGAACCCTATCGGTTCGAGGATCACCGGGTTTGCCTGAGGTATTCCTTCTTTGTACGCAAGCTGCGCCGCTATTTTGAACGCAAGCTCCGATGAGTCGACCGGATGGTACTTGCCGTCCAAAAGCGTCGCTTTCAAATGCACAAGCGGATACCCCGCGAGAACGCCGCGCTGGATGCTCTCGCGCAACCCTTTTTCAACTGCCGGGAAGAAGTTTCTTGGAACGCTGCCGCCGAATACTTTCTCCTCAAACGTCAAATCTTCGGCTTCGCCCGGTTCGAATTCGATAACGACCTTTCCGTACTGTCCTGCGCCGCCCGACTGTTTCTTATGAGTGCTTTCAACCTGGAACTTTCTGCGTATCTTTTCCCGGTATGGCACACGCGCCGGCGAGAGGACGACCTCAACGCCGAATTTCTCTTTGAGCTTCGAACACAAAACGTCGAGCTGGATGTCTCCCGCGCCTGAAAGCACAAGCTGCTTCGTCTCCGGGTCGTTAACGAAAGTGAATGTTAAATCTTCTTCGCCGAGCCGCCCCAGGCCAATTGCTATCTTTTCCTCCTGGCCCTTGATTTTCGGCGCTATCGCCATCGCGTAACATGGCGGAGTAAACTCGATCCTCCTGGCAGAAACGGGTTTTTTCGTGTCGCTCAACGTGTCGCTCGTCTTGGTGTCAGAAAGCTTTGATACCGCTCCTATATCGCCGCAAATGATTTCGCCTACTTCCATGCTCTTCTTTCCCTGCATTTTGAAGATGTGTCCCATCTTTTCCACTGTCCCGGTCCGGGTATTCGTCAGTTGCATATCGGACGTCACCTTTCCGGACAGGACTTTGAATATGCTGAACTTTCCGTACTGATCGGAAAGCGTCTTGTATACGATAGCGCGCACCGGCCCGTTCGGGTCGGACGCGATAACCTCGCCATCGTCGGCTACGTCGCCGCCATCCGCGGGCGACGGGAACAGATTGACGATCGAATCAAGCATCGACAATGTACCCAGGCCGGCCGTCGCGCAGCCGCAGAATACCGGGAACAGCGTGAGATCCTTTATCCCAGCTTTTAGACCTTGGATCTTTTCTTCGTCAGTGAACTCCTGCCCATCAAAGAATTTATCCATTAATTCTTCGCTCGTTTCAGCGACGCTTTCGTTAACCGCGCTATAAAGCTCTTCAAGCTCTGCGCTCATACTCTCGGGGATCGGGATTTCTTTTTGTTTACCGCCTTCAACTGCGTAAGCTTTCCGGCTGACAATGTCGACAACGCCTGTTATTTTACCTGAAGCACCTTTGATCGGCGCGATCAGAGGGCATACAGATGTGCCGTATCTGTCGCGCAAAGCTGCAAACACGGCGTCAAAATCGCCGTTTTCTTCATCTAATTTAGAGACAAACACAGCCCTTGGAAGCTTATTCGCCGCAAGATACGCCCAGCCCTTTTCAAAACCTACGCTTATCCCGTCCTTTGCGGTACACACAACGATACCGGCGTCCGCCACGCGCAGCGCCTCCGCGGTTTCTCCGGCAAAGTCAAAGTATCCCGGGGTGTCGAGAATGTTTATCTTGCAGCCTTTGTATTCGGCGTACAGTGAAGCGAGATAGATCGTTATCTGGCGCTTTATCTCCTCGGAATCGGAATCGCCGACTGTGTTTCCATCGGCGATCTTGCCAAGCCGGTCAGTTCCTCCGGTTAGAAACAGAATACTCTCGGCAAGGCTTGTTTTTCCGCTGCCTCCATGACCAAGAATCGCTACGTTACGGATGCCTTCTGTGGTATACGGCATGTTTTTGCCCCCTCAACTTAGAATATAACTATAATGCTTACGAGATTATACAATAGTGGATTACTAATTACAACAGGAACTTTTACACAAGAGTGGAGTGTGTAGAGTGGAGTTATACGAGGCTATTCACTCTGTATTTTATTTCTTGCACTTAACGTAAAAGCATACGATAAGTACTACGGCGAGCATAGACAGCATGAACAGCAGAAGGTTTCCCGGCTTAGCCGACGAAAACGCACCAGACCAGCACATAAAGAACATTATCAGGACGCCGAACGCGGCGGAGATCACAGAAACCGCCGTTGCGACGAGCGCGGCCGACTTGAGCAACCTTCCGCCAGTCACAGCCTCGGCAAACGGTCCCAGCCCTTCGCGTATAAGTACGGCGGCCATACGCCCCTGTATCCCGGATTTCGAGTCGGATATCGTATAGGAATCCTTGGCTTGGATGTATTCTATTCCGTCGAGAGAAACCCTGAACTTCTGCTCAAGCATCAGCGGGGTAACATTGAAATCACGAACCGCCAGGAAAAGCTTGATCCGCCATTTCATAATCGAGATCAGTGCGCTCTGCACTGAGTTTATCGGCGTATAGTCAACAGTAAACATCGCGATCAGCCTGTTGTTGACCGCAGTGTAGACCGCGTTTTTCATGTTCGTATCGTCTGGAACTCTGACGCCCAGCAGATTCATGAACGCCGCGGAACCAGACGCCACGCGCTCTCCTCGTATCAGCGCGCCGACCCCACCGTCGTAGCAAGCGAAGTCTTCAACTCTTATTACGTTCATCGCTTGCGTTTTAAGCACATCGGAGAACAGGTTGCTTAGTCCCGAGCCCGACGCCATGATAAGGCTCGCGGTATAGCGTATCGCCTTTTCCGGAGATGCGCCGTCAAACAGCTTCAGACCATTAAGTGAAAGCGTTCCAGGCGGAAACAGGTCTTCGTCGGTCACGCATGCTCCGTCTGAAAAGCAGACGTCGTCAGCCCCGCCCCAGCCCGCGATAGCCGCGCCTGACCTGCGGATCGATCTGGCGACCGTTCCAAACGGCACTGAAAACGAGAGCATCAGCGAGAACGGAGCGGCCGCGGCAAGCAGTGCGGACAGAATGTGCAGAAAATACTCGCCTCCGCCTTTCACCAATACGATGAAAACAGAAAGTACCAGAGAAACGGCAAGCAGGACAGGCGCTGCATAACGGTACGCCGTTTCCGTAACGTCGGCATGCATCAGGTTGTTATAGAAACCGTCCGTTCTGTTATATGCCTTTTTCAGTACGGATTTGTCAATATCTCTGATATATTCGGCCTGCAGTCCATACGGTTCCGACGAGGCAGCCGCTGTCTTCAGCGTTTCAGTGATCGCGCGAAGGTTGAATTTTTCCCCAAATGCCGCCAATGTGAGCGAAAGCGCTGATATGGCGCAGTACGGCAAAACGGCGGACGCGCCGCTAAGGATCGTAAAAGCGGCTGATATGAATGAGAACGCACAGGAGAATAGGATCAGCGTTTCCGCGTTGGGGGCGCCTCGAATCAGATAGCTGAAGCCTCTGTCGATTATATCTGCGCACAGAATCATAACGATCAGCATCCCCAGCATGAGCGAACCTGTCGCAGTGTACAGATTATTTCCGATTCCGAACGGTATGATAAGCCCCGCTTCAAACGCCAGGGTCATTATGACCATGACAAGCGAAATCAATCCTGCCGGGATACATCGAAGCGAAATAGAATTACAAGCCATGGCAAATCTGCTTGCAGCGTCTCTCAGGTCCGGTTCCTCGAATTCCTCTTCCTCAACGGCGTAATCGCCCTCATCGAAATCATAATGGGTGTGTTTTTTGAAAACTCTCGTTTCCGTCGCTCTCGGCTCTTCTTTGTATCCAAGTTCTCTCTCGATAGCCTTTTCAACGTCCCTTACTATCGTGTCCTGTTGATCCTGTTCCGTGGAGCGATAGTTATCAAAAAACAAGACGGCATTATCATTCTCATCAGTGTTCTTAGGCGGTCTTTCCTCGGTATCACGAGTCTGCACCGGCAGTTCCTCGATAATCTCGCGCTCTGCTTTTGCCGGTCGGACGTCGTCTTTTCGCTTGACGACGGTCTTCTGAGCATCATCCGCGGCGGAGAATTGCACCTCCCTGAGCGTGTCTTTGACGCGCTTGGCCGTATCGGCTGAAAACCGCGATTCAGTCGCAATGTTCCCGGCGGCTTCTTTCAGGATCCTCTCCGCCTGCTCATTGAGGAGTTCCGGCGGCGTCTTTTTATCGCCGTTAATAAAAGCCGAGCCTTTATACTCCGCCAAAATCGCCTCTAACGAAAAATCGTCCGTAGTGATCTCGTCGCTCGTATAGTCACGATCACTCATCGTTTACACCCCTCCTTTTTGGACATGGTGAAACCTTGAATCTGTTATCTGTTATCTGTTATCTGTCTCTGCCTGACCGCCTCATATATCAGTATCGAAGCCGAAACGGAAGCGTTCAGTGAAGCTATTTTCCCGAACATCGGTATGCTGACATGAAAATCACATTTTTCGCAAACCAGCCGGCTTATACCCGAGCCTTCTGAACCAACGACAATTGCACTCGGACCTTTCAGATCGGCTTGCCACAGCCGGGTTTCCCCGCGCGTTACCGCACCAAAAACCCAAATGCCGGCTTTCTTCAGTTCCTCGATCGCCGACGTCATGTTTGTCACGCGAGCAACAGCGGTATGATATACGGCGCCGCTGGAAGCCTTTGCGACAGTGGCGCTGAGTCCGGTACTCCTTCGTTTCGGGATAATCACGCCGTGTGCTCCGGCTGCCTCGCACGTCCTTATGATCGCGCCAAGATTGTGCGGGTCGGTGATCTCGTCGCATAAAACGATAAGCGGCTCTTCACCCTTTCGACGGGCGAGGTCAAGTATTTCGCTGATCGTTGAATAATCTGCGCACGCTGACATCGCTATTATGCCCTGATGTGCTCGCGTGATACTCATCGAGTCAAGCTTGCGTCTGTCGGCATCGACAACCGCCGCCCCGGCGCTGCGCGCGGTCGAGGCAATATGCCTGAGCGTTGGGTCAGTCTCGCCTTTGGCAATAAAGACCTTGTCAATCGTGACGCCAGCCCGCAAGGCTTCGATGACAGCGTTTCGCCCCTCAATCATGCCCTCGCCGCGGTCATCGTCATGCTCTCGCGTATCCGTCCTCTTGCCATACGGGTCGATGTGCTTAACCAGAGGACTCTTAGGAGAGTTCTTCCTTTTATCTGACCACTGACCACTGACCACTGACCACTATCCTCCTCGCGGCTCCTGTCTCATAATTCTGCATTCTGCATTTAAGGCGAAGCCGCTATATGTAGCCTTTAAGCGTTTCTACCATGTCGGTTTTTTCCCATGTGAATCCAGCCTCTTCCCTGCCAAAATGACCATATGACGCCGTCGCGCGATATACGGGCCTTAGCAAATCAAGTCTTTTTATTATCTTCGACGGCCGGAAATCAAAAACTTCCTTGACGATACGCGCAAGTCTCTCATCAGGAAAAATGCCCGTGCCTCTTGTATCAATGTACACGGACACCGGCTGTGCGACGCCGATAGCGTAAGCCAGTTCTATTTGGCATGTCCGGGCTAATCCCGCCGCTACAAGGTTTTTCGCCACATATCGCGCCATATAAGCGCCGCTCCTGTCGACCTTAGACGGGTCTTTTCCTGAAAACGCGCCGCCGCCATGACTGGCGTAACCTCCATACGTATCTACTATGATTTTCCGGCCGGTTAGGCCCGAATCGCCCGCCGGTCCGCCAATAACAAAACGTCCTGTTGGATTTACATAAATCTTCGTGTCCCTGTTGATAAGATTTGCGGGAATCACCGGCTTGATAACGCATTCTATCACGCTTTCGCGTAAATCTTCTATGTTGATTTCAGGCTCGTGTTGAGTCGAAACGACGATGGCGGGAATGCTGATCAGTTTTTTATCGCCGTCATATTCGACTGTGACCTGGCTTTTACCGTCCGGCCTTATGAAATTAAGTTCTCCGGTTTTTCTGACCTGCGCGAGCCGTCGCGTCAACGCGTGGGCAAATGAGATCGGCGCGGGCATAAGCTCAGGCGTCTCTTCGCAGGCAAACCCGAACATCATTCCCTGGTCTCCCGCGCCTTCATCGTCGGAATCGTCATTAGCGCTGTCAACACCCCTCGCAATATCGGCGCTTTGCTCATCGATCGTCGTAAGGACGGCCGAGCCTTTATGGTCAAATCCCAATTCCGGCCTGACATATCCAATGTCCCTGACAGTATCACGTACCACGGCCGGGATGTCGACGTAACAATTTGTCGTTATTTCACCCATTACGAGAACCATTCCCGTAGTAGCTATCGTTTCACAGGCGACGCGGGCATTCTTGTCGCCATTAAGTATCGCATCGAGAACTGCGTCGGAAATCTGGTCGCAGACTTTATCGGGATGTCCCTCAGTGACTGATTCAGACGTGAAAATCCTGTTCGACATGTATTCACTTCCCCTTTGACTGTTATTTATCCGATTCCGGGCGATTATCATTCACCCGCAATTATCTGTCATTTAGCGAAACGTATTTCGCGTCAAGATCAAGGGCTTTGTACGCCGGCCTTATTATCCTGCCGCCGCTCCACACTTCCTCCAGCCTGTGCGCGCACCAGCCAGCCATCCTCGCGATCGCGAAGAGAGGCGTGTACAGTTCCTCCGGAATGCCGAGCATTTTATAAACAAGCCCGGAATACATGTCAACGTTCGCGCAAATATCCACTGACGAACCTTTCGCTCGGCTGAGCGTATCCGGCGCGAGTTTTTCCACCAGTTCCATGAGTTCCAGTTCACTGAGAAACCCTTTTCTTCTGGCGAGCGAACGTGCCAGTTCCTTCAGCATAAGCGCTCTTGGATCGGAAATCGTATACACAGCGTGCCCCATGCCATAGATAAGCCCGGCTCCGTCGCCGGCTTCTCCGCAGGCAAGTTTATTGAGGTAAGCAGCCACCTCGTCTTCGTCTCTCCAGTCCTTAACTTCATCTTTAATATACGTGAACATCTCCATGACCTTTTCGTTGGCGCCGCCATGTTTTGGTCCCTTCAGCGAGCCGACCGCCGCCGAGATCGCGGAATATATGTCCGTCCCGGAAGATGTAAGTACCCTGCACGCAAACGCAGAGTTATTTCCGCCGCCGTGCTCTGCGTGAAGAACCATACAGAGGTCAAGGAGCTTCGCTTCCTCAGGCGTGAACGAGTTGTCATTACGTACCGCGTAAAGGAAATTCTCCGATATCGAGTATCCCTTCTGCGATCTGTGCAGATGGAGGCTTTCCATATCGAAGTAGTGACGTTTAGCGGCATAAGCGTGTGCGACTATTATCGGCGTGCGGGCCATGATATGCAGCGCGCGGTCAAGCTCTCTTTCTAGGTCACGCTCATCCAGCTCAGGGGAATCGTCGTATGAATACATCGCCAGCACTGAACGGGCCATCTTGTTCATTATATTTACGCTGGGCGCCGCAAGGATCATATCCTCCGAAAAATGGTCCGGCAACTCACGGAACTCCTCGAGAATCCCGCAAAACGTTTCAAGCTCCGACTTGTTAGGCAATTTCCCGAGAATAAGCAGATAAGCGGTTTCCTCATATCCCATACGCCCCTCGCCAAGAAATCCTTTGACGATATCGGAAACATTGATGCCGCGATAGTACAGCTTCCCCTCCATCGCTCTTCTTTCACCGTCGCGCATATAGTATCCCTGCGTACTGCCTATCCTGGTAACGCCCGCCATAACGCCCGTGCCGTCCGCGTTTCTGAGCCCGCGCTTAACGTCGTGTTTTTCAAACTGAGACTTGTCGATCGTGAGTTGTTTCATCAAGTCCTCTGTCCGCGCGCTGATAAACTCCCTGCTTGTCGTCTGCTCTTCTGACATTGAATTCCGACACTCCTTTTCTTCCCGGTAATATGCACCCTCGATTAGCTTATCCATCATAATACAACAGAACAACACATATGTCAAACCTATGATGAATCTCCAAACATACGGCTACAGGGAAATTTAATAATATTTTAATTCCCATTATCGATAAAAGATGATACAATACCAATGCTTAGTGCTTAATGCTAAATGCTTGATGACAATAAGACGGTGGAGTTGAAGGATTTGCACGAGACATACAGAAGCGAGTTATTCCCGGGCGTTTCGCTGACATGCGTAAAAACCGAAAAGTTCAAGACCGGATGCGTGACGATAAATCTGGTCGGCGGACTCAGCCGGGAAACAGCCGCGTTGTCCGCGTTACTGCCGCGCGTGCTGCGCCGCGGCTGCACAGAGCTTCCGGATATGGAGCAAATAGCGGTGGCGCTCGACGAGTTGTACGGCGCGCGTGTTGAGCCGTTGGTCAGAAAAAAGGGCGAACTGCACTGCACCGGATTCTACGCCGACTTTCCGGACGACCGATTCATTCCGCCGGGAGAGAGCGTTCTCGAAAAAACCGCCGTTCTTGTCTGCGAGATGCTGCTCAACCCGGACGTCCGTGACGGTTTACTGCGCGCAGATTATGTTGAAAGTGAAAAAAGCAACCTGATAGACGATATACGCGCCGCAATCAATGACAAACGCGGCTATTCGATCGACCGCCTGCTCGAAGAAATGTGCACCGGAGAAGCCTATGGGGTTGGCAAACTTGGCGGAGAAGACGAAGCCGGCGCAATAACGCCTGAACTGCTGACAGCTCATTACCGCAATCTTATTGCAGACACGCGCATAGAAATCTTCTACTGCGGCTCGGCGGAACCTGAACGCGTTGAGGCAGTTCTGCGCAAAGCTTTACAGGCGCTGCCGCGCCGATCGGAATCTCCGACGCTGAAAACGGAAGTGATTCTCTACCCCGGAGAAGACTCTCCACGTCGGTTTACTGAAACTCTCGACGTCACTCAAGGAAAACTGACTGTCGGATTCCGGCTGGGGAAAGCGATGGAGGAGCCTGATTACCCCGCTTTTTTAGTTTTCAATTCCATGTACGGAGGCAGCGTCACTTCGAAGCTGTTTCTCAACGTGCGCGAAAAACTGTCTCTCTGTTATTACGTGAGTTCAATACTCGACAAGCACAAAGGCATAATGATAGTGGCGTCCGGCGTTGAGTTTTCAAAATTTGATACTGCGCTGGACGAAATCTTCCGTCAACTCGAGTGCATAAAAAACGGCGACGTCAGCGACTGGGAGTTTACGTCGGCGAAACGTTTCGTAATCACCTCGATCCTGGCGGCTATGGACAGACCCGGCGGTCTTGAGGAGATGTATTTCGACAGTACGGTATCTAGCGTCCCTTACGATCCCGTTGAGCTCTGCGGCAAAGTCGAGGAAGTCACTCTTGACCGGGTCCTCAATGTGGCCTCTGAAATCAAGCCGGACATGGTTTACTTTCTCAGGAATTAAGGACGAGAGTAACGCGGGCGGCAGGATGCCGCCCCTACTGGCGAACACTGTTCGCCGCTACACACTGACGACTGACAACTGACAACTTTCAGTTTTCCATTTTCAATTTTCCATTTCTTAAAGGAGACTTGAATGAAACTTAAGGAATACCCAAACAGTGGTGAAAAAGTATACTCCGGCAAGCTTTCAAACGGCCTCTCCGTTTTTGTCGTGCCGAAACGGGGCTTTCACAAGAGCTATGCTTATTTCGCGACTGATTACGGCGGCGCCGACAGGCGCTTCAAACTCGCCGGGAACTGGATCGACACACCCGAGGGCGTCGCTCACTTCCTTGAACACAAAATGTTCGACACTGAAGACGGAAACGCCTTAACAATACTTTCGGCAAACGGCGCTTCCCCGAACGCGTATACCTCTACCGATATCACGGCATATCATTTCGAGTGTATCGAGAAGTTTTCCGAGAACCTGAAAACGCTTTTGAGCTTCGTTTCCGTACCCTGGTTCACGCCCGAGAGCGTTGATAAGGAACAGGGCATCATCGCACAGGAGATATGCATGGTCGAGGACGATCCCGATTATTGCCTCTATTATGGCTTGATGAAATCGCTGTTCAGCCAAAATCCGATACGCGATTCCGTCGCCGGGACAGTCGAGAGTATATCCAGGATAACCTCCGACACGCTCTATGACTGCCACAGGATATTTTACAACCCGTCGAATATGGCGCTCTGCGTCGCAGGCGACGTTGATCCTTCAGAAATTTTTGGCATTGCGCAAGAAATACTCCCAAAAGAGCCGGGCGAGATTCCTGAACGTGATTATGGAGCGCCTGAGGCGCCCCGGCCGGAATCATCGCGGTTCTCCAAAGCAATGGAGGTCAGCTTACCGATTTTCCTCGCGGGATGTAAGTCAGAGCCGGCGTCCCAAGGACGCGACTACTTGCGGCTCGATCTTGTCAGCTCTCTCTCTCTTGAGATCCTCGCCGGCCATTCTTCTCCGCTCTACTTCAGGCTCTATGGGCAGGGACTCGTCAGCAGCGACTTTTCCGCGTCGTTCGACTCGGCGGCCGGCGCGGCGTATTCAATGTTCGGCGGCGAGACGCGCGACCCGGAACGTGTTTTTGACGAAGTGAAGAAGGAACAGATCAGGCTTACCAAAAATGGACCGGACGCCGGGTTGTTCAGACGAATCAAAAAGGCCGCCGTCGGCAGTCACATTCGTTCCCTTAATTCTTTCGACGCAATTTGCGGAAGTATCGTCGGAGGCCATTTTAAGGGATATGACGCCTTTGATGCGCCGGAGATTCTGGCGTCGATAACCGAAGACGACGTCGTCTCATTTTTCAGGGACCGGCTTGACCCTGACACAATGGCGATTTCTATAATTACTCCGAAAGAATAAGGTAGGAGGACCTGTATTTTGAATACCGCTGCCATATCGTTCCCCCTTTTTGGCGAGGGTTTTATCATTGACCCGCCTGCTTACATTACTATCTTCGGTTTTAATATATACATCTACGGGCTCCTGATAACCGCCGGATTTGCGCTTGTCGCAGTCTATCTGCTCGCGCGGCGCGACGTCATAGGCCTTTCGAAAGATTGTTTGCTTGACCTGGTCATAATAGCGGTTCCCTGCGGGCTTATCGGCGCGCGGATCTACTATATGGTATTCAATTTCGAGTATTACTTTGGACCAGGCAAATGGCAAAACATCCTACAGATTCGCGAAGGCGGGCTAGCCGTCTACGGCGGTATAATACTCTGCGGCGTTGCTTTCCTCATATATAGCCGGACAAAAAAGATACCGATAGGCAAACTGCTTGACGCCGCGGGCTTTGGGCTTTTTATCGGGCAGTCGGTCGGACGCTGCGGCAACTTCTTCAACCGGGAAGCTTTCGGCATTGAGACAGACGTACCATGGAAGATGGGTTTGATATTTGACCGCAACATTTATATCTCGTCGCTCGATAAAACCTTCACGGCGGGCACGCCCTACTATTTTCACCCAACGTTTCTGTACGAAGTACTCTGGAATGTTGTCGGTCTCATACTAATGCATATCTTTTCGAAAAAGAGAAGGACGAAATACCCCGGACAGTATTTTCTTTTCTATGTCGCGTGGTATGGCCTTGGCCGTTTTATGATTGAGGGACTCAGGATCGACAGCCTGTTCATCTACGGTACAGACATACGCGTATCGCAGCTTCTGGCGGCGTTGTCGTTCCTGGGCGCGGTTCTAATACTTATACGAAATCGCCTGAACGGAGTACTCGTTTTGGAGAATACGGCAGGAAGCGATGAGAATGCGGAATTCGAAATTCGGGATTCGGAATCGAAAGACGAAGAGAATTCGGAATCAAATTAATATATTAAATGGAGGAATGAGAAATGGCAAATTATGATGATTTCAAGAAAAAAGCCAAGGATGTTGTCGACACGATTACCGACGCTTCGGTGGAAGCATATAAGCTTGCCGAAGAAAAAGCGAGGGTGTT
>Ga0123353_10013470_pt1 | contig 11717 bp, 9 predicted proteins | sample TergutLab28metaG_3_FD_92763 | JGI IMG/M metagenome (GOLD analysis project Ga0123353, IMG submission 92763) | Labiotermes labralis P3 segment gut microbial communities from Petit-Saut dam, French Guiana - Lab288 P3 | ecosystem: Host-associated > Arthropoda: Insects > Digestive system > Gut ... | reverse complement strand
TTCATCGGAACCGCCGATTAAGCCGCCGCCGGCCCCGTCGCCGGATGGATTAGACGCATCAGACGCACTAATTGAATCATTATTGTTTGATTCGCCGCCGCCGCCGCCATTGCAGCCCGCAAACGATATAATAATTACAAGTGAAATAATCGCAATAATCCGTTTTAATTTCATAAGAAGAAGGCTCCCTTGAAAATTTTAAAAATAAAATATATAATTATTAATGACATATTATCATAAAAAATAGGTGATGTCAATAAAACGGCGGCTAAAAATATGGCAATCGCATGAATAAATTGGTTAGAAAGAAAAAAATCACAAAGAATTTTGAAAGAAAAGGGAAATAAACCGCTATAATTCCATGATTTTAGCTAAATATATAACAGGATTACAAGAAATAGCAAATTTCGTCAGTTTTATGTTCGCCCCTTTTTTACAAATATTTAACAATGGCAAATCGGTTGCATACTATACAACCAAATTTAATTTTTATATTGACAAAAACAAAACGATATGATATATTAAAAATATCGCGTATTTATAAATAAAAATCAATTCAAAATTATTTTAAGGAGGATAAAAATGAAAAAAGGAATTATCACCGTACTGGTACTCGTGGTATTAATAACGACGGCTATATTGCCCGCCGCCGCGGTTGTCCCGGAGTACACGTATGAATGCGCAAGATTAGTCTACCCGGTAACGTTTGACGGCGTAGTGTCTGCGGACGAATGGAACGACGCAATCCCGGTCGTCGTAAACCCTGACAGCGAAATACTTAAAAAATACGGAGAGATACAAGGAAGTAATCCGATGACGACGTCCGACGATATATCGGTTACTTATAGGATGAAATGGGACGATGAGTATTTCTATCTGCTCGAGGAACGCTACGACAAAGTGTACGTGATCAACAGCGACGACGCAATGACGCCATGGATGGACGACGGTACGTTGTTCTTCATTGCGCACGGAGAAAACCCCAGCATGAACGCCGCTTTTCACCCGTGGTGGCTGACGATTGGCAAAGAAGGCAAACCGCAGTTCAACCTTAGGACATACGCAGACAACGCGCAAATTTATGAAGAAGACCCCAATCAATACAAAAACTGGAAATATGGATCCGGCAAAAACGGCAATGTGTACACGCTGGAACTCGCAATACCGTGGTCCGATATGTGGGCGGCCGATCACACTTTCCCCGTTCAAGTAGGCGAATTGTTCCGTTGGACGCCCGTTATCGCCAACTTTACTGACGAAGACGTAGTAGTGGGCGGCGACGGATGGTGCCAGCTTGTTCTGTATAACTCGATGGGTACCGTGAATACGGCGGAAAACGTAGACCCTTACGGGTTTGAATGGGGCAACACAGGCGAACTTCCAATCAATTGGGGAGGCATGAAATTAGTAGGCCCTATTGTAACAATCGCGCCGGAGCCCGTTCCAGATGATACCAATGTTGATGTTGCCGACACTCCGGCGCCGGCTCCACAGTCGCCCACTGATTCCGCCGCCAAAACGGGCGACGCTAATACAATCTTTATATGTATGCTCATTTCGGCAATATGCGGGTGCATATTTGTCGGCGCTAAAAAATTTGTAAAATCGGCGTAATAATATATTTGGCAAAAATAAAATTGACGATTAATAATTTATGTATTTTTTAACAAAAAAAAGAACCGGCAAAGAATTTATGTCTTTGTCGGTTCTTTTGATTAATGAAATGAAATAATATTTCGTCAATTGTTTAAATCAAGATATTTTTCCACGACAGTATTGATTTTTTTTGCTATCCGCGGTTCGTTCCGTTCATACCACGAAGCGAAATTGTTGCGTTTATTTGTCATTAAGTCGCGCATGCAAAACCACGGATTGTCGATACTTTCGTTATATATACTTGCGAAGTTCAAATATGCCCCTTCGCGTATTATATCAATCATCTGTGAAGAAACTTCGTCCCTTGAATATTTAATTTTTAACGCGGTTTCATAGTATACCGGGGTTAATTTCCTGTAGCTTTCCGAACCCATCGCTTCCATAAACGCGCCGACAGCTTCGGGCACATCGCAGTTCACCGGAATACACATCAATGAAACTATATCCCATATGCGGCACAAATATTTTTCCTGAGCCTCATCGAATTTCGGATAAGGAATGATACCGTAATCTGCTTCCATATCGCGTAGCTGCCCTATGAAATTCGGAAGTAACACCTGGGGTAGAAGCAATACTTGATTGTTTTTGAACATGTCGAACTGTTTGCAGACAAGATTTTCGAAATTATCGCCTTGCAGGGTATATGCTCCCGGGTTTTCGTAGAGAAGCCTGTATATTTTATTTATAAGGTCGTCGATTTTTTCGTATTCCATATCAAGATAAGGCATTCCCCTGTCATCGTTTTTGGTCATTTTTATATTGGAGCTTTGAAGAAATCCGTCAACAACATTCAGAGTAGTATATGCCGCGCCGTATAAATCATTTTCATCCATTATTCCGTCGCCGTTTAAATCCGACGAGATGCTTTTGGATATTTCGTCCATATAATCAAGCGTCCATTTACCGTCAAGCGCTATTTGGTATAAATCCGGTATTGTATAATCCTGCTGTAGTTTTTTATTGAAAAATATAACGGAACAACTGGCAATCATGGATGTGGTCATATCACCGACGGCGAAATGCAATTTTCCGCCAAGCGTAAGCTCTTCGGATATGCTTTGGTTCCACCACGGCTCAGATAAGTTCAAGTATGAAAGCGGTTTCAAATCCAAAAACAACCCGTCAAGCGCCAGAGCGGGAGCGCGCGCTGACCAGCCCGCTATCAACTGGTATGAATTATCGCCTGATGTGATGCTATTCCGTATCATTCTGTTCATTTCGTCCCAATGGTGCAGATCCGGACCGCAGATAACATTCAGTTTTACATTCAAACGCTCTTCCGCAGCCATGTTGCGGCGGTAAACGGCATCGTTAATAATATCTCCGGTTTCTCTTTCGGCATAAAATTCATCCATAGTGACTTGATTTACTTCGCCGCCCGGAATCAACAGGTTTATGACGGCCCCCTCGAAATCAAGTCCTTCCGGCAATGAATCTTTTATCGCCTCTTCTTTCTGTTCCGGCTCAATTGAATCGGCAGTACTTTTGTCGTCAGAATCCTGAACAGGATTCTTGTCGTCCGTGCCGCCGCACGAAGATATAACTACAAATAAAGTTGAAGTCAACAATAATAAAACCAATATAATCGCAATATGTTTAATCATAATATATTTACCTCTTGATTTTTTATAAAAGCTTCTTGAAATAATTATTAATAGTTTCCATAGAAATACGAGCCGCTTCTTCCATATTACCGTCCAATATATTTGCCAGATAATCAAACGACTCGAATTCCACCGAACAGGCGCCGTCGTATCCGATTTCGTTCAACGCCGTGAAAAAACCTTTCCAATCCACTCTGCCTTCCCCAAGCAAAGGGAAAACAAACTGCCCTTTTCGTCCGATTCCGGCGGCGTCTTTCAAATGCACATGTTTTATTTTATTACCCCATTGCCGGACTATCCAGCCCGTGTCAAAATGCCCGGCGACAACATCATGCGACGGATCGTAATTTACTCCAAGCATAGGCGAATTTATCGAATCGATTAAATACCTTGCCGTAAAAAAGTCGTTGCAAAGCATACCCCAGACATTTTCCAAAGCAAGCGCCATGCTGTATTTTTCGGCGGCTGACGTAAACGCGCGAAAAGCGTCAAAGACCATATCCCACGCGCTGCCCTCTGAAATTGTTTCCCCGACTATCACCGGCCTGTCAAGCCACGGGACCGGGCCTGTAAACACATTTACGGTTTTTATCCCCAGCTTCGAATAAGCCTCGATACACTCCAGCGTATAAGCGATATTGTCGCGGCGCGCATTTTCATCAAGCAGCACTACATCGCGCTGTACTACCGCCTCTGATATCTCCATGCCCAGATAGCGCGGGGCCTGCACAATTTCTTCAAGACGGGCCATGCTGTTATTCCGGGGACAAATCACGCCTGCGGGCAATTCCACGCAGTCATAGCCCAATCTTTTCAAGTGGGAACAAATATAATTCATGGATTCGCTGAAGTAGCTCCCGCCCGGCATGAAACCAAATTTTATCATATAGCAATCCTCCTTGATTTTATATAATAATTAGATTTAACATAAACAAAATCAATCGTCTAATTTTTCGTATAATTCTACTATTTTCTCTATATCTTTCTCCATTTTGATTATTGATTTTTCGAAGCCCGAAACCCACTCTACTTTTTTGGAACGTCCGTAATATTCGAGGTAAGTAGTCATATAACCGCCAAAGTTATATATATGACCTATATCATATGCAGTATTTTCCAATATAATATCGAGCATTTCATAACTGTCATTATCCCTTATGTATTTGCCGTTGAGATTTATTTCGTAATACGCGGGTTGTAACGTATATCTCGATTCCGCGCATAAATCCTCAAGTATCATTCCGGTTCTCTCAAGGTTTGTAGCGGTACGCGGTATCGAAACGCCCGCCCCGGTGAAAGTATTGGTTGAGGTGATATATTTTTCTTGATTTTTATCTAATTTTGGCAGCGGTATTATGCCGAAATCCATTTCCATGCCCCTTAGCCTCTCCACCATTCTCATTCTTATCCACGAAAACAAAGCCCTGTTTTCTTCCATCATTTTTACCTGCTCGTCGTATATCGGAAATTGCCCCTCGTAACTGTGGAGGTTGACGGAATTTTCCGTATCCGACAGCATTTCCGAAAGGTAGTCCGTGATCCTGTAGCATCTTTCGGTGCCGAACGTGATTATCGGATAATCGTTTTCGTCTTTTCCGGCTATCTTTTCCCCGCCGGAAACGATAAATGAAGCCGCCGTATCACATTGAAGTATATACCCGAACAGGTCGTCTTTTATATACATTTTTCCGTCGCCGTTCAAGTCTTTCGCTATGCCCTTGCTCATTTCTATCAATTTTTCAAATGTCCATTCCCCTTTTTTTACTATATCATACGGGCTTTCGAGCGCGTTGTCTTTCTGCACGGATTTATTGAAAATCATCGCTTCCATTGCGTCGTTATCCATAATAAGCAAATCGCCCTGTATGACGAATAATTTATTAATAATTGACAGGTCACGGACACAGTTTTGGTTCCACCATGGCTGCTTTAAGTCGAGATTAGTCACCTTAAAAAGGTCTATGAAGTTTCCATCTTGCGCCAAACCCGTACTTTCGAAAATATGCGGGACGGCAATATCGTAAAGATCGTCTCCCGCGCTTACGGATTGTCTGACTTTCGTTGGAAAAACCGTCCAATTAGATTCATCTATAACGATTTCTTTTATTGTAATATTATATTTTTCTTCTATTTTTTTGTTTCTTACATAAACCGCGTCGTTAATAACGTCGCCGTTCATTTCTTCCGCGGATATGTCCCTGTGGTCCCATTCAGCCCAGTCGGGATAAGCTGCCGACGCCGATCTTGTCAGGACCGTAAACTCGTAGCCGCCGAAATCGACCGCGTCCAGATTCGGGTATAAACGTTCCTCCGTGGTGGTTTCTCCGGCGGAAATGCCGTAATCGTCTAAACTTGTGTCAATCGCAATGTTTTTGTTGTCATAATCGCCGCCGCACGATACAAACGCGGGAAGCGCAAGCGAAACTATAAATATGAGTATACCCGCCAATATTTTTTTTGTTGATATTTTCATTTTTTTATTTCTCCTTTTCATATAATATATTCTTCGCTTACGCCTTTTTGATATTCTTTTTCTTTGTCTTTCATATAAGCAGGTATGGGCACATCCCACCAGCCGGTGGCGATACCGCCCGATTGCGGATATTCATCGGTAACCGCGACTTCTATAAAAACCGGTTCGTTTGAGTTTATCGCTTCTGTTATCGCACCGGCGAGTTCTTCTTCCCTTGAAATTTTGACGGCGCGTATGCCGAACGCTTCAGCGACGGCGCAAAAATCAGGCGTATACGGAACTCCGTCGGACGTTGTGAAATAATTGCCGTAATCGTTCCCGAACACGTCGCGCTGGAGGTCGCGTATCGCCATCCAGCCTTTGTTGTTTAAAACGACTGTTATAATATTAACGCCTAACTGCCTGACCGTGCTCAGTTCCTGCATACACATCAAAAAGTCCCCGTCGCCTATAAGCGCCGCCACAGGCAATTTCGGGCGCGCCAGTTTCACGCCGATAGCGGCAGGTAGAGAGAACCCCATAGTCGAGAACCCTCCGGTCGTGATGTGCGTATTGGGTGTTTTGAAACAGTATTCCTGCAATACCTGCGCCTGCGTATTGCCCGACGAAGTAACCACAAGCCCGCCAACCGGATAAAGCTCATTAAACTTGTGTAAAAATTTCGATATGGTCAAAAGCCCGTCCGCGGATTCCCGTAAAGATTTGAGTTTGGCAAGCCATTCGTTCCGGACCCGCTCTATATCTTTGTAATACGGGTTTGTTTCATCGAGTTTCGGCGCGTTTTCTTTGGGAAAATATTCAAGAAGTTGTTTTATAACAGTTTTTACATCAGCCGCTATTTTTACTGTGCACGGATAATTTTTTCCCAGTTCCGCAGGGTCTATGTCCACATGAATGAGCTTTGCGTCCGGAAAATTATATGTGATGTTTTTTCTGTATGACGAAGTTGTTTCATCGGAAAAACGGCAGCCGAGCGCGAGAACGGCATCGGCAGTCCGGCAAATATAATTGCCCGCGTCAGTCCCTTTCGAACCGCCGTGCCATCCGTAAAGCGGGTGGTCTTCGGGAAATACGCTTTTTCCCGCAAGGGTTGTGACCACCGCCGCGCCGCAGTTTTCGGCGAATGCCACAAGTTCTTCGGAAATCCCTGCATAAAGAGCGCCGCCGCCGGCTATCACGACGGGACGTTTGGCGGCTTTTAGGATATTAGCCGCTTCAAGTATTTGCCCTTCGCTTGCGTAAACGGCAGGGGGCGGCGGCTCTTCGGCAAGTTCGTATTCTTGTTTTTGTTGTATATATTGCGCCTGTATATCCATAGGCAGAGCGATAACTACAGGCCCTTTGCGTCCTTCATTCATGTACTTGAACGCCCGCTTTATGATTTTTGGCGCTTGGGCTGCGCTTTCTATCCGCCAGCAGCGTTTGGTTACCGGACGGAAACAGCTCAGAATATCCGAGTCATGATGACGTTCTATTTCCTGTAAAATACCTGACCCGCGCATATGGGTGTGCGCGTCGCCTATGAAAACAAGAACCGGCGTAGAATCCACAAAAGCTGTCCCTATGCCTATGAGCGTGTTCAGCGCGCCAGGACCGATAGAAGCGAACACAGCAAGGGGTTTTCCTGAAGCCCTGTAATAACCGTCAGCTAAATGGACCGCGCTCATCTCCTGCTTGACTTGTATGTATTTTATTCCGCCTTTTTCCGCTTGGATGCGTATGGCGTCAAAAAAAGACAAACACCCGTGGCCCGGTATACCCGCGATGTATTCGATTCCTTCTTTTATAAGATAGTCAACTATATATTCGCTGGTTGTTTTGAGCATATGATCTCCTTATTTAATAATTTTATAATTATATATTAAAATATTGAAAGCGCAAGTTTCAAATCTTTATTTTTTAATGTTTCAATATCTAAAATATCCCGGACTCCGGGAAACGAAAGAACTTTTCCAATTATTGATTTGTCAATTTTACTCACGATTTCGGAAAAACTCAAATGCGTCGCCTTTGATATGCCTGACAGTGCGCTCCTGCTTTGTTTTTGAGACTCGACACGGTGAGGCGGATATCCGCCGCCGCTTTCGGCATTAATTAACCGCTCAAAAATAAACTTCAGGTTGATGTCTCCCGCCCAGCCAAAACCTTTGTTAAGGGCAAGCGAAATGCAATTTCCGCCGTTTATTTGCGTGAAAAGCCATGCGTCAAGCGGGCTTTCGATAAGCCCGCAGAACACGCCGGGATATTGCATAACAGAATTTAAAAAGCCTTGGCCTGTCCCGCAGCCGCCAACTATAAAATCTGCGCGTCCCGTATTGATAAGAAGCGCGGCAAGAAATCCTGTATCTATATATGTAAGTTCCGGTTCCGAGTCTGATTTTTTCATTCCGGCGTTTATAACGGAATGACCGTTATCCTCGAAAATTTTCAGAGCTTCGATAATCGCATTGTTTTTGTCGTACGCGCTTATTTCATTTATAACCGCTATTTTCATTTTATTTTTTCGTCTCCCTTTTTTTATTTTGAATTTACAAGCCGCCGCGCTTTTTCGATAATTATTTCTACCGACATGCCGTACTTGTCAAGCAGGCTGCCGTATTCCCCTGATTCGGCATAACAATCATCCAATCCTACAAAATCCATTTTCACCGGATATTCCCGGGCCAATACCTGCGCGGCGGCGGCGCCCAATCCAACAAGAATATTGCCTTCCTCGCACGTAAGCGCCGCCCCGGTTTCTTTTGCGCTTTGGACAATTATTTCTTCGTCAATAGGTTTGATTGTATGTATTTCAATGACTTTAGCGCTTATATTTTCAGCCGCAAGCCTCTCCCTCGCTTCAAGCGCGCGTGAGACGAGTATCCCTGTTACTAAAACAGTAATATCCGAACCATCGGCAAGCGTCACGCCTTTCCCGATTTCAAACGGTTCATTTTCTTTATGGACCACAGGTGTTTCGGCCCGGCAAATACGAAAATATACCGGCCCGTCATACTCCAGAATCGGCGGCATCGCGCTTCGCATTTGAGCAGCGTCTGAAATGACGACGAGAGCCATCCCCGGGATACTGCGGATAATCCCTAAATCGGTGATTGAATGGTGGGAAGCCCCGTCATACGAATCAGATAATCCCCCGTAATTTGCCGCGAATTTTACATTGAGGCGATTATATGCGACGCTGCTGCGTATCTGATCCAACGCCCTTTCGCACAAAAGAAAACTGAAAGTGTTTACAACAGGGATAAATCCCATCGAGGCGAGCCCCGCCGCCATACATACCATATTGGCTTCGGCTATTCCGATATTAAAAAAACGGCCGGGATATTTTTTGGCGAACTCAACGGAACAAGTAGAGTTTGACACATCGGCGTCGAGCGCCACCATGTCCGGATATTTTTCTCCGGCCTCGGCAAGCGCGCGTCCGTATGCGAACCTGATAGCTTCCATATTACTCATACTGCTGTTTATCCCCTCTTCCTAATTCATATAAAGCGGTTTCGTACTCTTTCCCGTCAATAATTTTTCCGTGCCAACGATAATCATTTTCCATAAACGATACGCCTTTCCCTTTAATTGTCTCGGCGATAATCACAGAAGGGCGGCCGTCTTTTATTTTAATTGCTTCGTCGATTGACCGCAGCATATCCCCGACGTCATGGCCGTCGGCATTAAATACATGCCAATTAAAAGATTTCCATTTGTCCGAGAGCGGGTCCATCGGCATTATATCATCGGCGGTCCCGTCAAGCTGAACATGGTTGCGGTCAACAATTGCGGTCAAATTATCCAATTTAAACTTGACAGCCGACATAGCCGCTTCCCATACCTGCCCTTCGTTGAGTTCGCCGTCCCCTAAAAGCACATATATCCTGCTTTTAAGCCCTTTGAGTTTTGCCCCCAATGCCATCCCGCATCCCACAGACAATCCCTGACCTAACGAACCGGTTGAAAAATCAACGCCCGGCGTTTTTTTCATGTCGGGATGCCCTTGAAGAATAGAACCGATTTGCCTCAGCGTATTCAATTCGGCTTTGTCAAAAAAACCTCTTTCGGCGAGTACCGCATACAAACCGGGCGACGCATGGCCTTTTGAAAGTATGAACCTGTCACGGGTTTCATCGTCCGGATGCTCCGGATCGATTTTCATGGCCCCGAAATATAACGCGATAAGAATTTCCACCTCGGAGAGAGAACCCCCCGGATGCCCGGAGCCTGCCCGGTACAGCATATTTATAATATTAATACGTACCGAGGAAACTATATCGCTAATTTGCCCGTTGCTTATTTTTCCCACAATTCTCTTCCTTTATTTTAACTATTTTAGATATACATACTGTAATATGATATTTATTCTGTATAACCCAAATCCTTAGATATAACGTCTGCGGTTTCTTTAACTTTTTTTGAATATTTTAAGATATTATCGTCAGTCATCCTTGTTGCAAGCCCAGAGATTCCTATACAATAAACCACTTTTCCCATATGGCTCTTTATCGGAGCGGCGATACAACAGACACCGGGAGTCATTTCTTCGTCATCTATTGCATAACCTAATTCTTTTATTTTGGTAATTTGTTGATTCAGCGTTTCTTTATCGGTGATCGTCTTATTTGTGAATTTCACAAATTCAATAGAATCTATTATCTTTTTACGCATTTCTTCGGATTGGTACGCAAGTATTACTTTCCCAACAGAAGTGCAGTATATTATTTCTTCTTTCCCGAGCGTGGCTGTAACATTAATTATTTCCGTGCTTTTCACCTGGTCTATTACTACTACGCGTTCGTTGGAAAAAACGCATAAATGCGCGCTCTCCTTGGTAATAGCGGAGAGTTGTTCAAGATATGAATGAGCAATTTTAATCACGCTTGAGTTTTTCAGGAAAGAATTTCCAAACCGCAAGATACCGCCGCTAATCCTGTATTTTTCGTTAACCGGATTTTGTTCCACGAGATTATTTGCTTTTAATGTGTCAAGAAGGCGGAACGCGCTGCTTTTATTAATTTCAAGTTCCCTTGCGATTTCAACAACGCCTGCGGATTTTTTTCTTTCCAAAATTTCTAAAATCTTTATTCCCCTGTCCAGACTTTGTATCATACACATCCTCGCTATTATCTGATACAACTAAATAGTTGCATAATATGCAACTCAAATCAATATAATTTCATAAATGTTTATTTATGGTTTTTATTATACAGCATCGGGTTGTAAAAATCAATACATAAATCGAAATCAGTTGCATATTATACAACCAAATTTAATTTTTATATTGACTTTTAAAATTTAATTGATGTATAATATTATAAAAACAAAAAACAAAAATAAAAAAGCAAGAAAACAAGAAATTAAGAAAGGAATAATTGAATAATGAAAATTTTAGTTACAGGTTGTTCCGGCTCATTCGGTCAATGGGTCGTAAAAGAACTGCTGGCAAACGGACATACGGCAATAGGCGTGGATTTGCACCAGTCTCCGAAAGTTCCCTGTCCGGTATTGATTGCAAACCTGAGAGATGCCGGCGAAGTATATTCGGTTTTACGGGGAGAACTGCCGGACGGGGTAATAAATCTTGCCGCGATTCCGCGTCCGGGTATTTTATCTGAGCGGGCTACGTTTCTTACAAATGTGGAAATTGCATACAACATTTTTGAAGCCGCCGCATCTCTCGGAATCCCGAAGGTGGCGCACGCAAGCACGGATTCGTCTTACGGATTTGTTTTCGCAAAACATCCTATCATGCCGAAGTATTTGCCCATCGACGAAGCGCATCCGCAACTCCCGCAGGACTGCTACGGGGGCTCCAAAATGCTCAATGAGCATACCGCGCGAATATTCGCGCACGCGAACCCGGAAATGCAAATTACGTGCCTCCGCATATGCGGATTAATCGATCCGGAAAATCCTCCGCATTTTATGAGTTGGAACGGAACGGTCGAAAGCGTCGGGATAGCGTGGCGCGGGCTTTTTTCGTACATCGATATGCG
>Ga0123353_10013468_pt1 | contig 11717 bp, 8 predicted proteins | sample TergutLab28metaG_3_FD_92763 | JGI IMG/M metagenome (GOLD analysis project Ga0123353, IMG submission 92763) | Labiotermes labralis P3 segment gut microbial communities from Petit-Saut dam, French Guiana - Lab288 P3 | ecosystem: Host-associated > Arthropoda: Insects > Digestive system > Gut ... | reverse complement strand
GCGCACCGCCCCCTGGCCGAGGTCCGGCATCAACTCGCGAAGCGGAACCTCCACCTGGAGCGGATCGGCGTTCACCACGGCGATCTGCCGATGCAGTTCCAGCCGCACCAGCCGCCCCATACGACCCAGCGAGGGAACGAACACCTCGTCGCCCTCCTTCAGTTCGCCCAGACCCACCAGCCACGCGTTGAACTCCTCCTGCAATCGGCGCAGGTCGGCGAGTTTGGCCTCGTACGCCCCCTGCTGGCTCCGGGCGGCCAATTGCGCCTCCGCCGCGGCGGCGCGGGCCTGTTCGGCGTCCTGGCGGACCAAGCTGGTCGCCTGAATCGCCCTGCGAAACTGCTTGCCCTGCTGATTGATGTACTGCCTCGCCGCCCCGACGATCCTCCGCGGCAGCCCCAGATGGGCCGCCACCGACACGGCGTGACTCTCCCCCGGCGTTCCGATCAGCAGGTGGTACGTCGGGCGAAGCGTTTCGGTGTCGAAGGCCACGCTCGCGTTGTCCACGCGGTCGTTCGCGTACGCGTAGGCCTTGAGCACGCTCAGGTGCGTCGTGACCATGCACGCGCAGCCGACACGGCGGATTTCGTCGAGAATCGCCTGCCCGATCGCGCCGCCCTCGTCGGGATCGGTTCCGCTGCCCAGTTCGTCCAGCAGCACCAGGCTGCCCGCATCGGCCTTGCGGAGAATGTATCGCACCCGCTTGATATGGGCCCCGAACGTCGAGAGCGACTGCTCGAGCGACTGCTCGTCGCCGATGTCGATGAACACGTCGCGGTAGGCGGGCATGACCGCCCCCCGCCGCACCGGAATGTGCATCCCGCTCTGGGCCATCACCACCAGCAACGCCACCGTCTTGAGCGCCACCGTCTTTCCGCCCGTGTTCGACCCCGTGATAATCAGCACGTCAAAATCCTGGCCAAGGCGGATGTCGATGGGAACAACAGCGACAGGCGACAAGTGACCCGCGACAAGAGCAGGATCGTCTTGTTGTTTTGAACCTTCGCTTCCAGCGAAAACCGTAAAGTCCTCCGAACGTTTCCTGCTCTTGTCACTGGTCGCTTGTCGCTTGTCGCTTTCTTCCCGTTCAATCAACAACGGATGCCTCGCCTGGTGGAACACCAGCGGCCCGCGCTCGGTGATCTCCGGGCAGGTGAAGTCGAACTGGTACGCGTACTGCGCCTTGGCCACCAGCACGTCGAGGTGCGCGAGGCTTCGCAGCGTCGTGACGATCCGGTCGCGCACGGCGAAAACACGCAGGGCCAACTGACTCAGCAGCCGCTGGATTTCGCTCCGCTCGTCCTCGGCCAGGTCACTGAGGCGGTTGTTGAGCTGCACGCAGGCCTCGGGTTCGACGAACACGGTCGCTCCGCTGTGCGACGCGCGGTGCACCACGCCCGGTAGCCGCCCGCGATTCTCCGCCTTCACCGGCAGCACGTACCGGTCTCCGTGCAGCGTGACGACGGCCTCCTGGAGCAACTTGGCCACCTCGCCCTGCCGCACGTAACTGTGGATCAGGCTGTGAATCGCCGCGGCCGTGTCCGCCATCGCGCGGCGCACCTCGGCCAGCTTGTGACTGGCGCGGTCGCTGACCACGCCGTCGGGGTCAATGACGGCCCGGATCGCGTCGACCTCGCTCTGAAACTCGCCAATCCCCGCCGCCATCGCCACCAGCAGCGGAAGCGTTTCCGGCAGCGCCAGCAGATACCGCCGGACGTTCATCGCCCCGTCGAGCGTGCCGGCGATCACGAGAAAATCCTCCGCGCTGGCCCCCGCGCCGGGCGTCGCACGCTCCAGCGGCGTCGCGATGTCCACCACGCCCCCGAACGGCGGCAGCCCCACGTCGCGAACGGCCGCGACCATCTGACTGACCTGTTCGAGCCACTCGCGAATGACGGCCGGATTGCGGCTGGGCCCGATGCGCAGCGCCAACTCCCGCCCCAGCCCGCACCGGCAAAACCTCGCCAGAATCGCCCGGACCGCGTCAAACTCGATCTTATTCAGCGTAAACGAATCCACGATAAGCCTCACGCGCGTTATGCCGGCGACATTATACAACGGTGTCACGATTTGTCCGACGACAGAATCTCCTTCCGCAACGTGGCCAATTCCTTGAACGCGCGGAGGATCACACGGAGATTCGCCCCGGTGGGAGTGCCGGCCGTTCGGGGAAGGTGCGTCACGGGGATGTCGACCATCGTGTATCCGGCGCGCGTGGCCCGGGCGAGAATTTCCGCCGAGATCATCGCGCCGGTGCTCTTGAGTTCCATGCGGTCGAACATTTCCCGACGGAACAGCTTGAACGCCCCGTCCACGTCGCGGCAGCGGAAGCGGAGCATCCGCCGGACCAGCCAGCCCCAGCAGGCGGCGTTGAGTTTGCGGATGAGTTTGTCCCTCCGGTGCCGCCGGCAGCCGCAGAGGATGTCCGCCTCGTCGCGTCGGGCCAGCAGCGTCGCGAGTTCGCGCACGTCGAACTGCCCGTCCCCGTCGGTGAAAAAGACGAACTCCTTGGTCGCGCAGCGGAACCCCGTCCGAAGGGCCGCCCCGTACCCGCCGTTTTGCGGATGATGCACCGGTCGGATTCGCGGGTCGGCCGAGGCCAGTCGGTCGATGATCTCGCCCGTGCGATCGCGCGACCCATCGTCGACAAGAATCAGCTCCCACTCGCGGACGAGGGGTTCGAGCACCTCCACCGTTTTCCGGGCCAGGGGTTCGACGTTGGCTTCCTCGTTGTAACACGGGAAAAATACGCTGAGCCCGAGATCGTATCGCGGGGAGGTCATGGGGTTTCCGTGGGGGACCATGCCTGCCCGGTGAAGGCCTTTTCGACCAGGCTACAGATGATGTGATAGAGCACGGCGTGCGTTTCCTGGATGCGCGGGCTGGTGGTGGAGGGCACGTTGAGCAGGATATCGGCATGGTCGGCGCAGAGACCGCCGGTATCTCCGGTGAAGACAACGGTTTTCATGCCGACGCGGTGGGCCTCGATCAGGGCGGCCACCACGTTGGGACTGTTTCCGCTGGTGGTCAATCCGACGGCGATGTCCCCGGCCCGTCCCAGGCCGGCCAATTGGCGGGCGAAGACGGTGCGGTAGTTGTAGTCGTTCCCGATGGCGGTGAGGATGGACGAGTCGGTCGTCAGCGCGACGGCCCGCAGCGGACGACGCTCGACGAGGAACCGCCCCACCAACTCGGCCGCGAAGTGCTGGGCGTCGGCGGCCGACCCGCCGTTTCCGAACAGATACATGCACCCGCCGTCGCGCAGGCAGGCGATCATCATCGCCGCCGCCCGCTCGGCCTGGTTGGCGAGCCGGTCCCGGCTCAACCGCAGAGTCTCCACCGCGTCGTCAAATTGCCGTGTAATGTCGTCGAGCATGGCCTGATTATAGCGGTGAAAATCCGCCAGGGCAAACCTCTGTGTTTCTCCGCGGCTCTGTGGTAAAAACCTACCATTCAGGAGACTGACACATGAAACGCATGGCCGTGGAACTGAAGTCCTGTCGATTCGAGGTGCTGACCGACGGCAAACGGTTGGCCGGACTGGGGAAAATATGGATTGGCCGCACGCTGGTGCGGTCGGGCAGGCTGCCGATTTCCGTGTACACGCAAACGTTCGGCGGGCTGGAGACCAGCCACCTCGAACTGGTGGACATTCAGCGGACCAAACAGGAAATCCGCCTCCGCGCGCGGATGTTCTTCAGGCCCATGAACGTCAAAATCATGCGCGACCACAGTTACGACCCGATCCACGACCTGGGCGACTGGGACACGGACGCGGTCGCCGGGGTCGGCGAACTGGATATCGTGCTCCGCCCGGCGAGTGACACGTTCAACGGTGTCGCCTTCGAGGGCTTCCGTTATCACTACGAATACCGCACCCAAGACACGCCGATTTACTACCTGCACGACCGGGCCAGTTGGGAACTGGGCGGTGACATCCTCGGCGTGACAGCCATTTCGCAATCCTCCTACTCGCCGCCCGTCGTGACGTTCGCGAAGGAGACCGCCTGGTCCACCGAGGCCATCATGGACTTCCTGCGCACGCCCGACAACTCCCAGAACGCCGTCATGACGCACAACCTGCCTCGATGGGCATCGCACGGGGCATTCGACTACCAATACAAGGGCGACGACACGTTGATCGGCCTGTTCGAGCGCGTGGAATTGATCCGCTCGGTGCAGTGCCGCGACGCGGGAAAACCGGAACTCAAAACCTTCGATAAGCACATCTTCGACCAGGCGACGGAATTCGCCACCTCGCCCAAGAAGATTCTCCTGAACCGTGCCCCGCGCAGCCGCACGCAGCAGCACAACCTCTGGGGCTGGGTGTTCGAAGAGACCGACGCCCGCGCGCGGGACGAGTACGGCATCCGCGAGGAACCGTTCATTCCGCACCTGTTCCAGAATTTCTGGGTCGATTTCACGGTGGACAGCTACTACAAAGACTTGCTGCCGGCCGCCGTCGCCATCGGCGCCAAGAGGCTGTTCACGGACAACCTGAAGAAATCGGTCATGACGGCCCGCATGACCTGTCCCAATCTCACCCTCGACGGGGCGAGCATGTGCAGCGGGCACGAATACGAGATCGCGCCGGAATTGGGCGGCGTCAAACGCGTCAAGGCGTTCGTGGCCGAGGCCCACAAGCACGACGTGCACCCGATGTGCTGGACCAACAACGACCAGGCCCACACCAGCCCGATCAACACGCCGGAAAACCAGGCCAGGGGCTGGTTCGTCCGCATGGAGGACGCCCGCAGCAAATGGGGCGGTGCCTATTCCGCCTCGATGTGCATCCTGGACTTTTCCAACCCGGAGGTGCGGGACTACTTCGTCAAGACCCACGTCGCGATCAAGAAACAGACGGGAATCGACACCTACTTTTTTGACAGTTTTTACAACCTGGGATTCATGCCCGTCAGCTACATCAACTGCAAACCCCGGACGATGTGGAAGGGCATGCTGGAAGTCTGGCGACGGTTGCAGCAGGCGGGGCTTGCCCTGGAAATGGAGTCGTTCGGGCCCTGGGGACAGGTGCAGCACGGGCACTCGTCGGAGTACAACATCGAGAACATTTTCGCCTGCTACAAGGTCGGCGTGGGCAACGATTATACGACCGTTCCGAGCGGCCATCCGCTCAAGAATGTCTCGAACGAGGATGCGGCCGGCGTGTATTACACCCTGGCCCACATGGCCGGCTGCCACATGCCGCTACACTTCCCCGACGGCAGACGGATCGACGAGGTGTGGGGCGCCGAGCATCGCCGGGCGCTGGCGGATTACCACGCCGCCGTGTCGTCGATGAACCGGCGGTATCTACAGGAGGACGGCCAGGCGGTGATCTGGCACGACTACGCCGGAACACGGGCCACGGTGTTCAACTTCGTCAAACGAAACGTCTCGCTGCCGGGAAAGGTGAAGGACATATCAACGGGCAAACCGCTACCAGCCGCCGCCAGCTACGAATTGGAAGCCAATCACACGTACGTCATCACCGGCGCGGAACTACCGCGGGAGTTTTGAGCGAGTAATGTAGTATTCACCAGGATGTTTTCACTGGCCTTGCCATTAGGCGTCGCAGGATGTTGTGTAAAGCGAAGCGTTGTGCGCCTCCACAACATCCTGCGACGCCTGATGGCAGGGCCAGTGAACACATTTTCTCTACAACCAGCGTCCCTCTCCGCGTCTGTCTTACGCCAGCGGTTTCATCACGACGCCCGTGGTGAGTTTGGGGTAAAAATACGTGCTTTTGTGTGGCATGTTGGCGCCGGCCAGCGCGATCTCCTCCACGGCGGCCAGCGGCGTGGATTGGAGACAGACGCCCATCGCCGCCTGGCCTTCCCGGCACGCGGCCAGGACGGTGGCGGCGTCGGGGGTGTAGTCGATCGTCGTCCGGTCGGTCCGCCACGAGACCAGGTCACGGTCCAACAGGAGCGTGTGCAGAATGGCCACGTTCAGCGACCGCCAGGCGGGCAGTTGATCGGGCGCGGCCTGGGCCATCGACTGGCCGTCTCGCAGCGTGGCGATCCAGCATTCATCCTCCGGGCCAAGGACCGCCATCGCGCTGGGCCCGTGGGGGCGGAGACTGGCGTCGATGTCCCGCGTGTCGAGCGCGGCGGGTGAGACGCGCTTCCACGCGAACTCCGGGGAGGCCGCGATGAGCTTACACACGTCGAACCCCTCGGCCAGGCCTTGCACGACGCGGTGCGTCGGTAGAATAATCAGCCCGGGGTCGTCGCGATGCACCAGCGCGAAGAGCACGAAGTTGGCTTCGTGTACGTCGTCGATTTGACCAGCCGCCCGCAACCGATCGCGGTAATTCAGCGCCGTCGTATAGCGGTGATGGCCGTCGGCGATGAACACGGGAACGGTCTTCAGCGCGCGTTGCATCCGCTCGATCGTGGCTTCGTCGTCGACCACCCAGAGCGCCTCGTCCAGCGCGGAGTACTGCCCCGGCGCGTCGAGTCGGGCTTGAAAATCAGCGGGCCGCCGCGAAATCTCCGCCAGAAGAGATGGCACCGTTCCGTCATCGCGGTAAAAACCGAAAATCGGAGACAGTTGCATCCGCGTGGTTTCGGTGAGCTTGAGCCGGTCGGCCTTGGGACCCGCGAACGTATGCTCGTGCGGAATCACGTCCCCTCTCAGCGGCCCCAGCGGCGTGGCCCGGACACCGCCCAGCAGCGCCAGCCTTCGATATCGCCGCGACCCCAACTCGAACTCCTGCCGGTACACGTACAACGCGGGGCGGTCCTGGCGGAGCACACCGTCGGCCTGCCAGCGGGCCAGCCTCGCGGCGGCGGCGCGGTACGCCTCGTCGGGCCCGACCTCCTTGGGCGGCACGTGCGGCAAATCCACGGCCACGATGTTGTGCTCGCTGCCCGCCAGCAGTGTCTGCTTGTCACGGGCCGACAACACGTCATACGGCGGGGCAAGGAATGGCCCCATGTCCCGCCCGTCGGACATGCCCGCGTATCGCCAACCCGCAAACGGTTTGATGTCCATAATCGCGTACTCCAGCGTTCGTTGTCTCGACGCCGAAGGATACGGCGGGATTGGCATATTTACAAGATGGCCCCGCATTTTGGCGCTCCCGCGTGCCTACCATTCCGGATGGAACCCACGCCCACAATCGCGCCGGAGCGCCCGATGAAAAACGTGCTGGTTCCCCTGGACGGTTCGCGCCTGGCCGAGCACGCGTTGCCGTTGGCGGCAGTCCTGGCGCGGCGGTCCGGCGGAACGTTGACGCTGCTGCATGTGTTGGAGACATCGCCGCCCGGCACGGTGCATGGGCAGGTTCACCTGCGACACGTCGCCGAGGCGGAGGGGTATCTCCAGGCCGTCGCGGACGCGTGGCGAGGCGAGGGGCTGACCGTCGCGTGGCATGTGCACGAAACACCGCTGTCCGACACGGCGGCCGGCGTGGGCGGGCATGCCGAGGAGTTTGTGTCCGACCTGATCGTGATGTGCAGGCACGGCCCGGCCCGGCTGCGGGACCGCCTTGTCGGCAACCTCGGTCAACAGATCGCCGGCCGGCAGCGCGTGCCGATCCTGCTGGTTCCCGCGCGAAACGATCCGCCTCCGCCGATCACCATCCGGCGGTGCATGGTTCCGCTCGACGGAGACCCCGCGCATCGGCGGGGATTGGCCGTCGCGGCGGAACTCGCGCGGCTCATGCGGTCCGACCTGCTGCTGGCGACCGTGATCGACCCGCTCCACGCCGCCCGGAAAGCCCTGGCCGTCAACGCCCTGCTGCCGGGAACCACGCGGCGGATCGCGGAGTTCAGACAGGCGTCGGCCGTCGAGTTTCTCCAGGAGCAGACGCGGACCCTGGCGGACCGGGGTCTGCCGTCCACCGCGGTCGTGATCGCCGGGGGTGAACCCGCCCGACGATTGGCCCACCTCGCCCGGCAGCGTCACGTCGATCTGATCGCCCTGACCACGCATGGCCGGGCGGGCACGAGGGCGTTCTGGGCCCGAAGTCTCCCGCCCCGCCTGCTCCGCCGATACCACACCCTCTTCCTCCTCGTGCCGGCGTGACTGGAAAGACCCGGCAACTTTGCGGGATTCCCTCAGTGAGAACCTGACGGACGCCCCCTATGCTGTGGTTGAGGGCCAAACCAATCAGGAGGATGGGGAATGTACAAGCGGAATGAGGGGTTCGACGGGGTCGATTCGGGTGTGGCAATGATGGAGGGGTTGGAATCGCGGTTGTTTCTGGCCGGCGACGTGTCGGCGGTCGTTCGCGGCGGAACGCTCCGCATCGTGGGGGACGCGGCCGACAACGCCATCTATATCGACGCCGACGGCCTGGCGGCGGGACAGATCCGTATCACATCCATCGACGAGGACACGCGGATCAACGGGCAATCGTCGGTGGTGCTGGCGGGCGTGACGCGCGGGCTGGACGTGCGGGTCGGCGGAGGAAACGATACGGTGGAAATCGCCAACGTCTCCGCGACGGCGCTGTTCTACGACGGCGGGGCGGGAACCAACTCGCTGCGGCTGATCGACGACGCGTTCACGGGCGATATCCGCGTGCAGAGCCGAAGCGGCAGCCAGAACGTCGAGGTCCACAACGCCTCCGCGCGCGGCATGAACATGTCGCTCGGGGCGGGCGACCACACGGCCCAATTGTACGACCTGCGGCTGTCGCGGAATCTACAGGTCACCAGCCGTGGAAGCCTGGACATCGGCGTGCGCGAGGGAACGGCGATCGGCGGAAAGGTCACGATCACGTCGCGCAGCGGCAGCGAGATCTTCACGGGGTCCAGCACGATCCGCGGGAGTCTGTCCGTCCGCAATCACCAGGGCGGCGGTTCGTTCATCATGGACGCGATCTCCGTGGGCGGAAACGTGACGTTCCGCGGCGGCCGCGTGGGAACGAACATCACCTTGACGGACAACCTGATCGACGGGACGCTGCGGGTCCGCAACACCGGACGCGGAGTGTTCTTCATGAGCCAGACGCGGGTGAGCGGTTCGGTGGTGCTCCAGTTCGGCTCCTCCGCCGACAGCGAGGTGACGGTCGAGGACAGCACGCTGAAGCTGAATTTGCGGATCACCACCGGATCGGGCAACGACACGGTGACCGTGGTACGGACAGACGTGTTCGGCACGACGCGGGTCAACACGGGCCGCGGAGACGACACGGTGACGCTGAACAATTCGTTCCGGCCCGAGGCCTTCTGGGGATCCGTCTCGGTTTCGACAGGCCGGGGGAACGACACGGTGAATTACGGGGGTGACTTCTTCGGAGCGGTGACGTTCAACGGCGGACCGGGACAGGACACGCTGCGTGAACACGAAGGCGCCGTCCTCGCCCGCACACCGCGACTGATCAGCTTCGAAATCCGCGAGTTCGTCCCGGCGCCCGAACCGGAACCTGAACCCGAGGAACCGGATTTCGCGATGAGTGACAAGTAAGGCGACAGGCTGTTAGACTGTCAGGCGCGACCGTCGCATATGAAAAACTGTTTTTACTGGCTTGCCTCTTTGCGCTGTAAAGTGTTGTGGACAACAGAACGTTCTCTTATACACAGCGTTCTGCGGCGCAAAACGGCAAGCCAGTGAAAACAGTTTTTCGAATGCGTTCCCTCACGCCGCGAACATGTCCACGGTGGTTCGGTCCGCGGCCGTGATGTCGTAGACGGCGTTCCAGAGGGTTTCCATCTCCGGTGTCCAGGCGCGTTGGCGGCGCGGAAGGACCAGGTGGGCCGTTCGGTAGAATTGCTCGCGCGTGATGCTCTCGCTCACCAGGCCCTGGATGTACGTCGAGAACGACGGGAGGAACCGCGGACACAATTCACCGGCGGCGGCCAGCATGCAAAACGCCCCGATGTACACGCCCGTGTTCAGCAACGTGCCGATGGACGTCTTCGTGTGATCGCCGATCAGCGAACCGAATTTCATCATGCCCGTATGCAGCGGACCGCGGTCGTCCAGCCGCACGCGAACCCCGGCGTAATCGTTCCGCAGATCGCTGTTGGTCGTCATCGCGCCGAGATTGACCCACTCTCCCACGTACGCGTGCCCGATGAACCCCTCGTGGGCCTTGTTGGCGTATCCCTGGAAAATCGACTCCTCGACCTCGCCGCCGATGCGGCAATTTGGGCCGAACGAGTTGCCGTGGCGGCATTTCGCGCCCAGCAGCCGCGTGTGCGGACCGACGTGGCAAGGACCCTCGACGTGCGTGAAGGGTTCGATGACGGCCCCGTGTTCGATCAGGATCGGGCCGCCGGTTGTGTCCAGCATGGACAGCGGCGCGACGGAGGCGGTATCGGCCAGATACAGATCGCCCGGACTTCCCCGCAACACGGCGCCGCTTTCGAGGCGCCTTCCCTGTCCGTGCAGCCGCATCGCGGCGAAATCCGCCGTGATTTCGTGCGCGTTGGCGTGGACAAGATTCCAGGCGAATTCCCAACACTCCGGCGGATCAGCCGGCGCCAGGTAAAGGGCCAGGTGCCGGAGGAAATCCTCGATGGTGGCCCGGTCGGTGGTGGCCGTGGTGTCGCGCGTGACGCGGGCGGCGAGGAATTCACCGTCCTCCGCCAGCGCGACGACCTCGCCCGTGTCGGCGGCGGACCACTGGGCCAGCGCGTCCGGTTTCACGCGCGCGTTGACCAGCAGCAGGTCGTCGCCCTCCAGGGCGGACAGGTCGTTGACGGGGAACGGGCTTTCGGTCCGCGCGACGGCGGCGAGGTAATCGCAGGTGAATCCCGCGGCGCTCGTCGCGCCGCAGGCGGCCTGCAACTTCTCCGCCAGCGACCGGATGCCACAGCGCAGCTCCCACAACGGCCTGCCCAGCGCAAGCGGGAAAAAGTTATGCCTCGACGCGAACATGTCCAGCAGAATCAACCGCATATCTATGATCCCCCATCGGCAACCCCCGCGGCAGACGTTAGCAGTTTCCCGACGTTTATTATACGAAGCCCCGCGCGGACGGGACGAAATTGCGGGACGATTTACGTGTTTTCAGTTCTCTCGTGAGATGCGAATTTTTCTTACCACAACGGTGCAGAGGAACACGGAAAAGGACGTTTGGGACTCGAAAAAAGTCTCGATTTCGATACGTGTTTCACATGCCCAGCATCCTTCTCTGTGTTTCTCCGGGCCTTGCGGTAAGAAAATCTGCCTGACAGGAAAACGGAAAGGCCTTGCATGCGCTTGAACTCCACGCCCGCGCGTGGTACACTCCCGCCGTCACGTTGAGGTCTTGCGCCGCTGGGATGGCACGTCAGGGCCCGCGTCGAAGAATCAGGGAAGGAATGGCACATGAGAACATTCGCGCTACTGGCGGTCGTACTGGGCATGATGTGGGTGGTGACTGGCTGCGATAAACCGGCCGATCCCCAGCCCAACTACAACACCACGAACACCTACAACAACGTCCCACTGCCGCCGGACGATGACTACGGGTACGACCCGGCCCCGCCGCCTCCGCCGCCGATCCCGGACGACAAGTATTCCGGTACCGGCACGGGCAGCACGTCGGGCACCTGGAACTACACGGTGAAACAGGGCGATTGGTTGTTCAAGATTTCCCGCGACCAGTTCGGCACCGACACCCGCGTGAAGGACATCAAGGCCCTCAACCCGAGCATCACCAACTGTGACCAACTCAAGCCCGGACAGGTGCTCAAGATGCCCGCGAAGTAACGCTCGCGGGATATTCGGTTGATCGTTCGCGATGGCTTGCCGGTTTGCGCTGTAGGGTGTTGTGC